>Ga0209636_10003470_pt1 | contig 16049 bp, 16 predicted proteins | sample DeeMarSWOR152_54_FD_187464 | JGI IMG/M metagenome (GOLD analysis project Ga0209636, IMG submission 187464) | Marine sediment microbial communities from White Oak River estuary, North Carolina - WOR-1-52-54 (SPAdes) (version 2) | ecosystem: Environmental > Aquatic > Marine > Intertidal zone >...
GATTTTGCCTCAAACATTTTTTTGGCTAATTTATTTATATTTTCTTTGGAGATTTTTGCTAAAAACTGAACAATTTTTTTATCTTCTGTGGTGGTGGTGGGAGAGGTGAGCTTTAAGGTATCAGACAAAATGGCAGAGAGAAGCAAACCCGCTTCTTTTTTCTTTAAAGAGAGATTGTTTTCCAAAAACATTTTTGCCAAAATTGTGCTTGAGCTGCCAATTGGTTCTGCTCGATAAAAAATAGGAGAGACTGTTTTTAAACCTCCTAGCTTATGATGGTCTAAAACTCCAACAATGTTTGCTTTTTTAATGCCCGGGGCTGCCTGTTCATAATCTCCGTGGTCTACAAGAAAAACATTTTTGTCGGAAAGAGATTTTATAATAGGGGGAGCTTTTTGTTTAAAATATTTTAAGACAAATTTTGTTTCTTTATTAAGGGGGCTGGGGCTGGCGACCCTAATCTTAAAATTTAAAAAGCCAATAATGGGCTTTTTTATTTTTTGAAGAAATCGAGCAAAAATTAAAGAGGTGACGATTGCGTCAGTATCCGGGGTTTTGTGACCAATAATAATTATTTCCTTCATTTTTTTTGTTTGGTTTTTGATTTTTTTGCTGGAGGTTGCTTCTTTTTTGTTTTTTCTTTCTTCCCCACTTCTTCCTCTTTGATTTCTTCTTCCTCTCCTTTTGCTTCTGTACTTCTAACATCAATTTTCCAGCCGGTTAGTTTAGCTGCCAGCCTAACATTCTGTCCATCTTTGCCAATAGCTAAAGATAACTGTTCTTCGGGAACAATACAGAGAGCCTTGTTTTTCGGTAAAATTTTAACCTCCAATACTTTAGCTGGAGAAAGGGCATTGGCAATAAATTTCTCTGGGTCTTCTGACCATTCAATAATATCAATTTTCTCTCCACCCAATTCATTAATAACCGCCATCACTCGAGTTCCCCTTTGACCAACAGCTGCTCCAATGGGGTCGATTCCCTCGACATCAGAAAAAACTGCAATTTTTGTCCGGGATCCTGCTTCTCGAGCAATTGCTTTTATCTGAACCTGACCTGAAGAAATTTCCGGCACTTCTAGCTCAAAAAGTTTAGAAATCAATTTGGGATAGGCTCTGGATAAAAAGATTCTTGGTCCTTTAGGCGTTTCTTCTACTTTTAAAACATAAAGTTTCAATCTTTGGCCCGGTCGGTAAAACTCTCCAGGAACCTGCTCTTCTCTTGGTAAAATTGCCAGGGTTTTACCGATATTAAAGTAGATATTTCTACCTTCAATCCTTTGTAAAATTCCAGAAATAATTTCTCCCTCCTTTCTTTTATATTCCCCGAAAATGCTTTCTCTTTCTGCTTCTTTTAATCTTTGCATTATTACCTGTTTGGCAGTTTGGGCAGCAATTCGACCATAATCTTTCTCAGTCTTAAGGGGAATTTTTAATTCTTCCCCGACCTGAATTTTTTTATTAATCTTTCTGGCTTCTTTGATTAGAATGTGTTTTTCGGGATTAAAACGGATCTTTTTTTCTTCCTCTTTTTCTTCTCCTTCTTCTTGAGTTCTTTTTTCTTTTAGCGCCAGAAGTTCTTCTTCAGAGTAAATCATGCTTTCATCCACCGCCTCCTGAATCTGCCAAAATTTAACCTCGCCCGAATTTAAATCGAGTTCGGCTCGGATTATTTGTCCCCTTTTTCCGTATTCTTTTTTATAGGCAGCAGCTATTGCTTGCTCAATGGTCTCTAAAACTTTTTCTTGGGGGATTCCCTTTTCTTCAGCAATTTGAGCAATAGCTGAGCTAAATGTCTTTAAATCCTCCATAGTGTTTTCTTAAATAAAATGTCCGTTGTTGAAAGCGGACTAATTTTATTTTAATTGAGATTTAACTTTCTGTCAAGCGACTAAATATTTTTTTTATTCTTAACTCTAAAGCGGGCTTATCATCATCAAACAATAAGCGATTTCTAATTAAAGAACTTTTCTCTTGAGACTTTTTAATTTCTTCGATGGGGCTTAATCTTTTAATAAAAATCGGAGCCAAAGAAATAATTGAAAAAAGACCGACTGTTTCCCATTGGTTAAAAGAAGCAGAAAGGATTATAGCTAATACCAGAAACAAAATTGTTCCGATAGAGAGGTTCCAGATAAGACCCAAAAGAACAAAAGGAATCAAAGAATAAGCTAAAATTCTGGGCGAGAGTGCTAAAAAAGCACCAATAAAAGTTCCGATTCCTCTTCCACCAGCTCCTTTTAAAAAGCACGACCAATTATGACCGGTCACAGCTGCTACCCCGGCCATTGCCTGAATTTCGGGTTTTAAACCTAGATTTTGAACTAATTTAACAGCCAAAAAACCCTTACCCACATCTAAAACTCCGGTTAAAACCCCTTGCCAGATTCCAATATTTTTAAAAACATTTGAGCCTGAAGTTTTCCGCCAGCCTATTTCTAAGATATTTTTTCGGGTCGAAAGCTTAGTAACTATATAGCCCGAAGGGAAAGAACCCAAAATATAAGATATTATTAAAAATAAAATCGATTTAATCATAAAATAGGTGGTCTGCGATTTTCGATTGTTTAGTTGATTATTGTCTCGAGCAAGGAGTAGACATTATCAGCAAGCAAACCAATGTTTATCATTGTTTTTTATATTTTTTTACTTTTTCTTTTCCTCTTTCTTTCATTATTTTCACAAAGTCAGCTACTAATTTTTTAACATCTTTTATCTTTTCAGCAGCTGTGCCCACCTGAATACAATCTGCCCCTGCCTCTATTATTTTCCCTGCTTGCTCTGGCGTTTTTACACCTCCACCAACTACGTAGGGGATGTCAATAGCTGCTCTAACAGTAGCCACCATTTCAGTAGGAACGGGGGCAAAGGCATTAGAGCCTGCATCTGTAAAAATCAGACGTTTTCCGGAAAATTGTCCGGCAAGAGCCAGGGCAGCTGCAATTTTAGGTCTGTTCCTTGGAACCAAATTAGCATCTCCCACCCAACCTGCTGTGCCTCCGGGTTCCACTAAAATATAGCCCATGGGTAGGGGTTCTACTCCTAGTTTTTTAATTAAAGGTGCTGAAAGTGTTTGGGCTTGAGAAATCCAGTAAGGATTTCTTGAGTTAAGTAGGGTCATAAAGAAGATGGCATCAGCAAAGGGAGAAATAGTGGCAATATTACCAGGAAACAAAGTAATGGGAAGCCTTACCTTAGCTTTAATTCCTTTGATAACCTTGTCCAAAAGCTCACCCTGAGCTTCGGTACTACCCCCAACTGCAATAATGTCAGCTCCACCAAGTTGGGCAGCATAAGCTGTTTCAATGGCTGCTTTAATTGAAGGATGGTCGCAAGGGTCAATCACAATTGACAAAAGAGCGCCTTCTTTCTTAATTTTTTCCCTAATATAAAGTTCAACTTTTCCTGTTTTCATATTTATACTTTTCTTTCAATTAAATAATTAACAAATTCTCTTAACCTTTCTTTGGCTGGAGAAGCGGTAAGTAGCCCATCTGCTTCTTGCCAGGCTTCTTGCATAATTTTTTGAGCTACTTTTTGGGCATACTCAACACTACCATATTTTTGGATTATTTCTATTGCCTCTCTTTTCTCTTCGGAATCATCAGTATGTTTATTTAATATCTCAACTAATCTCTTTTTATCATCGGGGGTGGCTTGCTTTAAAGTATGAATAACCATTAAGGTTCTTTTTCCTTCTTTTATGTCATTGCCAAAGACCTTGCCAAACTTTTCTCGTTCTTCCCCTGTTAGGGTTATGTCTAAAATATCGTCTTGAATTTGAAAGCCGACTCCCATGGCTTCTGCCACTTTACCTGCAGCTTCTGCCAATTCCTTGCTGGCCCCAGAAAGTATTACTGCTAATTTAGCTGACATTCGAGACAGACATCCTGTTTTGTAAGCACACATTTGGAGATATTCTTCTTCACTTATTTCTTGGGCCTTGCCTTTGTGCCAGTAAATATCTGTTCCCTGACCAAAACCTAAGTTTATCATTTCTTGAACATAGGCTTCATAGGCTCTAATTAGAATCTCTGTCTTGAACTTATCTTTATTTTTGATGAGGGCTAAAAGAGGGAAAAAGTACATAAAGTTGCCGGCATTTAAAGCAATGTCGATTCCAAAAATTTTGTGTAAAACAGGTTTTCCTCTTCTCAGCTCTCCTTCGTCTTCGATGTCGTCTATAATAATGGTTCCATTGTGAATTAACTCTGGCACAACCACTATATCTCTCGCTTTTTCAAGATTCCCACCAACAGCTTCGGTGATTAATAGGAATAGGATTGGTCTCCATCTTTTCCCGCCCCGACCAATAAAATCCCAGATGGGTTTAATTAAAGCTCTGTCTGCTGCTTCAAAACTATAAGCATACCTGGGTTTTCCAAAAGTAAACTCCAGCCATTCTTTAGTTGCTTCCTTGGGAAGATATTTTTCAATAATCTCATCAACTTCGGGCTTTAATTTTTCTAAATATTCTTCAAATTTTTCTTTTTTTATCATTTTGGGTGTGAAAACTGGTTTTACTACTATTAATGTTGACTTCTTATTTCAATTATAATATATTGGGTGCGTTTGTGTTTATAGCTTGACCCAGCACCTTATGCTACAATAACAATACCTAATAAGGGTTTTATGCGCAATCTCGGTGCTGGGTTTATTGTAATTTCGGGCGTTTTATTCAATTATACAATAATAACATGAATCCTTTTTTTGAAATAATTCGTCCCATTACTTCCTTGGTTGCGGCTCTCGGCGCTGTTGTCGGGGCTATAATTTCAGGGGTCTCTGACCCTATTTTGCTTTTTTATGCCTTCCTGGCTGTTTTTACTATTACCGGGGCTGGAATGATTCTTAATGATTATTATGATTTAGAGATTGATAAAATTAATGCTCCCCAGAGACCCTTACCCTCGGGCCAAATATTCCCTAGAGATGCTTTATCTTATAGTTCCTGGTTATTCATTGTGAGCATTTTTTTTGCGGCCCTCATCAATAGTTATTGTCTGGCTTTAGCTCTCGTCAATGCTGTCCTCGAATATTTATATTCTAAGCACCTTAAACGAACTTTCTTGTTGGGTAATATAATAGTCAGTTGGTTTACGGCTTCTACTTTTATTTTCGGAGGCCTCATCACTTTAGATTTCAGCATTGTAAAGATTATTGCCCCCCTAGCTTTCCTGGCTAATATGGGAAGAGAAATTTTCAAGACAATTGAAGATATAAAAGGAGATAAAAAATTGAAACTAGACACTCTCCCAATAGCTGTGGGAATTGATTCGGCCAGAGAGATAGCCCAAGGATTTATTGCTTCGGCCATCTTATTATCTCCTCTTCCCTATTTTTCCGGGCTTCTTAATTCTATTTATCTAAGGGTTGTTTCAATTAGCAATGCTCTATTTTTATATTCCCTCTCCCAAACACCAACTCAAATTAAGAGAATTACTAAGCTGGCCATGCTCATTGTTCTTTTAGCGTTTTTACTTGGTAGGTCTTTTTAATCTTTTAAAAGGTCCCGCTTTTTCAACGCTTTCAAAGAGCGTTTTTTTTTAACCGAAACTAGCCGTGTTCTTTTCTAAAATCAGAAAAAGCTTAGCAAGTCGGAAAAAATTTTTTCTTAATTGATCCTTAGATAGTAACCCGAAAACTCCTGGAAAAGTTTTAAGATAAAAAACATCTTTATTTTCCAAAATTTCAGCTAATTGGTTTAAAACGGAATTGGGAAAAGAATATAATATTTTTTGAGCTACTAATAAGTCTGTGCTAAAGGGAGGCATTGATTTAATTTTTCTTTCGTAAAGATGGGGGGTGTTAGAGAGAATACATTCAGCAGCCACTCTTCCGGAAATCATGGCATTTATCATTCCTCCTCCCAAAACTGGATCAACGAGGCTACCGGCATCGCCTGTTAAGAAAGCATTGTCTTTAAAAAGAGTCATTTTTGCTCCTCCCCAGGATATAGTCCCGCTTATATTTTTTAAGAGCTTATAATTTCCATAATTTGGCTTGACCTGATTTTCCATAAAGTATTGGAATCTTTCAATAAGATTGCCCTTGCCGCCCAATCCAATATTGGCGGTTTTTTTAGATTTGGGAAATATCCACACATAACCATCAGGAAACTTTTCTTTGTCAAAGTATATTTGAATCACCGAGTCATCGATCTCTCTTTCTAATTCGACTAAATATTCAAAAGTAGATAAAATTTCCGGTTTTTCTCCAAAAACTCTTCTTCTGACAATCGAGAGGGGTCCGTCAGCCCCGATTAAATATCGGGATTGAAAGGCTTTTCCTTCATTTGTTGTTACCTTCCAGATATCGCCCCTCCTTTCTAAATTAACCACCCGTGTTTCTAGTTGAATTTTAGCTTGAACTTTTTTTGCCAAACACTTCTCAAAACCAATTCTATCTATTACAAAACCTATTTTTTCTCCTTTAATCGTAATTGGTTTTCCTGATGGAACAAATACTTTTACCGTGTTAATAACGGTTGAAATCCAAGCAGGATTAGGAGAAATCCCTTCTTTTTCTAGGGATTCTTTGCTTATGCCTTCGGCACATTGAACGGGTTTTCCAATCTCTTTTTTCTGGTCCAAAATCAAACAATTTTTTAAGTGTCTTCCGGCAGATAAGCCTGCGGGTCCTGCTCCGATAATAATAGTTTCTAACATAAAACAAATTTAGGATTGGTTAATTGTTTTCTTTTTCCAATACCACTTGGGTCTTTCTCCATAAAGAGCCGAGGGAAAGTGGGGCCACTGTTTTACGAAAATTGGAAGGGTCATTAACAAACAAGCTAAAAAATATTTTTTGTCCAAATAAAAACCTATAAGGGGGAGAAAAATATTTCCTATAAATTGACCGAAAAAGAAAATCTGGGTAGTCAAAATAAACAAAATAGCTATCCCTGCCCAGGGTAAAAGCAACCACTGAAAATTTAAGACGGCTAACACCCCTATTAAAGAGGCCTGGGCTTTTCCCCCCGAAAAGCGTCCTTCTTTCAGTTTAAAGTAGATGGAAAAACAATGACCCAATATTACGCCAAAGGCAGCAAGACTGGTTGCCCATAAAATATTGTAATTTAAAAAAGAAAGCTTCTGAGGAAGAAAAACGGCTAGTGCTCCCTTTCCGATATCAACCATCGCTGTCAAAATAAAGAGAAGTGGTTTGCCTGTAGTTCGCATTACATTAAGAGCACCGACATTTTTGGATTCTTCTTTTCTAATGTCTTTACCGGTGAATTTTTTAGTTACCAAGAACGCGGTGGGGAAAGAACCCAAAAGATAGGCGATTACGAAGAATGTGATTGGATATAAGAAAGTCATTCGTGTCTAATAGATAAATTTTTTATTCAATTGGTATCCAGGCAGCAATTAAGCTTCCCGGACCAATGTGAGCCCCGACCACCGGACTCACCAAATTAATAAAAGAAATTTCGGCTTTAATGCTTTTTAATTTGTCTTTTAATTTTTTTGCTTCTGGGAGATTATTGGCGTGCGAAATGATTACCCGGATTCTTTTACCCCTTTCTCTTTCTTTTTTACTTTCTTTAGCTATTTTTTTAAAGAGGGCATCGGCCATATCTCTAGCCCAAACCACCCCCCCTTTAATCAGTACTCCATTTTTAATTTTTATTAGAGGATGAAGACGGATTTTCTTCATTCTTCTTATCCATTCAGCCTGTCTTTTGGTTACTCTTCCTCCAGCCTCTATCCATCTTGGCTCCTCGAAAAGAAGATAGAGATTGATTTTGCTCCTGAGCTTTTTTAACTTATTAATAACTTCGACTATTTCTCTTTGTTCTTGAATTAATTCGATGGCTCGCAAAACCAAAAGAGCCTGGGAGGCAGAAGCGTGCCAAGAATCAAAAACAAAAATCCGTTTCGGCTCCTGGACCTCTGCTTCAGCCTGTTTGGCAGAATTATAACAACCAGAGAGTTTAGCGGTAATGGTAATACACAAAACCTTTTCAAACTTGTGAAGCTGTTTTTCAAAAGCCACAAGATAGTCCTTGGGGGTTGCCTGAGAGGTCTTGGGGAAACTTTTTATGCCCCGCCTTTTTGCTTCAATCATTTTTTGATAAATATTTTCCCCGGGTATTTTTTTTCCTTCTGGCCAATTAAGGACAGTTGGCACTATTTCAATTTGATAACGTTCAGTAATTTTGGGTAAGAGTCCAGCAACATCATCGGTGACAATTCCAATTGATACCTGCCTGACCGAAGGCTCTCCTCCCACCTCTTTGGCCATGTCTTCAATTCTTAAACTTTCAAGCTTGCCGGATTCCCTTGCTATTTTTTCAACCTCATCCACCAAGTCGGTATGAATATGAACCTTGGTTTTGTCGCCAATTTTGACTACTTCGATGCTGTTTCCTAAAATCGCTAATTTTTTCTCAAGTAATTCTTTGTCTAACTTTTGATTTTTTACCAAAAAGACAACTTCATAGCGATGGGAAAGGGTTTGAATAAATCTTCTAACTTGTTCTGAAGGTCGTTCCTCGACTCTCTCTTTTCTTTTTTCGCCTTCTAGGGCTTCGAGATGAGCCTCGAGAATCATTAAGAAGGCCAAGCCTCCGGCATCAACCACATTGGCTTTTCTAAAAATTTCCATTTTTTCTCGGGTAGCCAAGAGGGCTTCATTAGCTTTTTCTGTGGCTTTTTTAAAAAGTTGAATGATATTCCTTTCCTGCCCCGCTTCTTTTTGAAGGGTTTGAGCTGCTGCGTCAATTACATCCAAAATTGTTCCTTCTATGGGATTTTGAATTGATTCTCTAGCTTTCTCTGCTCCTTTTTTAAAAGCAACAGAGAGTTTCTTGGCGTTTACCGGGTTTTTATTGAGCAGCGGTAAAAAACCAGCTAAAAAGCCGGTGTAAATTACACCAGCATTTCCCTGAGCCGCAATAAGAGCCCCATCTAAGGTAGCTTCTGAGATTTCCCGTAAGTCTTGAAATTCTTTTACCTCAATCGCTTCTTTAATTCCCAACAGGGTCTTGGCCATATTGCTTCCTGTGTCTTGGTCGGGTACTGGAAAAACATTAATTTTGTTAATCTCTTCTTTATTTCTCTCAACCCTTTCCCAGGCAAGAAGCATCATTTTTTTGAGTTCCTTATGGGTCAAATACTCCATATTGTAAGCCCGATTAACGAAGCTTCTTTTCTAGCTCTTTAAGAATCTTAGCTGCTATTTCTTTTCCTCCGAGACCAAAAGCAATACCTATGGTAAGAGAGATGGCAATAACAAAACCAATAAAGACGGTCAGAATTAAAGTGGGTGCTATTTGGAGTTGGTACAAAATAGCCAGGGTAGCCAAACTCCAAATTATCCAGCGTATCACTCTTCCAAAAAGCCGCGAGTAGGTTATCTTTTCTTTTTCCAAAACAGCCACCATAATTTTCTGAGAAAAATCAGCCAAAAAAACAGCGATGATAAAGATTAGGGATGCAATAAAAATATTCTGGAAATAACTTATAACTTTTCCTAAAAACTGACTGAACTGCGGAAGGCCCAGAATTTCTAAAGAAATCATCAGAAAAATAATTATAAAGAACCATTTTACTAATTCTCCAAAAAATCCCGGAGCATCCAAGCTAAGATCAAGCTTGGCTAGAGTCTCTGCCCAACCCAATCTTTTAAGAGTTTGGTTAAGATTGGTTTTGTTGAGAAATCGAACAGCAGTGTTTCCCATCCATTTGGCCACAAAAAAACCGGCGACAAAAACTAAAATTGCCCACAGAAGTTGGGGTAATTTCTCAATAAGGCTCACTAGAAATAATTGAAGAAACCCTGTTTCCATGCAAATTTATTGTAACTTACCATTGATTTTGAGACAAGCCCAATCTAAATCCTATCTGGGTAGCGCTTATGTGCAAAATGAAGGTTAAAATTAAAAGGGTTATCCACACTCCCATATTTATTGCATAAAATGGGCTTAAAAAAAGAGCTGAGCCAATTACATAATTTATCTGGTCAAAGGGCAGAAACCTTGTCCCTGGTTTTAGTCCCAAGCGTCGTTTAATAAAAGCGAAAAATAAATCGCCGCAAAGGGCTCCTCCCGACATTAAAACACCAAAGAAAAAAATATTAATTATTTGATAGTTTAAAAAACTAATTTCTCTGATAAAAAGAAGTCTATTAAAAAGTTGTCTCTGGAAAAGAGCTGTCAAGAGACCAGCAGTTAATCCTAAAATAATCCCCCGCCAGGTTTTGTGGTTTCCTAAAATAGGGGAGCCCTGAAGCTTCCTTCCGAAATCAAGGGGCTTGTCCAAGCATTTAAAAAAACCCCTACTTGCCATTAAAGAGGGTGTCATATTTGTAAAGTAAGCTGGCAAGAAAAAATAAAAAGATGATAAAATCCATTTAAGCATAGAATGAATAAAATAGTGATGAAAAAAATAATTTTATCAATCTGAGGCTACTTGCCGAGGGAGACACCTCGCAGCCGAGCCCGCTGAGGAATCTTTCTTTTCTTTTTAAAACCTTTAAGGCTCGGCGAGAGATAGCAGCAGCTTGTGTTTTAAACCTATTTTACCTTTTGAGCTGACTGCGTGTCAGCCGAGGCAAGAAGCGAAGATTGATTTACTATATATCTTTTAAGGTTCAAAAATAAAAAGATGATAAAATCCATTTAAGCATAAAAGTTATTTTCACCATTGTAACCCTTGAGAAGAAGATTGTCCAGATGTTAAAATGTTCAAATGAAAGCCGATCTTCATGTCCATACCTCTTATTCTTACGATAGTTTAGCTTCGCCCCGGGAAATGGTTCAAGCTGCCCTTCAGAGGGGCATTGATTGTATTGCTATTTGCGACCACCAAACAATTAAGGGAGCATTGGAAGCCGTTCGTTTGGCTTCTGATAAACCAATCTTGATTATTCCAGGAATTGAGATAAAAAGCAGAGAGGGAGATATTCTGGGATTAAATGTTAAAAAAACAATTCCCAACCATCTTTCTGTCCAAGAAACAATTAGAGAAATAAAAACAGTGGGAGGCATGGCTATCATCCCCCATCCTTTTGGTTTCAACTGTAGTTTTGGGGGAGATTTTAAAAAAATAATTAGTATTATTGACGGAATAGAGGTTTTAAATGCTACCATTTTTGGAGCGGGAAACAAAAAAGCCCTATCTTTTGCTCAGAAACACAATCTACCAATGACTGCGGGTTCCGATGCCCACAGTTCTCGATTTTTGGGTAAAGCCTATCTTGAAATTCCTGGTCAAGGTCTTTCAATTAATGAAATTTTTGAAAAAATTAAAAATAAAGATGTGAAAATTGGGGGAGGGGAAGCTAATTTGTTAGAAAAAATTATCGACCACTCAATAAGAAATATTATAAAGACAAAATCCTATGTTAGCAGAGAAAAGAGAAAGATTTAAAAAAATTGAGATCAAGACAGGAGAATTTTTCTCAAAATTTTTAACTGCCAATCAATACAGTCTGCTTTCTATTTTTTTTGCTCTTTTGACCTTTTGGTTTTTAATAAAAAGGAATTTGGTAACGGCTTTATTGATGGGCTTTATTTCTTTTGTTTTAGATTTTATTGATGGCGCTGTGGCTAGAAAAACCCAGATCGTAACAAAAAGAGGGGCTTATTTAGACACGATTTGTGACCGTTATGTGGAAGGAATAATCTGGTTTGGTTTTTTGTTTTTACCCTTACCAGAAATTTTTTTACCAGCTCCTGTCTGGATTTTCTTGGCTTTCTCTGGTTCTCTCTTCACTACTTATGCCAAAGCTGCAGCTAAAGAAAAGGGGTTGGTCGAAAAAGAAATGAAAAAAGGCCTTGTCGGCCGTGGAGAAAGAATGATTTTGGTCTTTTTAACTATTTTTTTGGGAATTCTTAATTTTTCCTGGATGCTTTATTTGATAATTGTTCTGGCTTTTTTAACCAACCTAACTGCTCTCCAGAGAATTTATCTTGTTTTAAAGTGACAAGGATAACTTCCCGGCCATAGCATTTTCTCTCTTGGGCAGGAAACACCTCCTGCTAATTTTAAATTTCACACCAAGCGAAACCCAAAGCACCCGGACCCACAATGCTGCCAATAACAGTGTCAATTGTGTTCAGGGAAGCTACCTCGGTATTCTCCAGATTATTTTCTATCATCTCTTTTAATTCTCGAGCTCCTTCTTCGTAGAGACAATGAATAATAGCCACCCTGATTATCTTTCCTTTTTCTCTTAATTTTTTTGTTTTAACCTCTAGTTCCTGGAAAAGAGCAGTTGGGATATCTTTCACGCCCCGTTTAATTCCGATTGCCTTGAGCACCCCCTCTTTAAATCCTATTAGGGGTCTCACACCGATTTTAGCTGCTCTTCGAATCCAGTTAGCTAGGGTGGGGGAAATCCTACCCGAAGCCTCCAACCACTTTGGGTCCTCGAGAATAGCAATTAGGTGAATTTTAGAAGTGAAGATTTCTAATTCTTTTACAATTTCCTCTGCTAATTTGCCCTTTTTGATTAAATCAACTGCTCTTAATACAAGAAGTCCATCACCACAAATTGCATTAAGAGAATCAACAACAAATATCCTATCTTTTTCTTCTGCTGATAAAAGATTTCTTGCCTGGACCGCTGAATTATAAGTGCCAGATAGCTTTGAGGTAATAGTAATACAAATAATTTTCTCAAATTTTGTAAGGGCTTCCTTAAAAGCATCGAGAAAGTCTTTGGGAGAAGGTTGTGAGGTTTTGCAAAAGCCTTTAATTCCTCTTTTGTCAGCCTCTCGCATTTTATGAAAAATGGTCGGGCCCGGTAGATTTTCTATTTCTGATGGCCAATAAACCTTAAAGGGTACAACCACCATTTGATTTTTTTCAATTATTTGCGGAGTTAGATCGGTTCCTTCATCAACAACTAAACCAATTTGCTCTTTCATATATATTATTTATATACATTGATAATACAATGAGATTCTTGACCTTGACTCTTAAAAACTAATTACGTTTTTTAAATGTCGGATTCTGGCTCTTTTTTCCTTTTCATTTATTTTAATGGAAATAACATCAATTTGCCACTTTGAATCTAGGGGAAACTTTTTTTGCATCAGCCAGCTTTCCGCAACTTTAACTAATTTCTTTTGTTTTTCCAGGTTGATTTTTTCTTCTGGTTCAATCAAGGAATCTGGGTCTCGGAGGGTTTTCACTTCGATAAAATGGATGGTATTCTCTTTCTTGCCCCAAGGGTCATCAAAGATTTTTTTCTGGGGTTTAGCTATAATATCAATCTCTCCCTTGAGGGGACTGCCTGGAATTCTTAAAGAATAATTTTTATCCAAAATTTGATATCCTTTCTTTTTTAAATAATCTGAAGCAATTTTTTCTCCAAGGATACCGGTTTCTTTTGTGTTCATATGGACCCGGGCGGATTCGAACCGCCGATCTCCGCATTGCGATTGCGGCGTTCTCCCACTGAACTACAGGCCCTTGAAGACAAGTACTGTAGTAAAATTTCATTGTCGGAGTGCCGAGAGTCGAACTCGGGCTTTACCCTCCCGAAGGGTATGTACTGCCGTTATACCACACTCCGCAACTTATGTAACCCAATACTTTTTCTTAGTCATTTCATCTCTTTTTATCTCCACCCTTGCTCGTTCTTCTCTGGCTTTCTGAACTAAGGTTTTTAATTTTTCATCCGATACTTTAGCCAATTTTCTAATTTCTTTTTCTAAAAATTCTTTTTTATTTTTCTTTGGGTCTTCCAGAACAGCTCCCAAGAGAATATCTAAAATTTGTCCTACTTTAGGTCCCGGTGTGATTTTTAAAATTTTCATGACATTGTTTCCTGAAACCTCAAGCGTCTTAACTGAAATGGGGTCTCTGCTAACTTTCTCAATGACGTATCTTAAGTGTCTTAATTTGTAAGGTTCGGCTTTTGGTACACCAGAGCCGATTCTATCTGCCATTCTAACCTCTAATAATTCTTTCATATTTTCTGGTCCAACCTGACGCACCAACCTTCTAACCGAACTCTCTCCGACTTCATCTGGGTGATAATAAAAAAGATGATATCTTACCAGTTTAACAATTTTTTCAATCTCTTTTTTGGGAAATTTTAAACGATTCAAAATTTGGGCTGTCATTTGAGCAGACACTATTTCGTGGCCATAAAAAGTGGCTTCTGGTCCTTCTCCCTTTTTGGTTCTTGGTTTACCAATATCGTGAAGTAAGGCTGCTAACCTAACAAATTTATTAAATTTTCTTTTAGCAGCATATTTAAGGGACAAAAGGGCATGGGTATAACAATCGTAAATATGGTGTTTGTTTTGAGAAACTCCGTAATTTTCTTCTAATTCTGGAACTATATGTTTGAGGAGACCTAATTTTCTCAAAAGCTCGATGCCATCGGAAGCTCTCTCTGCCATAATAATTTTTAAAAACTCGTCTCTGATTCTTTCTTGGGAAATGGCCCGAAGCCAGGGTGAGTTTTTTTCAATAGCTCTTGCTGTATTTTCTTCAATCTGCCAGCTGGCAGTTAATGAAAGAGAAACATCTAAGGTGGTGGCAAATCTTACTGCTCTCATCATTCTTAAGGCATCTTCAGAAAATCTTTTCTCGGGATTGCCTACTGCCCGAATAATTTTCTTTTTAAAATCTTTCTGGCCATTAAAAGGGTCGATAATTTCTAATTCACCATCCATGGCCATGGCATTAACAGTAAAGTCTCTTCTCGATAGATCTTCTTTAATGGTTTTGGCAAACTTTATTTCATCTGGATGGCGTTTATCAGTATATTTAGCTTCGGAACGATAGGTAGTAATTTCAATTTCTTTCAAATTAGCTTTTTTGCCTCCTGTCTGAACAGTGACTGTAAAAAATTTATTATTATAAAAACTTTTGGGGAAAATCCTTTGAATCTCTTTGGGTTTAGCATTGGTGGCTACGTCCCAGTCTTCGGGCTCAACGTTTCTTAAAAAATCTCTAACACAGCCTCCGACAATAAAGGCTTCAAAACCTGCTTTTTCTAATTTTGAGATTATTGTTTTTACCTCTTTTGAAATTGACATAATTTTATTTTAGCTTTAAACTTTGCTTTTTTCAACCCATTCGTTAAACTCAGGATTATCTTGAGCTTGTCGAAAGACAATTTTTCTGCTAAAATTTAGGCAGCCCCCGTAGCGTAATGGATAACGTGCGAGTCTTCGGAACTCGAGTTGAGGGTTCGAGTCCTTCCGGGGGCACTGGAATTGCTCGGAGAGCAATTTAGTTTTTTAGTTGCTGGTTTTGAGTTAGTGGTTTAAAATGAAATTAATGAGAAAAATTTTTTTAGCAACTTTGTTGATTTTATTTTTAATCCCCGGCTTAACCAGGGCTATTTGTGAGGGACCTCTGGTGCCTTGTGGCAGAGACCTCAATGATAATGGAAAAATTGACCCTGAGGAGCAGTGCCAATTCTGTCATCTTTTTGTCCTTTTCAATAATGTAGTTGATTATCTTTTGACCTGTCTGGCTCCAATTATTGCGGTTTTGATGTTGGTAATTGGCGGATTTTATTTTCTTATTGCCGGGCCCAGCCCAGCAAGGGTGGGTCGAGCAAAATCAATTGTTACAACAGCTATCATTGGTATAACAATTATTATGATATCTTGGGTCTTTATAAACACTTTTTTCACCTATATTGGCATAGCAAAATGGACAGGCCTGGGAACCTGGTGGGAAATTGATTGTTCCGGAGGTGGTGGGGTGCCTTCTACTTGTGCTGGTTTTGGTGGATTTTGTTCTGGGGTAGGAGAGTGTAGATTGAATAATGGCTCCTGCCACGTTTTTTCACCTCTTGATTGTGAGCCGTTTCCCTGTTGTTGTATTGTGCACCATTAGCCCCCATAGCTCAATTGGCAGAGCAGTTGCCTCTTAAGCAATTGGTTCCAGGTTCGAGTCCTGGTGGGGGCACAAAAATATGTTAACACCAGAGGAAAAAGAAAAAGTTATCAAAAAATATAAATTCTGGAGATTAAAAAATAATTTTATCAATCTGAGGCTACTTGCCGAGGGAGACACCTCGCAGCCGAGCCCGCTGAGGAATCTTTCTTTTCTTTTTAAAACCTTTAAGGCT
>Ga0209636_10003472_pt1 | contig 16046 bp, 25 predicted proteins | sample DeeMarSWOR152_54_FD_187464 | JGI IMG/M metagenome (GOLD analysis project Ga0209636, IMG submission 187464) | Marine sediment microbial communities from White Oak River estuary, North Carolina - WOR-1-52-54 (SPAdes) (version 2) | ecosystem: Environmental > Aquatic > Marine > Intertidal zone >...
CCGGCTTAATCCAAAAGGCGAGCGTAAAATACGGTTGGTCCGACGAGAGAGCAGAGGACGGCGGAACCGCCTTTTTAGGTCTATGGTTCCGAGAGCTCTCGCTGCTCGAGACTAAACCGCCGGGAGACCCAGGGGCCCAGGTGTTTCTAGCTGAAAGTAAAGAGGGCCTTATGGAGGCCGCCGTCGCGCCGGTCCAGGACGTAGGCGAGAAAATTAAAGAGCTCGAGAATGAGCTCAATAAACTGAGAGGCGAGAAATCAGCGCCGACGACTAAAGAAGAGTGCGAGGCCCAGGGCGGAACCTGGAACGAGGAAGAGGGGACCTGTACATTACCCAGCGACGAGCGCGCTGAGGCCTGGGAAGATACCGAAGAACATATCCGCAGCGGACACGGTGACAAGTCAAAATACGACCAAGACAGTTTTCGGACCATTGACATCGACGCCGACGCCGGAATCCAGGCGGTTATCGGCTGTCCCTCTGGCCAATTTGAAAACGGAAAGTGCAAAACCGACACCGAGGTCCAGAGTTACTTATTCAGCAAAGAAAAAGGCTGGACGATGGAAAAGGCTAAAGATTGGTTTTCGAAACACAAAAGCGAGGCTGGCGCTGAAAAAGACAAGAAAATCAAAGAGCTCGAGGAATCCATAACCCGGCAAACGGCCAGAATAACGGAATTAGAGACGTCGAGGGCTGAGGCCATAGACGACGAGGTCCAAAAGTATAAAATGGACCTGCTCTCGAGAGTTGAGGCTGTTATTCCGCAAAACTTCATTATCCGCCAGGGTAATTTTGGGTTAAGACGCCTAGTAACCGACCTTAAGAAATTGATACGCGACGAGCGCGCGTAGGAGTCCGTAGACATGGGCCGCCGGATTGACGCACTCGCCCGGGGTCTCAGCGAGGCCCTTTTCGGGACGCCAAAAGAGCCAAAACCTATTAGTGAAGGCACCGCGATTTTTCATGTAGTCGAGCAGGCTTACGGCGTCCGAATGGACGACTCATTCGCTAGCCAGGTTAAGGTCTACAGAGAGGACCCGGTCGTCGGCGAGAGCATACGCCAGAGCGCCCAAGAGATAATTAGCACCGGCATTTTTACAACCATAGACAAAGAGTATAAAACTGATTTGCCGACGCCGGACGGAAAGGGCCGCTGGACCGCAAAAGAGGCTATAGACGTCTGGAATCGAGACAATGATATCGATACTAAGGTCCTGCAAATGGCCATTGAAATTATCGCTTTTGGAAATACTTTCTGGAATATTACGACAGGCGGTTTCGTAAATGTTCCGATAGAGAGCATTGAAAAGGCCAAAATTCATAAAAAAGGCGTCCCTCTCCGGGAACAGTACAACCTAGAGACGACGGCGGTTTTCGGCTCTAAAACATTGAAATTTGGCGAGTTTGTGCATGGCGCTATGGAAAAAATCGGGAAAGGCGCACTAGGCACCGGCGGTATTATCCAGGGTCTTATTAAGGTCCCGGACGCAATCGGCGACTTAAAGGTCCCGAGTCTTTATGAAATCCGAAAGGCCGTTCGGGCCAGCATGAAAGAGGGTTTTGTCAAATTCAGTTTTGGAAATGAGCTTTGGTATTTCGAGGATATGAGCGACGAGAAACTTACCGAAATCAGCGAAGATATCGAAGAGATGGGAAGCACCGGCGTCCGTATCGTAAGCAATAAGAAAGGCGATATACGCCTGGCGGTCCCTCAGAGGACGCAATCTTATGATAAGTGGATTGAGCAGGTCCACTTCGAGTTTTTAATGGCCCTGGCAAATCCGAGCCTTAAGTTAGGCCTCGAGCAGGGATTCACTAAAGCGACGGCTGAGGCTGCGAGAGAGCTCTACGAAATGAAAATCGCAGCGGCCCGACGTATCATTAAACGTATGCTCGAGGGCGTATGGCGGAAAGTCCTGGATAAACTCGGTTTCGACGGCGAGGCTGCAAATCCCAGGCTGCATTTCGGAAGTCAAGACATCGAGTATGTAACGGCCGACGTTTTCGCTGCGGTCGACAAGCGCATTATTAAACGGTCGACGGCCCAGGCCATACTTCGCAAGTATATGAAATGGGAAATCCCGGACGACGACGTCCCGGACGAGAAACCCGAGCCTGCAGCGCCGGCGCCGGTCCCGGGACCCGAACCCGGCGGCGAGGAAAAGGCCCGAGCCGAGTCTATGCGCGTTCGGCTAGTCGAGTTTATTCTGGCCGACTATACGCTCGAGGAAATCAAGAAAATTAAAGCGGCTGCAGGTGAGCCGGCTTAATGAAGTTTTTTAAAGACCCAGGCCTGCAGGACCCTATAGAATCGGTCGACCTGGGAATCGTCCCAGCCGGCAAATCTCAAAAGGTGACGGTGTACGTCAAAAACGATTTACCCAGGGCCGAGCTTGTCGACCTTAAATTTTCGGCTGAATCCTGCGAGGTCCAGGGTCCAACTACGCTTAAGCCCGGTGAATCGGCGCCGGTAAATGTAACCTGGACGCCGACCTTAACGCTGAGACAACCCTTAAAAACTTCGCTTATTGTTAAGGGCGTCGAAATATACCGGCCTGGGCGTGGTTAATTGGGAAAAGTCCTCTTAAACTCTTATTCAGAAATAAACGCTAATTTCATGCGCGATATTGTCGTAATTTTTCCTAATGGCGGCGGTGTTTCAGCCCAGGGCCAATCTTTTAAAACGCCTGCAACCGGCCGCTATTTTTTGGATTCTGCGAAGTTTTGGCAATACCGCCCTTATGCACCGCCTGGCGGTGTAAAAGCGCATCTATACGCTCATTCGGGCACTTTTGGGACGTCGTCGGTCCCGGCGACTCCGCCGACCTCGCCGCCTTTAGCTGCGAGCGATTTGGTCCCGGGCGAGGATATACCGGAGAGCGCCGCCCTGTTAGAGTACAAGTTTTCCGGCGCCGAGCGTATTCTTTTGGCCCAGGATACGCCTCTCTGTATTATGATGATTGCTTTTTTGGCGCCTATCGGGGCCGGTTATAACATACGCATAGGCGAGGATTCTAGCTCGCCGACGCATCCGGGAAATATGATTTGGTGTAATAGCGGCGCCTGGCAAGCTATCAGCGCGCGCGACGTTCCTTTTTATGTTTATGGAATTCCGGCCGTCGATTTGACTATTCTCGAGGGCGAGAATGGGACGACTAACCCGGCCGCCGGCGTCTACACTAAAGAAGAAGAAACCGAGCTCGAGGTTCTGGCTATTCCTAACCTGGGCTATTTTCTCAAAAATTGGCTATTAGACGGTGAGGCCGCCGGCGCGGAAAATCCTTATCCGTTTATTTTTGACGAGGACCATACTCTCGAGCCTGTTTTTGAATTAATCCCGGTTAAAAAAGGCGGTCGCAAACCTCGGATACGCCGGACCCGGTTTAAAGTTGAGGTCCCGGTCCTGGGCGCCTTAAGTGTACGTAGTAAGGCCTCGCTGGACGTCGAGGGCTCTCTGGCCGCTGATTTTAAAGGGTTCTGGCCGGTCCAGGCCTCGCTTTCTGCGCCTTTTAATAAAACGGCGCCCATTAATAGAATCAAGAGCACTAGCACCTTACGAAAAATTCTTATGGAAATCGTGAGAGATAAGACATGACAAAAAAGAAAAAGAAAGTTGACTGTGAAATGCTCGACAGAATCGTAACCTTAGAGGCCGATAATCGCTGGCTTAAGCGAGGCTATTACGTCCAGGTTCTCTTTTCAGCCGGGACTTTCGCAACCGTTTTTGCTATGGCCTTAAAATTCCTCGGAGTGGTCTAACATGGCTTACTGCGTAGTTGCCGACGTCAAAAGGCGCCTGCTCATAGAAACGAGCGACGAGACATATGACACTCAAATAACCGAAGAGTCTATCCCGGAGGCCGACGCCTTTATCGACGCTTTGCTTACGCCCTACGTCTCGGACCCGAGCGAAGATTTACCTCTCGACCCGGTCCCGACGTTGATAGAGCAGGCCTCGGCCGATTTAGCGGCCTATTTCTTTAAGCGTCGACATATGCCGGCGGACCTGGAAACCGGGCCGTCCTGGTTTGCAGAGGGTAAAGCAAAAGTGCAGGCCTACATTAAGAGCGCCTATTTTAGGGGGACCGTCATATTTGTTACACCAAAAGACCCGACCGTCGCAACCGAGCCGGAAGAGGCCTAATTTAACCGTCGTATTGCCAATTTACGAAGAGAACCCAGCGCTGGCCGAGTTACATCTGGACCTCATACGCCAGCATACGACTATAGTAATCGACCGCCGAGGCGGCCGGGAGTTAAAAGAGTTGCCGAATGTGGTATACCGCCAGAGTGAAATGTGCCTTTCGGACGCGAGGAAAACAGCGATTAGCCTCGTCCAGGACCCTTTTACTCTATGCCTGGACGCCGATACCGTTTTACCGCCCGAGTACATAAGCGAGGCCCTGGCCATGCTCGAGGCCGACGACCGCCTGGCCTGCGTAGCTTTAGATTACGAGGTCCTGCAGGGACATTTAGCCTTTGGAACTAGCCTCTGGAAAACTCAAATCCTGCAGGGCCTCTATAATTGGAAAGAAAACCGGGTTTGCTGCGAGTGCGTCCATATGTGGGCCCGAGCTCGCAATTTCGGCTATAAAATCGGGACCATAGAAAAAATGAGGGCTAAACACTATGCCGGCACCTAATATTTTCGACGCTATCACCGGGCTTAAGGCCTGGCTCGAGACTAATTGGGGAGACCATGAGCCGGCAATTCAAGACTATTATAACGGCTGCTCGCACACCTGGCATAACACACTTTTTGTTATCCGCCTGGACGAGGTCGACACAAACGCCGTAGCGCCTCAGCTTTTACTCGAGACCGGGAAAGCACAAAGTTTTCCGGTTATCGGCGGCCTATTGCGAAAAGAGCAACCGGTTAAAGTGACGGCGTTTATTAGACCGAAAAACTACAACCCGGACAGCATAGAGGCCGCCAGGCGCTTATTCAGAGGCCTTAAAACTCGTTTTGTGTCTCTTTTGGCCGCAAACAAGCATTCGGTAACTATTACGACGCCGACGACGCAGAAAATTAGCGACGTCGTCCTGGGCGATTGGGACGACAGCGACACCGTTATTCGAGGCCATGATGTTAAGGCCAGGCACCGGCCTATCGAATTTAAGAGCGTCCAGAACATACGCCTCGTCTATTACGAGGTAACCGGCTCGCCGGTTATTCTAACTCGAGTCGTTAATGTTTTGCTGGGCGCCACGACCTTAACGACGATAAAATCGGCGGCCTGGAAATCTGCGGACCCCTGGGTCGTCCTGGAAATACCCGGCGGCACCGAAAATGTATTTCAGAATTTAAGGCCGCCTATGCTCGAGGGCTCTTTTGAAAGCTACGATTTGAGCGCGCTTTTATCGGCTCTCTCCGGTTACCTGGGCGTAGTTTTTAGCGAGGACGGTACCGAGTTTAAAATCCGAGCAGCCGACCAGGGCGAGACGACTAAATCTTTTAAGTTTTACAACGTGCGAATCCATGCTGTAGAGCCGACCGAGCGCTGGACGGACGAGCAGCAAGAGCGCACGTGGACCCTTAAGTTTTCGGCCAAAGTTTACGATTTGGAGTAAGCGAAAAATGGCCTGGTCGAAATATGCTCAAGACGTCGGGCCGACAATTGAGGAATTCCTCGAGGCGAGAACGCCCGAGGCCCTGGCGCCTCTCCTGGCGACTATTCTCTCGGAGATAGAATCGATATGTCCCGAAGATACCGGCTTTATGAAAAGTCAAATCTACGGAGAGGTAACCGTCGACGGAATAATAATCGAGGTCCGGACGACATACGCCCGGTTTGTTGAATTCGGGACCTCAAAAATGGCCGCCCGGTCTTTTGTTCTTACGGTCCTGGATATCCATTTTTCAGAATTCGACCGCCTTATGAGTGACCTTTATAGGGAATATTGGGAGTTAATAAATCATGGCCTCGCGGAGTAACAGCCTAATCTTAGGCCTTAAAGTCGATATCGGCGTCGCGTCCGGGCAACTCAGCGAATATTTAGCTGCTTTAAACTCGGCCCGGCGCCTGGCTCAAAAAATGGGTTTACCCGAGGATATGCAGGCCCAGGGCGTCTTTATTGGCCAGACTATTAGGCTCGTTTATCAACTCGAGGCGGCCTATCGTATGCTCGCCCTAGCCGAGGCCTCAACCGGTAACCCTATCGCCATAATAAGGGCGGCCGCCGCTATTGGTGCAGCGACGGTTAGCGCTATAGATTTGGTGGTGTCTAGATGAGCTCGGACCCTCAACGCCAGATATTTGTCGGAGAGTCGCAAATCGAGGCTGATATCATAAGCTCTCTAGTTACTCAGCGAGAAAGCGGCGTATGGGACGCCCTACTTTTGGCTAATGACCTGCAGGGAAAAACCTTTTTGGCCAATATCTCGCCAGGGTCCGTTATCACGGTTAACCATAGATACGGAACCGGCGCCTGGAAAACGGTGTTTGCAGGTAGCACCGCCGGGCTGGCGCCTCAATTAGACATGGGCGGTGAGCTCTGCGCGGTCCAGGCCTACGGAAAAGGACGCGCTCTTAAAAACATGAGAGTCGCCCGGACCTACGGCGTCCAGGGCGAGTATAACGCTCTTTTGACGCCCAGGCAAATTTTAACCGGGACCGGCGGCGTTATCCCGGATTTTGTACATAAGGTCCTGGGCGGCGCCTCGAGTGGATACACTCTCGACACAAATTATATTTTTGGTTACCTGGACGACCTCGAAATCCCATATTTGCCGGCTGTCTACGAAAACGCTTTCGACCTGCTTAGGGACCTAATTAACCTGGCCGGCGCTATGCGATTCCCGGACGACCCGGGCCTGCATTGGATTGTAACACCGGCCGGCGAGCTATGCCTGGCGCCGGTCGGAGACCATAACGTAAAAGGCGCCAGCGCCGACTATACCATAGAGACTAAATGGCCGACCTGGGCGAGCGAGGACCCGGTAATCGTCGGCGAGGACATGATAGTTTTAGCGTTTAACAAACGCGAACGCGAGGCCTCTCATATCACAGTTTGCGGCAAATTCCGAAGGCCGCCCTTAGAAATCTGGACCAATGGCGCCGCCTCTCTATGGGAACCAAAAATCGTCGGTGTGCCGCCTAGCACCGTAACCGACGACTCGACCGTTTTTATCGTCGGTGACGACTCTATTAAAATGCACAATACCGTCGATACGCCAGGCTGGAATTTCTTTAGATTAAAAGAGGCGCTCGGTGTCGACGTCTCGAAGTTATGGTCTTTAAAAGGGCCGCCGAAAGTCGTCGGTAAAATTTGGCGAGGCGCCGGCATAGCGGACGGTCCGCATCTTTGCTTATTCAAGGATTGGGACAACTACTTTAGAAAAGAGCTTCCCATCGATGAGAGTAAATGGCTGGACCTGGACGTCGAAATCGGACACCCAAATTATGCCGCCGACGGCTGGATAAAAGGCGGAACCCTAACCTGGGCCGATATCCAATATCTCGGGTTTGCCTGGGAAAACGCCGGCGGCCAGGACGCCGACCTTAGAGTCGACGACCTGCGCATTATTGGAAATGTTATCCGGGTCGCCTGGGACAGCAGCCTCTCGCCGGTGAAAATGAGATTTATACGCGACAGCCTCAGCGAGACCGACAGCCTGGACGCTGCAAACGATAATAACGCCCTGGGCATAGCGGCCAAATTTGAGTTACTAAAATCTCGCCATGAGCTCTTTAGTGGAAAAATACAGATTCCACTAGACCCCGACATAATGCCTGGCCAGCTTATTAAGGTCCGGAATCCTCGAAATAGCAATTGGCCGGTTGACAGCGGCGAGAATTATCTAACTATGCGAATTCTCGAGGCTCAACATAATTGGATTTTAGCGCCTGGCGCCAGGACCATTCTAACACTCGCCGACGATTTAACCTCGAGCGTCTCGCAGGGCCCGGTCGACCAACTGAACGCCCTGCTTAAGGCCGTAAACCCGGATTATCAAACCCGGGATTTTGCGACGCTTAAGAGCTCGGGCGTCGAGTTGGACCTGGACCCACTAGTAAAAGACTATAGTCCTTAATGGTCTCGGTAATCTCGAGACACCGCACGAAGTTTTATATCCTAATGCGCCCTTAAAGGGTCTATGAGGTGTTGTAAATGGCGAATGGAAAATTAAGAGGCCCTCTCGAGGGCGAGGAAGATAGTCGGGTCCATGTCCGGGTTTCTCTTCGTAAGGTTCGAAGAGTCGTCGAGACCTGCGGCTGGCCCGACAATATGGACGTAAAAACAGCGGTCGATGCCGCCCTGGACGAGCTCATAAAACTGAAAACCGAGGCGTAGAAAATGGCTATTGGTTGCGGTGCGACTTATTGCCCTAGAGACCCGAGAGGACACCGGCGGACCGGGCGCCGAAAATGTGCCGGCTGTATTTGGGCGCATGAAATATGAGTGTCGAGGAAAGGCTCGCTAAACTCGAGCGAGACGTCACTTTTCTGCTTATGGTCGACCGCCTCAGAGTAAGCGGCCAGGCTGCTATGAACGCTGAAATCGTAAAATACTTAGTCGCCCAGGGCCAGGATAAACCGGTCGCCGAGACGCCTATGCCTGCTCGTAGTATTGCCGGGCTTTTGAATTCAAAAATAGAGTCAAAGCTACTCGAGAAAATCGATATCTCAGAGGACGAGGACGCCGTTATCGTCCGGCCTAAAGAATACCTGGGCGGAGAAAACTTTAAGAAAATTCACGACGTCGTAGGACCATTAAAAGGAGAGTGGATATCTGAGGGTAAAAAAGGCTATTGGAGAATTCCCAAAGCGACATAAGACTCTCTGGCGGCTGCTTTTGCCGGCGCGGCTGTTTTTCGCGTTAATAATAGACCTAGTTACCCTGCTCTGTTTCTTACTCGACGAGATTCTAAACTAGAGAGAGGTGAATTAAAGTGGAAAACGAAAAGGCCAAAATAACAGTCAAATGTCCTATAGACGGCTGCAGTTACAGAGGCGGCCAGGGCGGCGTATTCGGGCATCTCTATCTAAAACACCGAAAGGCCGACATAATCGAGGCCCTGCTTAAGCGATATCTACCGAAAAAATAAGCATGGGAAAAGTGAGGGTCTATGGACACAAGTGCCTATTCTGTAGCAAAAGGTGTAGGGGTCCAGCGTGTAGAAATGTCACGGTTCCGTTGCATGGGCGACTTAGACATAACGCTGTCAATATTAGTAAGTCTTAAGTCGCCTCTCTTGACATTTTGCTGTATAGAGGTTTTGCAGATTGAAAAGGAAAAAGCGTAAAAAGACCATGAAACCGCCGGAAAGTCTCGAGGACCTCGAGAAGTATATAAGCCTCTGGAAACCTAACCGACGGAAATATCGCAAGAATCAAGACATAAGTCGGAAGATGAACAGGGCCCGGATACGTCAATACCTGGCCTGCGTCGACTGTCAAAATAACCCGGTCGTTTTTATTGTGGTCCACAAAAAGAAAATCGGCCTCTGCGCTCGAGATTGGCGGCTGCTCGCTAAGTCGACGGTCGGCTGGGCCTCAGATGTACATAGGAACACACACCCCTTAATTTCCGATGGAACTTTAAAGGAGGTGAAATCCTAAAAATGGAAATTGATATGTACGTCAAAAACCACGCGAAAACTGAGGAAGCATCTGAAGAGCCGGTGTACAAAGTTATTTTCGAGGACCAGGCGGCTATTCATAAGGTCCGGTTAAGCGTTAAGAGCGAGGACCGGGCGCTTTTCAACAAGTATCCGCTAGGCCAGCCTTTTACAATATCGATTAAAAAGTCCGGCCAGAGGACGCTCGAGCAAACGCCGCCGCCGCCGGAATAGCCCAAATAAAATTTTCCTAGCTAACACTCTAATTTTTTTTACCGCCCAATTTTTAAATAGAATTCGCTAGAAACTATACCCTTTTCGACGAGGGTTTATCATGCAAGAAACAAAGCAAGACAAAAAACGCTATACCTGCTCTTTTAAGGCGCCGGACCTGCAGCATAAGCAGGCCTGGGACCAATTTGTCGCAGAGGTTAAGGACGACGGTCTCGACGTTTGTCGAGTGACTATAGCCTTTTGCCAGGCGTACAGCCAGGCCCGGGCCGGTCTAAAAGAGGCGGTCCTGCTTAGAGTCGGCGTCGACAAAGTTATCCACATTGAGCAGCATAACGAGTTTTTCTACATGGTCCAGAAACCCAGGCGCCAGCCGTATACTCTGAGTTGTGTAAAACCTCAGTTTCAGCGCCATATTACTAGTAGTCTTTTTGAGGCCTACGTCGAGAATAAGGCCCGGCGTTTAAGCGGTGAATTTACCTATAGAGACTTTCTCGAGCTCAAATATGACGCCTTTCGGCGTATCGTTCGCAGGTTGAGACGCAAAGGGATAGTCGTCGTTAATCCGGTGCGTTCTATTCCACAACTCTATTTCCTAGCCGAAAAATTGAGAGAGATATCGCCCGGCCAGAGTACAACAGAGTAAGACTTTTATCGTACACTTGTATCGTGCGAGACGAGATAAACTACGTGTCCCTGGGACACGGTCTTTATAAAAGGGGGCTATAGTCTCCTATCGTCATGTTCTACAGTTAGCGCGCGCTGTACAACAGAGCTACACTATCACTTGATTCGCGACTCGCTGGCTGCGTCGCTGACTGTGGCCGAGCCCTAAGCTCGCTCGCTGGCTAATAGCAGGCGCTCGCTCGCCATGAGTGTACGTCCGCGCGCGCGCCGCCGCCAATTCCCTCGAATCAATGCTTACCCAGCAGAACCCTATTCACAAGTAACACATAGGAAGTGCCTAAAGGGACTCGTTAACGGCAACTGTCCCTAACTCTAACAGCCGCACTCTTAGCCGTGAGGCAAGTGAGGGTTTTTGTTGTTGGTGTTAGTCAGTCGGCGGCGGTGAGCGTGATACTTCCTCGAGTTGTTGTACAGTTTAACCGCTTATTGTTGAACAGTTGTATCTGGCTGCCTGGGAGTTTTTCCCATTATTCGGGTTTCTTGCTGTTTCAGATATGGCGCCTTTTCTCAACAGTTGTTTAGTAAAAAATTTAAGCGGTTACCGAGTACATTTTAAGGGACGTCCAGGGCTCGCGTCCCGGCGCTTTAATGGTCTCCGGGCCTGGGCGTCAATCCCAGGATTTTTTACGGATATGTGTATTTGTGTATATCAGTATCTTTGTTGTACAGTTTAACCGAGAGGTTTATATCCTAATAAGCCCTCATAGGGGCTGAGGTTGGATATATGAAGAAACTCGTAGTATTAGGGACCGGCGGCGCCTGGGCGGCCTTTAGTTTTTGGCTGATTCATTCGGTTAATGATATCGGCTATAAGGCGGCCCTGGGCGTCTTGTTTTTGTGTATCATGGCCGGCGTCGGCCTAATCGGTTTTTTGGAGGTGAAAAAATGCTAAATTGGTTAAAGCGGCTGTTTTTGAGGCGGAAAACGGAAAGCGACGTTTCTATTAGGGCTTATGCTTGTTGGGCTGTTCTTTATCGCTTTGCCTGGGAGAGTGGCCTTGTTGGAAATTGAGAACATAGTTAAGTACATCGCAGAGAAAAAAGCGGCTCAACTCGACGAGACTCTTCGTTGGGCTCTTATTGGTTCCGTCGTCCAGGATTTTAAAGTTGAAAAAATCCCAGGTCGAAAACGTATGGTCCTCGTTACTCTAGTGACAAGCGCGGAAAATATCCGAGATGGAAATGTTATTTTTGTAATGTCGCCTTTAAAATTGAGAGTGAAAATTTAATGCGCCCTATTCTGAGAACAGTCGACGAGGCTAAACAATGCCGCTTTATCAGTAAGACGATTGATTACGGCGAGAAAATGAAGGGGAAAACGCGGTATCTCTGCGATTTATGGCTTAGAAAAGACCATTGGACTAATACGGTTCGCGTTTCGCTTACCTGCGTCAAATGCAAGAAGTTTAAGCCAAAACAACCCATTTTAAGCCTTGTTTTCATCTATCAGCCGTCGCTCGCCGTTTTTTCTTAATTATATGTATCGAGGCCGGCGGTTTCGACCTTAAGGGCTCGGCTGGCTCATAGCAACTTAGCGCCAGGGCGTCGATAAAATCGTCTCCGGTGCGCTTTCCTTTTCGGTATTTCCTCATCTGGATAATAACGCCTTTTTGGTCCTGGCCTATCTCTAGTTGGTGTTGCCGGACCTTACGCTGTAGCTGCGAGAGCATGGCGTCTTTGTGCATGGGCGCCTCTATGTAGAAAACCGGCGTCTTAGTGTGCTTTTCAACATGGCCTTTGTACTCTGCAGGTTTCGCGTCGGCCTTAACGAGGCTGCAGCCCAGGGCGTCAATATGGCCGGCTATTTCCTCGGCGATATCCTCGATAGGTTTTCGGCGCCAGGCCTTAGTAAAAAGCAATTTTCGGCGACTAAAGACTTTCTCGGTTATAGCTAGGACCGTCCTGCAGGGGTCGAAACCAAAATCGAGCCCGGCCTCGACCCGGCTCTGAGGCGCGTTCTCTCGAGTGACAAAAGGCAAGACGCATTTATCGATATGCTTCGAAGGAAAGTAAGCGCGCTCTGCTTTTGTCGGCGGCCGGCCCAGGACCTCGGCGGCGTATTCTGCAGGCGAGAGCTCTCTTTTCATTCTTGCGACGGCCTGTTTTTGCCAGGGACATTTTTCTGAGTTGAACATCATAAGGGTATAGCCGTATTTTTTGGGCTCGCTGGCTCGGTCCGTGAAATAACCGTGTTTGTGCGGTGTACTGTCTAGGACGAGCTTGCAGATATCGCCGGTTAAACAGCCCATAGCGGTTTTTATTATTTCAGTCGGGACCTCGGCGGCCTCGTCAATAAAAGCGATATCCGCCCGGTGGGACCTTATACTCTTCGAGGTCGGCATAGCTGTCTCGACGGCGGTCCCATTGGTGAGCTCGAAACCTTCGATAGGGACCTCAGTATAAACGCCTCTTTTGACTATGCGGTCCTCAAACCTGGGCCGGTTATAGCGGAAAAAGTCGTTAAGGTGTTTGTACATTCTTTTCTGGCTGCTTATGAGCAAAATCTCGAGAGGGCGACCTATGGTCTCGGTGTAGATATCAGCGAACCATAACGTCGCTAGGCCGCTGCAGAGAGTTTTAGAAAAGCCCCGGCCGGCGCTTACGCAGAGGTTTTTAATCGTGATATCAGCTAGGGCGTTCAATAATATTTTTTGTTCCGGGATAGGCCGGAACCTGGTGATTTCCTCGAAATACTTAACGATATCCATTAAACCAATCACACTCTTTTTTGACGTTTTTCGGGCAAATCTTACATACATAGCGAGGAGGAATTTGAACCTTCTCGAGGCCTTGAAAAGCTCTTACTACGTACATTAAGCGCTTTTCGATATTTGGGTCCTCATATACTACGAGGCGCCTAATGAGCCGCCCGGTTTTTTGGCTGAAAACTTCGAGGTAGTGCCTAGAATGTACGGGGTAACCCAAGGCCTCTATTGCGTTTTTCATAAGCCAGAGGTAAATCTGCAGTTGGAAAACAGCGGCCAAAATTTCGGGTCTCCACATAAATTTTTTAGACGTCGTTTTTACCTCAATGAGCGAGACAGCCTTTTTACTACGACTATTACGGCGCCGGTCCTGCAGGACCCTTAAGTCGTCGTAGGCGCCTCGGACGACGAGCTCGACCTGGTCGACCTGCAGGCGGCGCTCGAAAACCGGGCCATATTTTTTTTTAAGTTGATATCGCAGGAGACGCCGGTCCCAGCTTTTGTAAGGTAAACTATAGCGCCGGTGCATTTTAGAGCCCTGGACCTGGGCCCGGCCGGAGGGCGGCATATGCCGCTGCAGCTTAAGGACCTCGATTTTGCAGCGTTTCGGACACATAGGAAAATGACAGATTTTCGAGGCCTTGACTCTGAGCTCAGGCACTATTAAGGACCTCGATTAAGCTATGCAAAAATTTTTGTATGTGGGCTCGAATCCCACGCAGCCGGATATCTGAATAAACCGGCTCGACATATAGCTTAACCATAACCGGGTTTTGGGCCTTTCCGGAGAGGATTTTCCGGGTCCTGGACGCTGCACAGGTTATATGTACTCTGCGAATTTCTCGGCTGCAATAGGCCTGGCATGGAAAAGCTAAAAGGTGCCTGGGCGAGAGAGGCCTATTTTTCAAGAGTACATGATAGACCCAAAACTCGCCCTCGTCGTCCATGAGGATAAACCGGCCCTCGAGAGGTAACCATAAACGGAAAATGCGGCCCTCGGGCATATTCCGGGCCCATATCTTAACAAAAGTGCGACCTCTTACTACGACCACATGGAACCGGCTGTCGATAGTATCGACGGCCTTGTCGAGATTTACCTTAAAAAGGGGGGGACGTTGGTCCATGTTAGCAACGCTCTTAGCTCGGTGTTTCGTCGCCTCTACATACACAGCCTGGCCACATGACTTTAGCTTTTGCTCTTACACTTGCTACGAATCCGTACTCGTTGATGTCGGGGTATTCGAAGGGCTCGACGGTTAGGCCTCGGCGCTGGCATAGGGCTATAGCTTTTCGGCTGTTCAGCGCGAAGCATTGTTCGGCTGCAACATCTGAGATTTTTATGACTGTGACGCCTAGCATGGTTTTGGCGATGCCGGTCCGCATGACCTCGTCGGTCCCGGCGTACAGCGAATTAATGAACTCGTCCTCTGCGAGCAGGTCCCAATATTTAGCAACGGGCGCTAGGAAATAGTCGGCTGGGCCGTATCCGGCGACGTCGACGGTTTTAAGCATATTTCTGAATAGGTCGTATGTCAATGGGTCCGCTATGTCGTATTCCTCTCCGCCGGCCAGGTCGGGCGAGGGTATAGCAGCTAGGGCGGTTACTAGCATATTGCAGAGTTTGACCTGTATCGCGTATCCGGCGCCTTCGTTCTGTTCGGCCATGACGTCCCAGGGCGCATCTTCTATGTGGGCTCGGGTCCATGTAACCTCGGTTCCTTGTTCCTCGTCGAACGCGACGTCGAGCTCGGTTTGTGTTTTCGGGCTGTTGGTGAATTCATCGCTAGTTTTGACTGAGGCCGTTCCGTAGACGCCTAGCGGAATTTTCATCGTAGCTTTGTCACTAGTGAAAAGCCTAGCGAATTCGGTCGTCTTGTACTTCTCGAGGCCCATGATGATTTGAGAAATAAAGTCGAGGGTCGGGTCGACGCTGCTAGTGCCGTCGTCGGTGACGTTACCGAGTAGTTTAGCCTCTGCTCTGCATTTTTCAATGTAGGCCTTAACATAGCGGTTGTTTATGAATTTCGGGTTAGCGTTAAGAGACTCTGCGAGCGCTTTCTTTTCGAACTCGCTCATAAAGAGCTTTGGGCGCGTAATTATTTGGTTAGGGTCCATGTTTCAAGTCTCCTTTAATGATTTGTTACCGCCAGCAGGTCGCAGGCGGATTTTAGCCGTTTTCCGGCTAGAGAAACCTTATATTGAGACTTGATTAATAAGACTTATCAAAAGGGAGACCGACAAAATGGGATTGAATAATAAAATGCAGGCTGTTTTTGTTGCCGTCGGCGCCGGTGCCCTGGCGCTTTCCGCCTCTATCGCTGTTCAGCCAATTCCAGACGAGTATAAAATCCCGATAGTCGCCGTTTGCGGCGCTATTGGCGCGGTCTGTTTTGCAGTTAAAGAGGCCCTGGGCGGCACCTATGAGCAGCCAAAATAGTCGACAAGAGAGTTTTGAATGGGCGGTCTTACCGCCTAATGTTCCGAAAAATCAAGTTTTAAAAATCGTGGCCAAAACACCGGCGACGACATTTCACCCCGAGGACGTCAAACCCGAATACCGAAAACGCATTTTCCCGGTTAAAGAGCTCGAGCTCGCAGCCAGGTCCTTAATCGGGAAATCGCTGTACGTCGACCACTTGCAGGCTATTCCGGACAGCCTTATTTTCCGTTCTGAGTGGAACCCTCTAACTATGCAGGTTGAGAGCCTGGCCCTGGCGCCCGAGGCCTATTGTCAAAAGGTCCGGGCCGGCTTAATCCAAAAGGCGAGCGTAAAATACGGTTGGTCCGACGAGAGAGCAGAGGACGGCGGAACCGCCTTTTTAGGTCTATGGTTCCGAGAGCTCTCGCTGCTCGAGACTAAAC
>Ga0209636_10003473_pt1 | contig 16045 bp, 18 predicted proteins | sample DeeMarSWOR152_54_FD_187464 | JGI IMG/M metagenome (GOLD analysis project Ga0209636, IMG submission 187464) | Marine sediment microbial communities from White Oak River estuary, North Carolina - WOR-1-52-54 (SPAdes) (version 2) | ecosystem: Environmental > Aquatic > Marine > Intertidal zone >...
CAACCTGAGACGCAACAACAATCCCGTCAGATTGACACTCAGCCACCGCCACGTTATCTCTCCATATTCTGATGTGTAAAAGCTTGGCTGGAACATACGATGTGATGAAAACTTCGTTTAACGCGTCGGGCAGTCTCACCTCCCCCATGTAGGAAGACAGCTTCGTGCATTGTTCAAGAACAAAATCTCCTTTCAAACATCTGTCTACGGTTTCTAACGCTTCGGCTGGTGTTACTTCTGTCAGGAAACCGCGCACGCCCATGTTGATGGCGAGGATTGGAGGCTCAGGCTTGGGCATCATGAGGCCAGTTCTCAGGATGGTTCCGTCGCCGCCGATTGTGATGATTAAATCCACCTTCATTTCTTCCAGCCGCAAAGCAGCAGTCGCCTTTTTAACATGTCTTGCCAAACGCGGCTCGAGAAAGACGGATAGTCCCTTGTCTTCTAAATGGACCATCAATTTCTTTGCAAGTTTCAATGCTTCTTTCTCGTCAACACGTGCAACTAAACCCACAACCTTAAACAACGTGAACACCGCATATCCTTATAGCGATAACTTAATTAAAATATGGATTACTGTTGTAAAAGCGTACGGAGAGGCGAAAGAAAAATGAGTAAACCCATGGAATTAGGAGCGCTGAAAGTTGGTAGCTATGTGATTGTGGATGATGTGCCCTGCCGCATCGTGAGTTACACCAAGTCTAAACCGGGAAAACACGGCTCTGCAAAGGCTCGGGTCGTTGCCATCGGCGTTTTTGACGGGGCAAAAAGAAGTTTTGTAAAGCCAGTGAGTGCACAGGTTGAAGTGCCCCTTATTGAGAAGAAAGGCGGCCAAGTCATAGCGTTGTTACCCGCTGCTATTCAGCTAATGGACTTGGAGACGTATGAGATGCTTGAAGCTCCAATTCCTGAAGAGGAAGAGTTAAAATCGAAACTTGCCTCTGGCGTAGAAGTTGAATACTGGCGCATTCTCAATAAGACAAAAATAATGCGGACAAAAGGTTAGCACTCAGCTGGTATGTTTCGCCTATTAATTTAAAAATAAAACCGTTATCTTGTTAATGTACCTTTAAATTTGTAAAGGTGAACACCATGAAAAACGTGAAACAGATAAAACTACAACAGAGAATGAGCGTAGCCCACCTACTCAACGAAATGAATGCTTGCGGCGTGCTCGGTGCTGGAAAGATTGGAAAAGCAACTGAATTGGCGGCTGAAATGTTTGGCGACTCGGATTACACCGTGTTCTTAACTATCGCTGGACCACTTGTTCCCGCTGGTCTCAGAAACATCATAAGGGATTTGATCGATAAAGGATACGTGAATGTGCTGGTTACCACAGGCGCTAACATGGTGCACGATATGGTAGAGGCATTAGGCTACCACCACCTGCAAGGCACTTTTATGGCTGAAGACAGGAAGCTCAAGGAAGAAGACATTGGCAGAATTGGCGACATCTATGTTGAACAAAAAGTGTTCAAACATTTAGAACAGTGGATGTACAAAATCTTGGAGGAGATTCCTGAAGAAAAAAGGCGACGTACATCAGTGGCAGAGCTTCTCTATAGGATTGGAAAACGAATTGAAGATACGGAGTCGATACTGGCAACGGCGGCGAAAAAGAACGTTCCCATTATATGTCCAGCTTTTGTGGATTGCATAGCTGGCTTCAACCTTTGGACGTTTGGGCAAGACAAAACGTTGCATATTGATCCTCTTTTAGACATTTCTGCAATTATGGATAAGGTGTTTGAAGCCAAGAAAGTAGGCATGATTATTCTGGGCGGTGGATTTCCGAAACATTTTGCGTTGTTTGCGAACTCGTTTCGTGAAGGTGTTGACTGTGCCGTTCAGATTACTATGGATAGACCTGAGCCGGGTGGTTTAAGTGGGGCTACTTTGGAAGAGGCGGTTAGTTGGAGTAAGGTAAAGCCTGAGGGTAAGGCTGTGACCGTTATATGTGATGTAACCATAGCGTTTCCTTTCATAGTTGCAGCGGCTTTAGAAAAGGTTCATTAAGGGAGTCTAGAAAGAGTTTTTGTTGAAGCTGATGATGCAAGAAGAGCCGTCGGATTTGTGAAGACTTCCCTTTTATGAGCGCTGAAGCTTCACTCCATCTTGATTTCGTAGCCTTTCTTCCTTGGTAAACGTACTTCCAGAACGCCTTGCTTAAAGTCAATTTTCATTTGTTCCGTGTCAACTGGCACTGGAATGTTAACTTGGCAACGGAACGAAGAGAACTCGCCTCTTCGATGTGCGATGCCGAAGTAGTCAAATTGTAGCTTTCGCTTCATCTTAGCCCTGATTTCAATAGAGTCTTCACTTACTGCCTCAACCTTTATGTTTTTGGGGTCTGTGTTGGGAAGGTCTGCGGTTACTATTGCCTCGTCAATAGTGATGAAAACGTTGCATAGGGGTTCGAGGCAGCAGGATTTAACATCCCATCTAGGGCGTTCAGCAACTGCGGATTCAATTATTTCTTCAGCCCATGTTCTGAAGTCTTCCATGTACTCGTTCATAACTTCGAAAATTGAACGTTTTCTTCGTTTGCTCATATTGTGGTTCACTCTCCTAAATATACAGTGGAAGGTCGTATTCCTGCGTCTTTTTCATACGGGTCATTTCTTGTTGAGTTCGTCTCATTATATCTCTTGCTTTCAATCGAATTTCCTCTCCCTGCGCAAGTAGTTTGGAGATGTCTATCTTTATTTCAGCGATTTTAGTAAGCTCTTTGATTACCATGGCTGCTGCTTCTGGGTCGGGGTAGTTGTAAAAAGATTGAGCCATGAGGGCTATGGCGGGAATGTTTCTTTCAGCACAGTAGCGCATGGTAAGCGCTTGAGGACCAACCATGTATCCTCCCTTCAATATTTTCAGTCCTTTTTCACTTAACATGTTAAGCTGGTCTTTGGTGGATGCAGCAACAAAAACTTCAGGTTCCTTAATGGCTTGTCTGTTTTCTACAGGTATCCCCCCCATCGACACTACCATTTTCACGTTTTTTGATTGCATCCAATCGATAAATGTTCTCATGACGATGTGAAGGGATGCTGCGGGAACCGCTGTCTCCGAAATGGTAGCGATAATGTTGTTTTTACCATACATTCTTAGAGGAGCGTGAGGTAGTCCATCATGTAGCACGATTACTGGTGGAAGAAGGTCTGAATCTACGTATGCTATTTCATCTAAATTTAGTTCAGATGTTATGTAAGACGTTGCGATGAGACCGACTAGTCCTACGTCAGGGAGTCCCTGAAGCATTATAGCGCCTGAAGGTATAGGCTTCTTTTCCACTATTCTAGCAGGTTCAGACAAAATTTGTTCCTCCATCTAAGTTCCGTTTAACTAAGATAAAAAGAGTTATGGTAAACAAACTAAATATCTATTTAAGGGCGAATCCAGTTTAAATTTGGAGAAAAGTCATGTCTCTGGAACGTCTCGGCTCCTCCCTCTACGACGCTTTAAGAAAGGTTTTTCGAGCACCAGTTGTGGACGAAGAAACCGTTAAGCAGTTAGCCCTAGACATTCAACGAGCATTGTTGTTGGCAGACGTAAACGTAAAGCTAGTTCTCGAAATCTCGAAACGAATAGAAGACAGAGCATTAAAAGAGAAGCTTCCGCCAGGAATTTCCAGACGAGAACACGTGACAAAAGTGGTTTACGAAGAACTAACCCGTTTCCTCGGAGAAAAACCAGTTCCACTAAAGATAAAGACGGGAAAAAGAAACGTCTTCATGCTCGTGGGGATTCAAGGTTCAGGCAAAACCACAGGCTCCTCAAAACTAGCAAGATACTTCCAAAAGAGAGGATTAAAAACAGCGCTAATCTGCACGGACACCTTTAGACCTGGCGCTTATGCACAGCTTGAACAATTAGCCAAACGAATAAACATTCCAACATACGGAGACCCAAAAGCAAAGAACGCCATAAAAATCGCGTCAGAGGGACTGAAGAGGTTTGGCAGTCAAGACGTCATCATCATCGACACTGCTGGAAGACACAAGGATGAAAAAAGCCTGATTGCAGAGATGAGGATGCTGGAAAAGAAAATCAAACCAGACGAGACAATTCTTGTTATCGACGGAACCATCGGTCAGCAAGCAGCAATACAAGCCAAAGCATTCAACGAAGCCACACCCATAGGGTCAATTTTCGTTGCAAAACTAGACGGTTCTGCAAGGGGAGGAGGAGCCCTCTCAGCTGTTGCAGCAACCGGAGCGCCCATAAAATTCATTGGAACAGGAGAAAAAATCAACGACATAGAACCCTTTGTCCCCTCAAGATTTGTAGGCAGACTCCTAGGCATGGGCGACCTTGAAAGCCTCCTTGAAAAAGTGCGAGAAGCAGAGGTGAAAGTCCCCGAAAAGAAAATGCGAGCATTCTTAAGCGGAAAATTCACCTTGACAGACATGTACGAACAATTCGAAGCCATGAGAAACATGGGCCCAATTGGACGCCTCCTAAAAATGGTTCCTGGCTTCTCCTATAACATACCTGACGAAATGATGGATACTGCTCAAGATCGCCTAGAAAAATGGCGAATAATCATTCAATCCATGACTCTGAAGGAGAGAGAAAAACCAAAAACCCTCACATCGTCTCGAATACGACGTGTGGCGCGCGGTTCCGGAACCACTGAAAAGGAAGTAAAAGAACTTCTTGAACAGTATTCCATGATGAAAAAGATGATGAAGACTCTGCGGAGGAAAAAGTTTCCGTTCCTTGGAAAAAAGTTTCCGAAATCAATGTAAAGAAATCCTGGAACTTGGATGCTGCAAAAAGTAGCAGAGCAAAAAAGAGGGAAACTTATGGATATCCTTAAAAAGGCGCAAAAAATGCTGGAGAAACATCCCCTTTGCAACCAATGCCTAGGGAGACAGTTCGCCCTCTTAGGCTATGGACTAGATGATCAAACTCGTGGCGAAACCATCAAACTTCTCTTAACAATGAAGAGCCATCAACAGGCGCTAACTGGGAAGAAAACAGGGTTCTCACTCCTAAAAACTCTGGCAGCCAACGGGTCCTTTAACATGGCGGCTGAAATACTGAGAAAACTGCGAAAAAGAGCTGGAAAAAAGCGAGAATGCTATCTCTGTGAGGGGCGATTTGAGTCTATAAGCGAACTAGTAGGGCGCTCTCTAAAAGAATTGAAACGCTACGAATACGCTACGTTCCTTGTTGGAGTGGAACTACCCATCAAAATAGAGGAAAGAGAAGACGAATTTAAAGCAGAATTTGAAGTGAGACACGGCGAGAGCATGCGAAACGAGTTCAGCCGCGACATTGGGAAAAAAATCTCTGAAATCACACAAAAACCAGCGGACTACAAAAAGCCGGATGTAGTGATTCTAGTCAACCCCTTCGCTGAAAAAGTCACACTTAAAACAAATCCATTGTACGTCGCGGGGGGATACAAAAAACTCGCCCGCGGCATCCCTCAGTCCAAATGGACCTGTAATGAATGTGGAGGAAAGGGGTGTCCACAGTGCGGCGGAACCGGAAAAATGTATCAAGAATCAGTTGAAGAAATCATAGCTGGGCCAATGTTGCAAAAAACTGGTGGAGAAGATGCCTCGTTTCATGCGGCTGGACGGGAAGATGTTGACGCTCGCATGCTGGGGCGTGGCAGACCGTTCGTTATGGAGGTTAAGAAACCTAAAAGGCGGTTTATAGATTTGCAGAGCCTCACACGAACCATCAATGAACAAGCGAAAGGTAAGGTGGAAGTTCTGAACCTACGTTTTGCTAGCAGAGATACTGTTAGAAAGTTGAAGAAAGCAGAGACAGGGGAGAAAGTTTACAGAACTGTCGTTGGATTTAACAGAGCTGTCTCAGATGAAGAATTAGAGATTCTAGAGAAAACACTGACTAACACGGTTATTCAACAACAAACGCCTTTACGTGTGTTGCATCGAAGAGCAGATCGTGTTCGAGAAAAGTACATATATGAGGCTAAGATAAAGAGATTGACACCTAACAGTGTGGAAATGAAAATTCACTGTCAAGGGGGACTCTACATCAAAGAACTGATAACCGGCGACGAGGGACGAACCAACCCAAACGTAACCGATATTATTAGCGCTAAAGCTGAGACTCTAGAACTGGACGTTTTAAACGTAATTGTGAAGGGATAATTAGTGCCAAGAAAATCTAAAGGTTACCGCAAAAAAACTCGCTCTCTCCTACGGAAGAAACCCAGAGAACGGGGAAAAGTTGGACTCAGCAAAATTCTTCACGAGTACAAGCCGGGTCAGAAAGTGGTGGTGAAGATTAACTCAAGCGTCCACAAGGGTATGCCTCATCGAAGATATCATGGGAGAATCGGTGTTATAACTAACAAAAAAGGTAGAGCCTATGTGGTGGACGTCACGCAGGGAAAGGCTGTTAAAGAAATAATCGCACGCCCTGAACATCTTGAACCTCATAGAGAGGCTTAACCATGCCAAGAAAGGCAATAAAGGAACAAATTATCACGATTCCACAGGTTAAGAAAATACTGGAATCAATAGGTGAAGAGCAGCTTGACCAGTTTCAACGGAGATCGTTGGACTATACCTCAAAATTCTCCAAACTTGATTCTAAAACAGCAGAAAAACTCATAACTGGACTCATAGAGAAGTTTGAGTTAGAAGAGCAGGAGGTTGTTCAACTGGTTAATTGCATGCCAGAAAGCGTGGAGGAAATTCGAGTTTTTTTGGCTGGAGGCCGCAGAATTGTGGAGACCTCTAAGTTGGAAGAAATTCTAGCTTTTTTAGATGAGCATAGAAAAAAGGAATAAGGACTTTTTCCAATAGTTATTACTTGTGGGCGAAGGAAGAATGGAGAAAAGATACGAAGCGCATGCGTATGTTCTTGACTTTCTGCCCCATGGAAGACCTGGAGCCAGACCAAGTTATCGGGCGGGCGCTCTAGTTCAAGTTGTTGGCGAAGGATATTTCACTCTCCTTGAGGCGATTGTGAAGGAGGGAGTCACCCTCAAGACTTTTGACAGAGTTTACGTTGGAAAAGACGCTCGGAACGAGATCACTTATATTATTGGGCGAATTGGATACGACGAGTTAACCAGCACCGCTAAGATGGAATTGCCCGCGGCTTTGGAGAAAATCGTGTTCAATCATGAAACTTTGTTTGTCAACTTTTTCAACAATGCTCAAGCGATTACTCCTAGAATGCATGCATTGGAGCTTATTCCAGGCATCGGAAAAAAGTACATGTGGCAGATTATTGATGAAAGAGACAGAAAACCTTTCAAGAATTTTGAGGATTTACAACAACGCGCCAACATGCCTAACCCCGCCAAACTGATCGCTAAGAGGATTTTTGAGGAACTCGCTGGCGAAAGTAAACACCGACTGTTCACACGGGCGCTCTAGTGATAGAAAAATGGCTCTCTTCCAGAGGGCGAGGCATCTCCTACGCCTCTACAAAGTTTTTCCCAAGAAACGTTTAGGTCAAAACTTTGTGATAGATTCTGCTTTGTTAGGAAAAATGATCTTTTATGCTTCTGTAACCAAGGATGACGTTGTCTTGGAAGTGGGAGCTGGGCTAGGCTTTCTCACAAAACTTCTCTCTCCAGCATGTAAGAAGGTTATCGCTGTGGAAATTGATCCTAAACTGACAAAAATATTGAGAAGCGAACTTCGCAACCTAGACAATGTAGACCTCATTGAGGGAGATGTGTTAAACATTTCTGTTCCACAATTTAACAAAGTGGTTTCCACTCCTCCCTACTCCATCTCGTCTCCTCTACTGTTCTGGCTTCTGGAAAGAAAGTTTGACTGCGCTGTGTTAACTTTTCAGAAAGAGTTTGCGGAAAGACTGACCGCGTCTGTAGGCACTAAAGACTACGGAAGACTGACCGTTAACACATATTATCGGGCGGAAGTAGAACTCTTAGATTATGTATCTAGAAAGCTGTTTTATCCGCCTCCAGACGTAGATTCCATGATGGTGCGTTTAAGACCAAGAGAAAAGCCGCCGTTTTCCGTGGAAGACGAAGAAGTCTTTTTTCAACTCGTGCGGATACTATTTAATCAACGAAACAAGAAGGTTAGAAACGCTGTCGTTCCTTTTCTGCGCCAGTGGGTGAAGAAAAAAAACGTGACGAAGATGGCTGACTCCTTGCTCTTTCATGATAAGCGAGTTAGGGAGTTGGCGCCAGAAGACTTTGGAGCTCTGACCAATGATTTTGTCCGAGAAAGACATGAAAAAGATACCCTTTAATGACTACACATTTCACGTTTCTAAGGACGTGTACGAGCCTGCAGAAGACACTTTCCTTCTCGCAGAAAATCTTGTTGTAGACAAAAACGATGTTGTGTTAGATGTGGGAACTGGATGTGGGATACTGGGAATCCTCGTTGCGAAAAAGGCGAGAAGGGTTGTAGCTGTAGATGTTAACCCTCACGCAGTTTGTTGCGCCAAAATGAACGCAGAACTCAATGGTGTTGCAGAGAAAATGGAAACACTGCGAAGCGATTTATTCAAAGCTATAAAGAAAAATGTAAAATTTGACCTGATTATTTTTAATGCTCCATATTTGCCGTCAGAGATGAGAGAAGAGACGAATTGGATAGAGCGCGCTTGGGCAGGTGGACCGACTGGAAGACAACTCATTGACCAGTTTATATTGCAGGCGCCAAGCTACTTAAAGAAAGGCGGGAAAATTCTTTTGGTTCAATCAACTCTTTCCGATGTGGAGGAAACTGTGCGAAAACTTAGGGAAAGACAGTTCTGTGTACGAGTGCTTGCCCAAGATAAAGTTGCGTTTGAAACTATAGTTGTAATCGAAGCTACTCTGTAACTGTTATTGCTTGTTGGGGACATTGAACTTCGCATGCTCTACATACGATGCATGCGTCATTGTCCACAACTACTGCTTTAGTTTTTCCTTCGATTTCTTGAAGTTCAAAGACATCAACTGGGCAGACGTCTACACAGGTTCCGTCTCCGTCGCATTTGTTGAGGTCAATTTCTACTTTAACCATAAACTATCAGCCTTCTTGAACTTTTTAGAATAGCCCACTTATATGTTTCTTCGATTTAAAGCTTACTTTCAAAAAGAATTATTAACAGAAAAACGTAGTTGTGGAGCAGTTAAAACTGTGATGTTGACGTTAACGTGGATTACACATGAAACTCACAAAAAGAAGTAAATAAAACAAACGTAACTATTGCTAGGTCAAGGTGAGAATTACATGTGCATTGTTGGCAAGAGCAAGTTGATGAAACTCATAGAGAATTACAAATGCATCTACCCTTTCGACCACAACCTCTTAGATGGTGACGGTTACGTTTTAACGGTGAGAGAGGAGACCACACTGCACTATCTGGAACACATAAACCTAATCTCCTACGAAGTCGTGTTCACTCCACCCCAATACGTGGCTCATCTGACAGCGAAGAGCAAGTATGGAAGAATGGGGCTGTCTTTTCTTAACGCTGCCAAAGTTCACAGCGGCTTTGTTGGAAGACTAGCTCTAGAACTCGTTAACTTGAGCAATGATCGACGACCAATAACCATTAAGCGAGGCGACCCATTCATGCACATCGAATTCTTAACTAGAGAGGGCGACCCGTCCCCGTACACTGGACAATACCAGTTCCAATACTTAACTGAAGACGAGAAAAAAATGTACATTCCGATTTTGAAGGAATTGTTTCCAAACTTTGATGAACTGGCTAAGATATGGTTTAAAAAATAATACATTATAAAGTGTAAGAATATTCTGGATTGCAAATCCATACTTTTAATAAACCACGTGTTGGCATATCTTTTAAATAGTCAGCATACAAAGCTGAAGAAGGGAAACGCCGTGAAAGCACACAATTATCGAAGGGTAAAGGGGCAGGCTTACACTAGAAGAAAGTATATTCGCGGGTCTCCTCAACCAAGAATAATAAAGTTCACCATGGGAGACTCCACGGCTGAATTTGAGTATAAAACTTTTCTGATAACCCGTAAAGAGGCACAAATTCGCCACAACGCCCTAGAAGCGGCACGCATAGCAGCAAATCAAGTTCTCTCTGGCAAGTTAGGAACCGATTATTGTTTGCGGATTTTACCATATCCTCACATTGTGCTTCGGGAAAACAAGATGATTTTTGGGGCGCACGCTGATCGACTGCAAGATGGGATGAAACATTCTTTTGGCAAAGCCGTAGGGACCGCCGCACGAGTGAAATCAAATCAAACCATTATGACAGCTAACGTGAACGAGGACGGCGTCGAAGTTGCTAGAGAGGCGTTAAGGCGAGGGGGAGCTAAACTGCCCATAACCTGTCGAATAGTTGTTGAGAAAACGGCGGAATAATTGGAGGGAAACCTCGTTGGGAAAAAATTCACCATTAAAAGTGAATCTTATCGTTTGGTTTGATGACGTAGGAAAAGAAGGCGTTCCCATCGTAGGGGGCAAAGTTGCAAATCTAGGTGAAATGCTTCAAGCAAAGATACCTGTTCCACCTGGGTTCGCAGTGACCGCTCAAGCTTACAAGAAGTTCATCACAGAAACTGGCATCGCCAAAAAAATATATATGGCAATTGAGGAAACCATTACTGACGTTGAACTTCCTAGTCAATTTGAAGAAGCCTCTAGAAAAGTTCGTAAAATAATTGAAAAAACTCCTATGCTACATGAAATCGAGGACGCCATCAAAAGAGCCTACAAAGAGCTCAGCAAAAGAACAAAATCAAGCAAGGTGTTTGTAGCTGTGCGTTCTAGCGCCACTGCTGAAGACCTGCCTGGTGCCTCTTTTGCGGGGCAGCAAGAAACTTACCTAAACGTGAGGGGAGGTAAAGATCTTGTTCAGAAAACGGTGAAATGCTGGTCAAGCCTGTTCACGCCTAGAGCCATCTTTTACCGAACTAGGAAAGGCTTCAAACATGAACAAGTTCTCATCAGTGTAGGCGTACAAAAAATGGTTAACGCCAAAGCAGCAGGCGTCATGTTCACCATAAACCCTGTAACTGGAGAACCAAACCAGATAGTTATTGAAGGCAACTGGGGACTGGGCGAGTCGGTTGTTTCCGGCTCCGTCACTCCAGACGACTACATACTGGACAAAAAAACTTTGAAGATTATTGAAAGGAAGATTCAGAAAAAAACGGTTGAATATGTTAAAGATTCCAAAACTGGCAAAACCATACATGCTGATGTACCAGCTAAACGACAGAAGCAACCATGCCTAACCGACAAAGAAATTGCTAAACTCGCTGAGCTTGCCAAACGTATAGAGAAACATTACGGCGGGCAACCGCAGGACATCGAGTGGGCGATTGACAAAGACCTCTCTTTCCCAGAAAACATTTTTATTGTACAGTCTAGACCTGAAACCGTGTGGAGCGTGAAGAAGACGCCGCCTGAAATCGAAGCGCCGAAGCCACCAACTCCATCCACAGGACCAGCAGAGTTAAAGGTTGTTGTGAAAGGAATAGCCGCTGGCAAAAGAGACACAGTAACTGGTACAGCAAAGATCGTTCTAACACCGGAAGACGCATCTACACTCATGAAAAAAGGCGACATTCTGGTGACTACAATGACCAATCCAGACTACGTGCCGTTTATGAGACTGTCTGGAGCCATAGTCACGGATAAGGGAGGCATAACTTGTCATGCTGCCATTGTGAGTCGCGAGCTGGGGATCCCATGCATTGTGGGAACAGAAAACGGCACAAAAGTAATGACTACGGGTAAAGAATATACTGTGGATGCGAAAGGTGGTGTAGTGTATGAAGGAGTTGTTGACTACATGAAGTCTACTGCTTCAATACCAACCGCAACTGGGTCAGCTACGCTTGAATCCGCTCCTATAACCGCTACAAAAATCTTACTTAACCTCGGCGTTCCCGACATGATTGAGAAGTACAAGAACTTACCTTTCGATGGGATAGGACTCATGCGCATCGAGTTCATTCTAGCCAGCTACATAGGAGAACATCCTCTCTATCTCCTCGAGACAGGACAAGGAGACAAGTTTATAGCCAAACTGGCTCAGGGAATTGCCACAGTTGCAAGAGAGATACAGCCCCGCCCACTGGTCGTGAGGTTCAGCGACTTCAAAACTAACGAGTACAGAGATTTGAAGGGTGGAGAGAAATACGAGATAGTTGAGGCAAACCCCATGCTTGGCTGGCGAGGAGCAAGCAGATACATAAGCGAGTGGTATAAAGAGGCGTTCCGGCTGGAGTGCAAAGCAATCAAAAAATGCAGAGAAGAATGGAAACTGAAAAACGTGTGGGTTATGCTGCCTATGATCAGAACTACATGGGAAGCAGAGAAATGTCTAGAAATCATGAAAGAAGAAGGTCTTGAAAAATCTAGAGACTTTAAAGTATGGTTTATGGCTGAAACCCCAGCAATTGCAATAATGGCTGATGAATTTTCGAAACTTTGCGATGGCTTCTCCATAGGTTCAAACGATATGACGCAAGGCGTCTTGATGATTGACCGTGACTCAGAGCGTCTCGGGCAAATGGGATACTTTGATGAGCGAGACCCCGCTATAAAACGGATAATTGCTCACTTAATCAAAGTGGCTCATAAACACGGTTGCACCGTTTCCATTTGTGGGGAAGGTCCTTCAAACTTACCTGACTTCACTGAGTTCCTCGTTCGCTGTGGCATCGACAGTATATCTGTGAATGCGGATGCTGTTGTTAAAACGAGGCAGCTAGTAGCGAGTCTTGAACGTAAAATGATGCTTAAACAGTTGGCTGAAGCGCAGGAGTATATTAAATCTCGCAAAACAAAAGGTTCTAACCAAGACTGGTCTTCAGAGTGGGATGAATCCATTCGGTGAATCCTTTCTTAACCAAGCTTATACTGATCTTATTTATTCAAGTTACAATTGGTAAAACTAAATGAAAACTACGACCTTTAATCTCGAAGAGAAACGACTTAAAGAAGAGATAAGCAAACGTAGAGCCAAACGAGTTCTCATACAACTTCCAGAAGGATTAAAGACGGAAGGACCTCGCCTAGCGACCATTGTCGAAAATGCTGGTGCGCTAGCTGTGGTCTCCGCTGACCCATGCTACGGAGCATGTGACTTAGCTACACTTGACGCCAAAAGCCTAGACGCTGATCTAATTGTACATTACGGTCATACGGAGATGATTGAACAAGAACAGGTGCCAACAGTTTACATCGAAGCCAAGGCAAAAGTTAACGTTAAAAAAGCAGTGAAGAAGGCAATTCCTCTCCTCAAACGCTGGAACAACATCGGATTAATAACAACTGTACAACATGCTCACATGCTCAATGAAGCTAAAGAGTTACTTCTCGAGGCTGGAAAAACAGTTGCAATCGGAGACACGGGACGACTGAAACATGCTGGACAAGTAACTGGCTGCGACTACAGCAACGCCAAATTCGTGTTAAAAAATGTTGAAGTGTTTCTTTTCGTTGGAGGCGGCAGATTTCACGCCATAGGCGCAACCTTAGCCACTGCAAAACCGACGATCGTCGTTGATCCCTTTGAAAAAAGAGTATATTCTATTGAAAAGGAAGCTCAGAAGATAATTCGACAACGATGGGCAAACATTCAGGAGGCAGAAAAAGCGAAAAGTTTCGGAGTGTTCATTGGCTTAAAGACTGGACAAAAAAGGTTTGATGCTGCTTTAGAGATAAAGAAGAAACTGGAGAAAGACGGTAGAAGCGCAATATTGCTTGCGGCGAGGGAAATCACTCCAAATGCTCTGATGGAGTTCCCTAACATAGAAGCGTTTGTAAACACTGCTTGTCCTCGAGTGTCGCTTGACGAAGCATCAAAGTTTCTTAAGCCTGTTCTCACGTTTAACGAGGCGCTTGTTGTATTAGGAGAGATGGACTGGGAAGAATTATGCAGAAAAGGCTGGTTCGAAAGCCCTGTATCAACAAAGACAACGAACCAGCCTATAAAAGACTTGAACAAGCAATAGCTTGCACTCTAATTGACTCAAAACTGAAAGGCAACAGCAAAGGACACATGCAAACAAAGGAAAACCACCTTAGAGCATTAGCCCAACAAGTTGACCTATTCAAACCAAAAGAAGTAACCTTACACGTACTCAACGCAAAAAATTGCTTCTATCCAGACAAACCACTAAGCAACGGATACAAAAAGAAACTATTTGAATACTATAACGATTTCTGCAAGTCAAACCAATTACCGTTTGACAAGCCTAAACTACACTATCAAGCACCAATACCAATAATCCCAACAACAAAAGATGTAGAAGCAATAATAAACACATGCAACAAAAAATACACCTGTATCTTCACGATACTTGCAGAAATCGGCTGTTCACAAATGGAACTACATAAAACACCACAATCACGCATTAACAAAGAAGAAGGTAAAATAAGCATCATTGGAACAAAACAACACGCAAACCGTGTGTATAAACTAAAAAAACGCACAGCTAACATGCTGAGAGAATACCTAAGTATCTACACAGTAGAATACCCATTCCCAACACCAAACCGTATGCGTGACGCATGGACAAGAGCTAGAAAACGGGTAATAGCAAAACTATGCAAGCCCGAATTAAAAAATATCCCTCTAAAGAACTTACGCAACTACGCTGGTGCTAAATTCTACTTAGGACACGGAAACCACGACCCAATAGCAACCATGCGCTTCATGCGACACAAAAGACTTCAACAAACGCTTCACTACATACAAAGCATTGACCTAGACGAACCAGAAGAATACACATGCAAAGCGACAAACGATGATAAAGAAGCACAGCAACTAATAGAAGCTGGATTCGAGTATGTAACAACAACACCAACAGAACTAATGATATTCAGAAAACACAAATAACCCCCCTCTCTTTTCACCGAAGGGTATAGGTCAATCCATTTTTGTTCTGCGCTTTTTTAAAACGCCGAATACCGTTCGCAAATTTCGGTAGACGCTATTCAAACCGTAAATTCCTAAACCTGTCACAAATAAGCTCACCGCCAGTTGCATTATGAACATCAGAATGTTTGAGAAGTCTGAGAAAGATAGCAAGCCGTACAAACCCGATATTCCGAGAATAAGAAAATAAGCACTCCCAATGGTGAGAAAAGTAAACCCAACTGCCAAATTTCTTTTTTCTAACCAGTACACTTGCCACATGATTAGGATAAATATGAAAACCGCAACAATAAGGATAAATTCGACCCATCCGAAAACAATCATCAAATTCATTTCCTTACCTATTATTTTATTTTGGGTTGTATTAAAACTTTGAGGCACACACACAACAACACTCTTTTTTTCTGCATCATCTTGTTTGATACTCGCATTCAATGAATTGGTTCTTTGGTTTGAAAGAAGATATCCTGCCCATTTTCCAATAGTTCTGACAGAATTATTGTATCTAAAAGGATGAATCCGAATCCCAAAAGGTAAATCGAATTGAACGAATTCCAAGGCATGAACGGATGTAATCCTCCTAAATAGGGTACTATACAGATGATTCCAACTGATGTCCAAAGGATTTTCCACCATCGACTACTAAGAAATTGGATTCTGAGCTTTTTGAATATCAGGTAACCTAACAACGCACCTAAGATGTTAACAAACAAGGATAATGAGAAGGCCATCACATAATACTCGTGAGCATCAAGGGCTGAAATGTTTACCATAGGGAAATGGATGCCAAAAACAGGGTCTAAAACTCCTTGTATAAACAGAGCAGGCCAAGAAAAAAAAGTCAATAACAAAATCGGGAAGAGAAACAGAAAAGCCAAATTAACAGGAAAAATCACAGACCAAAATGAAACTACAACAACAAATAAGGTTACCTTGAGCAGGTAGCTTCTGAGCGTATCAGTTCTTGCCCAATGATATGATGCATACATTGAAAGCAACATAACTGTTCAACTTTGTTCTTAGACCGTATCAATAATTTAAATCTTAAAGAAAAATACACGCATTTTTTTCTGTATCATCAAGTCATTCAAACCGTTGCTCATGTTCGCTCCGCTCCACTCGCAAGCAAAACAAACAATGCGTGCATAATCAAATAGGTTATATTTACTAAGTAACAAAATGGAGCGTGGAGATTATAGGA
>Ga0209636_10003474_pt1 | contig 16043 bp, 12 predicted proteins | sample DeeMarSWOR152_54_FD_187464 | JGI IMG/M metagenome (GOLD analysis project Ga0209636, IMG submission 187464) | Marine sediment microbial communities from White Oak River estuary, North Carolina - WOR-1-52-54 (SPAdes) (version 2) | ecosystem: Environmental > Aquatic > Marine > Intertidal zone >...
TAGACGCGAGTTGGCCAGCGGCCAATGCAGGTCCTGACCAAATGGTTGACGAAGACACCTTAATTAGCTTTGACGGCTCAGCTTCCACAGACAACGTTGGGATAATCAGCTACGTCTGGACCTTCATGGAGGGAACCCTCAAAACACTGTTTGGAGTAAATCCAAGTCATACCTTTGAAACCCCAGGCGTCTACACGGTCACCCTAAACGTGACAGACGCAGAAGGCCATTTCACAACTGACACGGTTGTGATCACCGTTCGAGACATGACACCCCCGCTCATTGAAATAGGCAACTATGCAACCGTGGTTGAGAACGCTCCCGTAAACCTTGATGCAAGCGGATCCTATGACAACGTTGGCATTATAGATTATCAATGGGACTTTGGAGACGGCACATTTGAGAACAGCACGATACCTTCCGTCATTCACACCTTCACGAAACCAGGAGTCTACACGGTTACATTGGCGGTGTTAGACGAATCTGGCAACGCAAATAGCGCTTCAACATCTGTCGTTGTACATAGAGATACTGATGGAGACCTTTTAGCAGACTACCTAGACGCGGATGATGACAACGATGGAATGCTCGATGATTGGGAAATACTCCACGAGCTTGATTCACTCGACCCATCTGACGCCTCCCTCGACCCCGATGGCGACGGCTTGAGCAACCTCACAGAATACCAAATGGGCAGCGACCCAAATGTTTACACCTCTCCCTCATCTTTTCCACTGTTGATCGTGCTGGTGGTAGCCATAATTGGTTTCGTAATCTCTTTGGCAGTATTTGTTATCCGAAAATTGTAGAGGTGAACAAAATGAAAGTGCTTGTTACAAACCCACCATGGCCTGGACCTGGCTACGGAGCCAGATCCGACGTTAGGTGGCCACACCGACGAAGTGACAAATATCTTGAATATCCCATATATTTGGCGTATGCTGTCGCCATACTTGAAAAGGCAGGAATAGATGTACATTTCATCGATGGAGTTGCAGACGATCTCTCTGTACAAGCCTTTGTAGACGAGGCCAAGAAAGTGGGACCTGATCTGATCGCCATGGAATGTTCGACTCCTTCAATAATGAAAGACCTACACACCGCCAAAAAATTGAAAGAAGAATTGGAAGACACGTTTATAGTTTTGATGGGGTCGCATCCCACATATTTCCACAGGGAAATTCTCAGCGAAAACGAGTTTGTTGATGGGATTGCCAGAGGTGAGTTCGACTTAACTATCAGAGATTTAGCCTTGGCTCTTCAGATTGGGCGACAACGGCTTCAAGATGTCGAAGGATTCACATACAGGGATGGCGAAAGCATTCGAGTAAATGAGAATCGCCCTTTGATCCAAGACCTAGACGCTCTTCCGTTTCCAGCAAGGCATATCGTCAAGTCAAACAGTTATAGGGAAGCTGTTTTTACAGGCCGAAGATGCACAACAATCGTAAGTTCCAGAGGCTGTCCATATCAATGTGTATTTTGCTTGTGGCCGAGAACTATGTACGGTAGAATATTCAGAAAAAGAAGCCCAAAAAATGTTGTTGACGAGGTTCAACACGTTGTGGATGAATACGGTGTTGATGAAATATATTTTGATGACGATTGCCTTACTTTGAATAGAAATAGGCTGCTCAAGATATGCAAAGAAATCGTCAGACGCAATATAGATGTCAAGTGGATGTGCCAAGCTAGAGTTAACAATGTTGATCAAGAGATTCTCGAGGCGATGAAAAAGGCTGGCTGCCACTACATTAAATATGGCGTTGAATCGGGCTCGCAGGAGATGCTAGACGCCATGAAGAAAGGTATTACCCTGGAGGAAGTAAGAAAAGCCTTCAAGGCGACCAGAAAAGTTGGCATAAAGACGCAAGCATTCTTCATATTTGGTTTGCCCTGGGAAACCCGTGAGACAGCTGAGAAGACAATTGAATTTGCAAAAGAAATCAAACCTGATAGCGCTCAATTTGCGGTAGTTATTCCACATCCAGGCACAGAACTCTACGACATATGCCTTGAAAAAGGCTGGCTCAAATACGAATCCTGGGAGGATTTCGACTGCCGCAAAGCACTTATTGAAACAGAGAATTTCTCAATCGAAGAGGCAGCGGAATATCGTACTAAAGCCTACAGGAAATTCTACCTCAGACCCAGCTACATTCTTAGAACCACACTTAAACTGTGGAATCCCAAGGAAGCAAAAAGAATCATCAGAAGCGCCCGATCGATAATGGAAAGAATTTCTTACTACTAAATCTTTGGTTGAGCAAAATGACCTCTTATTCACTACAAATTACCCGAGTTGCGTACAAGAGCGTTTCTCAGCTAAGACAAATTAACCAATTTTATGATCTAAAAAAATCCCAGTGGCTGACTCATCCAATGTTACAAAGGGTTCAGGAAAAGAAACTCAGAAGCATAATAAAATATGCATACGATCATGTGGCGTATTATCACCAACTTCTGAAATCCTTGAACCTGAATCCTAATGATATCCAAAAGGTAGATGATCTATGCAAAATTCCTATCTTGACAAAATCTGAAATTCAGAATAATTTCGAAAAGATTACTGCAAATAATCTTGACAGGAACAGATGCTTTTCAAATAAAACGTCCGGTACAACAGGGATGCCACTGACGATTCTTTATGATGATAATGCCCACACCAGCATAGGAAGTCGTCACCTTCGATCTTATTTCGAATGTGGGCTTAAGTTCAGCGATAGGATAGATCATTTTTCAGATCCACACCATTTTCATAGGAATATCTCTTGGTTTAATCATCTAGGTATCCTAAGGAAAAGAAATCTTTCAGTATTTGATCGCATCGATGATCACATCACTAAGCTCATAGAGCATCCTCCAGATGCAATTGAAGGTTATCCCTCGATCCTCTTTCTTATCGCCAGAAAGGTGCAAGATAGGAAGATTAAAGAAATAAATCCAAGATTGATTTTCAGCACAGCAGAGTTGCTGATTGAGGGCATTCGAAAAAAAATAAATTCAGTGTTTGGCACCGAATTATTTGATCGATATGGATCTGTGGAATTTGGCACTTTTGCATGGGAGTGCCAAAGACATAATGGTTATCACCTAGATATCGAGGATGTTGTGGTTGAGTTTCTGAAGAACGGAGAAACGGTTTCGCCTGGAGAGAAAGGGGAAATTGTTGTTACAAGCCTCTTCAATTATGCGATGCCACTTATACGATACTCCCTTGGCGATATCGGTACTCTGAGCAATGAACAATGTTCCTGTGGACGAGGATTACCTTTAATGAAAATTATAGATGGACGGTCGGATGACTTTTTGGTGTTGCCTAGTGGGAAAAGAATATCTCCTAGAAACATTGGTACGCTTGAGTACATAGACGGAATAGCTAGATGGAAAATAATTCAAGAAAAAAAAGACAAGATTATTGTGCAAATTGTGAAAGGAGAAAACTTTTCTCAGGAAACGGTTGAGCAAGTTAAAGAAAAGGTCCTTAGAGGCTGCCTCGGCGAAAACGTTGAAATAGTGATTAAGCTAGTTGAAAAGATTCCTGAGGATAAGTCTGGCAAAATCAGAATGATCCTCTCAAAGGTGAAGGCATAAAGGGGAAAAACCGTCTTAATGGCACGTCAATCTTCGAAATCGGCGAATATCAGAAGCAATATTAAATATTCGTCCGTAATCCATGACACCGTTCTCTCCGTGGTGATCCCAACTTATAACCGGGCTTACCAGTTAGACAGGTGTCTCAACTCTTTATTCAAACAAAATTACCCATTATCGAAATATGAGGTGATAGTCGTTGACGATGATAGCAGAGACAACACTCCGAAAGTGCTTGAGAAATATTTGAAAAAGTATCCCACCCTGCAAGTGATCAGAAATTACGAAAACAAGGGCTCGGATTACGCAAGAACCGTAGGCGTTAAAAGGGCAAAGGCAAGGGTGGTGGTATTCACTGACTCCGATTGCATCTTACCTCCTAATTGGCTTCGCAAAATAGCCAGGAAATTCGAAAACAAAAAGGTCCTGTGTGTGCAAGGTACACAAGAATGCAAAGGTAAATGGGGAAAATTCATGTACCAACGAGAAGAAACCATAACATTTTACAAGAAAAGAAGGACGTTAGACACAAAAAATCTCGCAATAATGAAAGAATTATTTCTTCAATACAAATTTGATCCGAAGATACCAGTCGCCGGAGACTATGAACTCGGGCAGAGATTATCCAAAGACATAGACATAAATTACGATCCAAATATTATCGTAATTCATGTATGTGACGACTTCTCCAGCTCTATAAGGAGAGGGAAAAACTGGGGGAAAGCTCAGGGATACATACATAAAAAATATGGGTGGGGGAGTGTTAATCCCAAATTCAGGTATCCGCTCATCTTACTGTTCTTCTATTACCTAGGAGGCCTTTTCTATTTTTCCTTAAAGTACCGGTCACTCCGAGGGGGAATTGCATTCTTTACAACAACATTTTTAACAGCATATCACTTCAAAAAAAGCATTGCAAACAGCAAGCTCCCTTGAGCAATCGCTATCGAGGCCTCTGCCTAACAACATCCTCATACGACGTACCTTTCTAACCTGCAAAAAATAGGGTAGACCGATGAATCTTGAAAAGCAGGAGCAAGACGGACATCCTCCTTCTAAGAGCAAATTCTCTTTTGTATTAGCTCTTCTATTATATCTGAAGATTTATTTGTTTGCGAACAAAGTGAGCCAATCTGTGAAAGCCAAAATGTTGGGTCACCCCAATAATCTTCGAGAGAAAGAGATTTTTCTGGGGTATCTACAACACAACATTTCAAGTATTACGGGTGTCTGCGAGGGTTCTGAAGTCTCAGTACGGAATGTCCGGAGATTAGAAGGGACCGTAAATGTGACATACTTCGTCGAATTATTGGTGAAGGGGGCTGATGGATCGTCTAATGTCATGAAAATTGTTGGAAGTCATCTCCACGTCAAGGGAACTTATCAAAGAACTGCATCTTTACTAAAGCTATATGGAAAGCGAATTTTACAGATTCGACCTATCTGTTATCCTATAGAAAGAATAAAGGCGGAACTAGATTGTGTCCAGAAAATGAGGGAAGTGAGAGTCAGAATGCCTGAAATTATTTATGTTGACCTTCATAATGGCTACATATTTACTAAGTTCATAGAAGGAGAAAACGTTGCGGATATTGTTCACCAGATATACAGGCAAAAATTCATCAAAAACTGGCAGCTAGAACTTTTCAAGGAAATTGGGCGGGGATTGGCTGAAATCAATCTTAGACTAAAGATAGTTCATGGCGATACCTTCGCCGGCAATTGGATTTACGAAAATAAGAGTGGAAGTTTGTTTTTGACTGATTGGGAGACCGCTGGAAGAGGTGATCCTGCGTGGGACCTCGCTCATTTGATTTACCAAATAGGAGAAGAACTAGGGAAGGAGCAGGAAACGATTGTTTTCTTCGACAAGATTTTTCTGGCCATAATTAGAGGATATGAAGAGGTCAAGGGAAACAAGAAGATCGTTGAACGATTCGCAAGTTATTGGATGCAGCATGCATTGTCAGTGTCACCAGAAATTCATGAGAGAATTTTTCAATACCATGGAGTTCCCCTACCAAGGGCATTCCGTGTCCTTAGACGGCTACCAGCCCCGTTTGTAAACACACCTTCATCTGTAACGCAAAAGCGGTCGATTGTAAATCAACTGATTTTTCGACTACTGAGAGCATGCCTCACAATATACAATATTCTTTTTCTGATCTCTGGGCGAACAGACCCAAACGTTATTATCATTGGCAATTCTTAAGTTAAACAATTTTTGCGTCTCGCACGCGCCTAAGAGCGTCAGATTGATAATTGAAAAGCTCTCCTGGTACAAAGAAAAAACACAAAAATGATCTATCAAGAAATAATATGCGATTGTTATCATCGCGTGCTTTAAGGATCGTTTCACGTGCACATCGATCTTGGGCAACGAGTGATCATTTCTAAACACACATTATTTCATGGGAGGCAAGCAACATTCGTAGGATATTAGTGCTGGTGCCTTGTGATATATTTCCGCCTATACATGGGAGCAGCACAGCAGCATATTTTACAATAAAACATCTCTCAGAACGCAACGAAGTAAATGTTCTGCTGACTCACGCTTACTCTCAAGGTGGAAAAATAGACCTGGTTCACCCAAATCTACACATCCGCTATTGCACCAAGACACCACTAGACAGGCTGGGACAAATGTCCGGCATGTTCAACCCCTATTTCTTCAAACAGTCTCTTAACCTTATGAAAAACTGCAATTGTGATATAATACAGTGTGAACTTCTATGGTCAATGCCCTCTGGGATCCTACTCAAGAAAAAATTCAAGAAACCACTAATCTTCGTTGATGAAAACGTTGAATATCTAAAATTTAGGGCAATGGGAAAATTTCATTATGCCACTATTGTACAGAAAATCGAAAAACTCAGCTGTAGAGAAGCAGATATCGTCATAGCAGTTTCAGAAATTGACAAGAAACAGATCATGGAAACCTATCACATACCAAGTGAGAAAATAGAAACCATCCCTCACTGCGTAGACTCCGAAATTTTCAAATACAGCGAAAAGGGACGAAGCTCCATCAGAAACAAATATGATATACCTGATGAATCTGTAATCTTGACATTCGTTGGCAAACTGGACTACATCCCCAACATAACCGCTGTCAAACATATAACCGAGAGAATATACCCAGCCGTTCTTGAAAGCCATCCAAGATCGAAGTTCTTTATTATAGGTCAAAACTACGAATCTCTCCTCAGTTACAGAAAAAGCAACATTATCTTCACTGGCTATGTTTCACCTAATGACTTGCCAAATTATCTTTCAGCATCCGACATTGTTCTAGTTCCACTGGATTCGGGTTCAGGCACCCGATTGAAGACGTTAGAGGCGGCCTCATGTTCAAGGTCTATGGTTTCAACACAAAAAGGAGCAGAAGGCCAAGATTTTGTTCATGGGGCGGAAATTTTGCTGACGGAGAATGTTGATGAAACATTTCTAGGTTATGTTCTTGGGCTGATGGAGGATGAGGAACTGAGAAAGAGAATAGGACGGAATGCGAGAAAGAAAATTGAAGAACAATACAGTTGGAAAAAAGTAGTTGAAAAGTTTGAAGGGGTTTATAGTAAGATTTCAACCTGATTGCAGGCAACGTCATACAGTTAAAATGTAGAAAGACTATATGTTAACTAATGAGGGTGCAGAATGAAGGTCTTAGTTACTGGGGGAGCAGGTTTCGTCGGTTCTCATGTAGCTGAATTTTACGCAAAAAATGGCGAAGATGTCTCGGTTGTAGACAACCTTTCTCGAGCTGAAACTCTCGCGAAAGCAGACAAAACCAAACGCGCGATCTTCTACAATTGGAACTATTTGAAGAACACCTATGAAAATATCGTTCTCACCAAGGGTGACATAAGAAACAGAAGGCAGGTTGAGAAAATGGCCTTAGACGTAGACTTAATAATTCACACAGCAGCACAAGTAGCTGTCACAACTTCAATCAGGGATCCATTGACCGACTTCGAAACAAATGCGCTTGGCACTCTTAACGTTCTCGAAGCTGCTCGGAGGTCCAAAAACGCCCCGGCCATTGTATATTGTTCAACAAATAAGGTCTATGGCGAGAACGTGAATGATATACCCACAATGGAGAGAGAAACAAGACACGTTTTTTCGGATAAGAAATTTGAGAAAGGCATCCCCGAGACGTTTCCATCTAATCTGTGCGCACACACTCCGTACGGTTGCTCCAAAATCTCAGGAGACATATATACGCAAGATTACAGTAAAACATATGGTTTGAACACTGGCATTTTCAGAATGTCTTGTATCTACGGTCCTAGGCAATTTGGAAATGAAGATCAAGGATGGGTCGCTCATTTCGCTATCTCAACCCTTCAAAACAAGCGACTAACTATATACGGCGATGGTAAACAAGTAAGAGATGTCCTATTTGTAAACGATCTCGTCCAAGCCTTTGACTTATTCTTCAAAAAAAGAAAAGAAATATCTGGAGACGTTTTTAACATTGGTGGAGGTCCAGAAAACACTCTGTCTTTGATAGAGCTACTGTCTCTCTTGCAGAGAGTAACAGGAAAACGATGCGAAGTCAAATTCAAGAATTGGAGGGCCGGAGATCAAAAAGTTTATGTTTCTGACATTTCCAAAGCCAGGAAAAAATTAGGTTGGAAGCCCACAGTCAATACATTGAATGGCATAAAAAACTTTGTGGAATGGTTTGAACGAGCTTAGCATCAATCCTAGAGAGAGCCACTAAAAAGGACTCGGTGTAGTCCACGTACAATCTGAAACAGAGTTTTGAAAGTAATAAGATGTGACAGAGAATAATACGCGCGCAAGAGTTGCCCGTCATAATTCTCAGTACATTCGAAAAACCTAAAATGTAGGGGCGATCGAGAATGTCGTCAGATAATAACTGGGATGAGGAGACTTATCATTTCTTAGACCATGGATTGATGAAGAGTTTTTGGAAGTACGTGATGCGAGTAACGGGAGAGCGCTCTTTTTCCCGATTTTTACGGCAAGGATTAATCCTTACGCTTCTATCGGGTTTTCCCACGGTGATCGGCTCGGTTCTAAGAGGCAGTATCTACAGGTCGCTCTTTGGATCCATGGGTTCAAATTGCTTCATCGAAAAAAATGTCCGCTTCTATGCGCCTCAGAGAATTCATCTTGGAAGCAGAGTGTTTATAGGCGAAGGAAGCTTCATCGATGCTGCCCCACCGGGCAGTGTCATATATATCAATGACAACGTTCACATATCTCAGGGCGTAGTGATTAGAGGTCTCAGCGGGACGATCGTCATAGATGAGATGGTAAACGTAGGAACCGGGTCTTTCATCTATGGCGCGGCCGACGTAAGAATAGGTCGCTATTCTCTCTTAGCGAATAATGTTGAGTTAATCACAGGGGACCACGTGTTCAAAGATCCATCGACCCCAATCAGGTTCCAAGGCCGGAATATAGGAAACATAGTGATTGGCGAAGACGTTTGGCTTGGCGCGCGTGTCACAGTTCTGCATGGTATCACCATTGGAAAGGGGTCAGTAGTTGGCGCTAACGCGGTGGTTACCCAAGATATCCCCAGTTACAGCGTTGCAGCAGGCAATCCTGCAACAGTGATAAGGAAACGTGAATCAAAAAGGAGTTGACCTTTGGAAGCTCTTCAAACTATCCTTATTTCCTTTTTTGGATTGCAGAGTTGGTTTTGTGGTCAGGGGGAAGCTTCGGATAACCTTAGCCAATCTAGCACCGGCGCGCGCGGGGCCTTGCTATATTGTATCATTCTTAAGCGGGTTAGGAGATTAGTATGTTAGGAGGTTGGCTCCAATGAGCGAAAAAACCAGAAAACTGTCGGTGGTGGTTCCTGCCTACAATGAAGAACAGTCCTTGCCTATCTTGGTAGAGCGGCTCGTTCAAACATTTGAAGAAAATCGCCTTAAAGGTGAAATCATAATAGTTGATGATGGCAGCACTGACGGGACAGGAAAAATAGCTGAAGACTTATGCAGAAGACATAGGCATGTCAGAGTTTTTCGCCACAAGAGGAGAATGGGAAAGACAGCAACTCTTCACACAGGATTTAGCAATGCTTCCGGAGATATTTTCGCGATGATCGATGCAGATCTTCAATATGCTCCTGAAGATTTGCCCAAGCTCTTGGCGAAAATCCAGCAAGGATATGATGTTGTGAATGGTTGGAGGAAACATCGAAGGGACTCTGTCTTCAAGAAGATTCCTTCTTCGATCTACAACTTTGTTTCGCGTGTTTCTTTTGGAATGCGCATACATGATTTTAATAGCGGTCTGAAAGCATTCAGACGGGAGGTGTTCGAAGGCCTCAACCTCAGAATAGATCAACATAGATTCCTTCTCAATTTGGCTCATCACAGAGGTTACAGAGTAGGTGAAGTCGAAATTCAACATTGCCTAAGAAAACATGGAAAGACAAAGTATGGGGCTTCCAGGATGTTCTGGGGTTTCTTCGATCTCATCGCCTTGAGATTTCAACTAGCCTTCTACGAGCGGCCAATGGCTTTGTTTGGCCTCTCAGGAATCATCCTTACTACTTTAGGATTCATAGGTGGTGCGTATGTGGTTGCCCTTAACATACTCTTTGATCACTCATTCCAGCAGCATTTCGCACTTCTCCTTCTCTCTAGTCTACTCTTAATCGCAGGAATTCAGACTTTTCTCTTCGGTTTTATCGCTGATATGATAGCGAGTCTAAGATCTGAGCAAGAAGAAATAGCGAAGAATAACAAAAAGCATCCAGAAGTCACAGAATATACTCCCAAACAAAACAGCACATAAGCGCGCTCTTTTCTCGTCGCCTGTTGGAGCCACTGAGCCATGCCCATGGCTCCTTGGAGGAGGTATGAATGAAGATAGATGTTGTGTTACTTACCAAAAACAGTGTTGAACCCTGTCTTAGGAAATGTCTCTATTCTATCTGTAACAACATTCCGATTAATCGCCTAATTGTTGTTGATGGCAACAGTCATGATAATACTGTAGAAACGATAATGAAAATACAAAGATCGAACAGACCTAAAATTGAGCTAATTTACGATGGTGGGACCAGAGGATCAGCCAGACAGAAAGGTATCGAAGCAGTAGAAACCGAGTATTTTGCTTTCGTTGACAGCGACGTCATACTCTGCGACGATTGGTTTCAAAAGGCGTTTAAGCTTATTGAAAACGACGTAGGCGCTGTTTGGGGAGTGGCATTAGATACAGAAAGACTATGGAAAAACTGGACCCTGGCTATATGTAGAATAGGTGGCTTAGCAATTGGCGAATTTTATGTTAGGAGCGGTCGCATGCGCGGTCAACTGCACGATACATTAATCAGGACTGAAAGCGTCAAAGACATACATATTCCCAGCGAACTTCACTCCTACGAAGATGAATACATCAGGCGACATATAGAAAAGCGCGGGTTCAAATGGTTGCCTACGCTTAACCCGTTTTGTTACCACTTCAAACCACATCATGACGTATTTAGTGCTTCTTATTCAACGGCGTCGTTAGGCAAACGTTATGGTTATTTTCCACCCAGGCTCTTTATGAAACACCTGTCATTGTCTATTCCGAGGGCACTATTGATCCTTTTAATTAGTAGAAACACCGAAGTGTTCACGATGGACTTGTTTAAGGAAATTGGTTTTGTATTGGGTTGGCTGGGATGCGCGCCCACAAATCAACTAATCAAGAACCTTAAATAACATGCAAGGTCGATTAGAAACACATGAAAGCCAAAGGCATAGAAAAGATACTGGTAACAGGAGGAGCAGGCTTCATAGGCTCCCACACAGTAGACCTCCTAATAAAACACGGATACCAAACAACCATAATAGACAATCTTGAACCACAAGTACACGGAAAAACCAAACCAGACTACATAAACAAAGACGCAACCTTCATTCAACACGACATTCAAGACCGCAACTTCCTAAGCAAAACCGTCTTAGAAGTCGACGCGATAATCCACCTCGCCGCCCTCGTCGGCGTAGGCCAGTCAATGTATCAAATCGAACGCTACATCCACACAAACACCAGAGCCACCGCCACCCTCCTCGACATCCTAGCAAAGCAAGAACACAACGTAAAAAAACTCATAGTGGCCTCCTCCATGAGCGTCTACGGAGAAGGAAAATACCACTGCGAAAAATGCGCAACCGAAGCTTACCCAGACCTACGCACCGAAGAACAGCTCAAAAAACGACAATGGAACCAAACATGTCCAAACTGCGGCTCAATCCTAAAACCATTGCCAACAGACGAAAACAAGCCATTGATGCCAACATCTATTTACGCCCAATCCAAACGCCACCAGGAAGAAATGTGCCTCCTAACAGGAAAAACCTACGGTATCCCCACACTAGCACTTAGATACTTCAACGTCTACGGATCCCGTCAATCCCTTTCCAACCCATACACAGGCGCATGCGCCATCTTCACAAGCCGCATACTCAACAACAAACCACCCTACATCTTTGAAGATGGAAACCAAGCAAGAGACTTCATCCACGTAAAAGACATAGCTCAAGCAAACCTAAACGCACTCCAACACAAGAACCCAAACTATAAAGCCATAAACATCGGAACAGGAAAACCAACCACAATCATCGAACTAGCAGAAACCCTGGCAAAACTCTACAAAAAACCCAACCTCAAACCACACATATCCAACGAATACCGCAAAGGCGACATCAGACACTGCTACGCAGACACAACAAAAGCCCAAAAACTCCTCCATTTCAAACCCACAACAACCCTACAAACCGGCCTAACCGAACTAGCAGAATGGGCCCAAACCCATGGATGGGGCGCCACAGACCTATTCGAAAAAGCACTAAAAGAACTAAAAGAAAAACACCTAGCAACCTAATAGAAGAGGCATTGGCTAACGCCTACGCACACAAAAGAGAAAACAAGGCCACTAACCCGACAACTTCTAACATCTGATACATCCACATTTCAAGGTAAACCCCAAAATGCGGAACACAAAAATTACTTTCCTAACTGCACACAGAGCATGCGAAGTTGACAAACAAAATGCCAAAAACAAATAGAGTCAAGAACTCAGAGATTAACTACGATCCAATGACCTTAGTGGAAACAATTCAACAGCTCGAAACAGAAAACGAAGAATTAAGGCATGAACTATGGAAGCACAAGCGAAAACCGACGGGAAAAATCGGATACCTGCTTCTTTTTTTTGGTGCAATAGCGTTGGTCTTATCTATAATCTACACTTCATACGTTCCAGCCTTCGTCGGCATATCTCTAACCTTCTGGGGAGCCCTATTCCTTTTCATAAAACCCACAAAATACGTGAAAGCCCACCTCCTAGAATCTACAGCCATCTCCACATTTACAAATATCAACAGAATAATAGCAAACATGAACTACAAGGGCAAAGGCATATATCTCCCTCCTCAATACTCCAAAGGATCCAAAGACGGAAAAGTATTCATTCCAACCAAAGAAGAAAGCACCATCCCTCCAGTTAAAGAAGTAACTCAAGAAAAACTCTTCTTAGAAAACCCGAAGGGAATATGCCTTACTCCATCAGGTCTAGACCTTACAAACATGTTTGAATATGAACTTGGAGCTGACTTCACCAAATCCAGCCTCGAATACCTGCAAAACAGCCTACCCAAGCTTTTCATCGAGGGATTGGAAATAGCCGAAACCTTTGAAATGAAAAAGCGGGAAAGCACAATTCACGTCACAATATCAAACTCAATATACATTGACTTTTGTAGCGAAGCTAAAATACTCACCAAAAACGCTTGCAGCTCATTTGCGTGTCCCCTATGCAGCTCCATAGCGTGCGCCCTAACCCGAGTCACAGGTAAACCTGTCATAATCAAAAAGAATTCTATTTCGGCCGACCGTAAGACTATGCACATCTACTACCAAATCCTCGGAACCATAAAGAAGGTTTCCATGCCTTCCAAGCCAATTATGAGACCCACCGGCTTTTTCCTCCCGAATCTTGTTGGCTTAGTTTCAGCAACTCTTGGATCAATCATTCTCGCTTGGGTTGGCTGGTTAACATGGTTCGACATAACCACATGGAACAAAGATCTCGCCTTGATTTTCTTCGGCTCCAGAACCGGCGAAGCCATCAGTTTAGGAATAGGGGTGAGGGTAATCCACTATCTCATCATAGGCTCGGTACTCTTTCTCTCAAGTATACTCCTGTTTTTCCGGAAAAGAAAAGGCGCGCACTTAGGGGATTGAGGAAATGCAGTTTCCACTATCTTTCTCCGACATCATACTCTGGCTAGCCATCACAGCCATAATTCTATTGGCAACATCAGAACTGATATCACCATACTACGGAAAAACAAACCTGCTAATAGACAAGAACCGTCTGCGCCTCGCAGCCCTAGGGGTTGGCATAGTCTTCATTGTTACTATCCTCGTGCAAATTTATTTGATGACACCATTCTAACCCTAAGATCCAATTTTATTACACCTAACAATAAACTGCGTCCTCATCTTTGAGCCCAACCAACCACACTCACTTTTTGGTCTTAATGGTAGACAATATGCCACCTGCAAATGCGAACAATACAGCAGCTAGGTTCTCGTGATGTAAAAACTGGTCAAGTTCAAACCAGTTCCCATACTCTACGGCTTGATGAGACAAAATTAAGAAACCAACAAACAGTAGTAAACAAGCGAGGATTTTCTGCTTCACGATTCATCAACTCTTGGTTGTCGCTAAGGTATCCTCCATGAAGAAGAAAAAGCTTTTTCTTGTGTGCATAGTCAGTCTGCCTCTCCTCAAGCCAAGAACCAAGCCAACAAAAACACTGCCTACAAAGGGAGCGCTAAAAACTGAAGTTGCAATCCCACAGATCTAAAAGGGGGTCAGCAGATACGGTTACGGTTGCGCCCGCGGGCGCGAAAGCACGCGTGCACGTGCAATCTGCTATAAATGAGCTATGAATTTGAAAAAATTGTTTTGAATATTCAAGTGGGAGCATTGTCTTACATGTCCACACATCAATGCGCACAAATACATACTGTCAATTCATATTTGTTAAATATCATTTGCTCACAACGCTATAGCGGAGATCGAGCACGAATGAAAATGCATAAATCTGCGATGATAGTACCTAGTAAAAAGGAAGGATCTGTATGAAAAAAGAAACCATCGTTTCTATGTTGCTGGTTTTGGCTTTCCTATCTTTCGTTAATCTGTCTATGTTCACTTCTACTGTTAAGGCTCAACCCTCAGTTATTGGGAGCACGAACATTTTTGGGCATAGTTATCAAAGATACACGTTCTACGCCAACGGAAGATTTTGGGTCTTTTATAGTGACAACACGAACATTATCTACAAGACTTCTACTGACGGCTCGTCATGGAGTGACGCCACGGCACTAAGGGCTGCAGTGATGTGTTCAGAGTTTTCAGTTTGGTTTGATGGAACATATGTTCACTATACGAAGGGTCGAAAAGATCAAGTTCCTAATGCCTTGCTACATTACAGAATGGGCATTCCTAATGCAAATGGCACCATCACATGGAACGCTGCTGAACAAACAGTTGCACCTGCCGTGGAAAACCGATCCTATCGAGCGCCACAAATCATTACAGACAGTGACGGCTACCCCGTGATAACCTACTTAAACAAGACGACATCGCCTGATAGGTACGCTCAATGCGTGGCAAAAAGCTCTACAAAAAACGGCACTTGGACTAACGCCCCGGGATTTCCAGTAATCGTGTCAACTGACGAAGCATGGCCTTTTTCTATTCCCTTAACAAACGGCAAACTATACACCATGTGGACGATGGACGAGGGAAAGATAAGGGGCGCTCTATATAACGGGACTGCTTGGAAAAGTGCCGAAGATTGCACGTTTAACCTTCTTGGCGAAGATCAGAATGGAGCCTGTGCAGTTGCCTATGGGGACGATGTTCATTTGGCGTATATCGGAAACGAGACAGTAACAAAAATCTATCGTTATGTCAAACGGACTTACGGAAGCGGTTGGGGCAGTGAAACCGTTGTGAAGAATGTTACTGGGGCGTCGGGAACCCAGGGGTCAATCAGCTTAACCGTTGATCCGAGCAATGGGGACCTCTGGATGTGGTTCAACACTACAGACAACAGAATAGCTTATCGCAAATATGTCGCTTCGACAAGCAGTTGGGCCACCAACGATACGTATCCTTTTGGAGTCTCTTTCACGTCACCATATTACATAACCGCGTCCTATCAAGTGTACAACAACACGATTCCAACTTATTGGCAGGAAGGCACGACAACTCCATACGATCTAGTCTTTGACTACCTTGATACTATGCCTCCCAACATTGAGATTCTGTCTCCGGAAAACAAGACGTATGCTGTATCAGATGTTCCCTTATCCTTCACTGTGAGTGAGTCAGCTTCATGGATGGGCTACAGCATAGACGGGCAAGCAAACGTAACTGTTACGGGAAACAT
>Ga0209636_10003476_pt1 | contig 16040 bp, 11 predicted proteins | sample DeeMarSWOR152_54_FD_187464 | JGI IMG/M metagenome (GOLD analysis project Ga0209636, IMG submission 187464) | Marine sediment microbial communities from White Oak River estuary, North Carolina - WOR-1-52-54 (SPAdes) (version 2) | ecosystem: Environmental > Aquatic > Marine > Intertidal zone >...
TGTTTCAGATAGATTTGCGGAAAATCTGAAATGAACAGTTCCTGTGCCCTGTGGATAGGGTGGAGAAGGTGAAAAATAGGTCGCATTCAGTATCGAGGAGTATGATTGAGTTCCATTGGAAAAAGTGTTATCCTTACTTAATTGCAAATTAAAATGTAAAGAATCGTCATTCCCATCTGCTGGCACTGCCCAGGTCAACTGTGGGGTAGTCGTATTTACATATTTTTTATTAACAGGTGAAATGAGAACTGGTTTCTGGGGAGCAATGTTCGCTGCTGTTGTATCCACAAGTGTCGAGCTTTCCGGTGTTTCAGAGAATGCTTCTCGATTTCCGAGATAGTCCCAGGCAGCAACTTCAAAATAATAATTGTGTCCATGTTCGCCGATTTTAAATGTATCTGCCGTACCTGAGAAACGGGTCAACCAATCCTGCCACTGCCCATTGTCGATTTTGAAACGGACATCATATAAACCGGATAGCCCCACTCCGTCTCCATCAGAGCCAGTATGTGCCCAGTTAACGATAAATGCCTCAGCGACACTTGTATCGGGCGAGCTGGCTTGCGTGTTAACCGGGCTGGTGCTATCCAGGTTAATTAAAATCGTATCATTGAAACTATTGCCGGCTCGATCCCATAACTCGACGACAATGGGATGACTGCCATCACTGGCATTTTGAATTTCAATTTCACTGTGAAAGGTCTGATCAGTTTCTTCTGGTAAAGAATTATACAATAGTGGATTTCCAAGAGCGTTTATGATGATAGCGAGGCAATCTGCATTCATTTCGGTATAGATGATCTTTAGACGGGCAATAGTCGTATCCTCCTGGTTATACCAGTTCTCTACATAGCCTGGATTATCCCATCCCAAATTACTAATCTCTGGGGAGGTTGTATCCACGATAAATTGACGGGGGGAAGAAAAATCGCTATAATTATTTCCATCCCAGGCTGCGACACGCCACCAGTATTGTTCATCGGATAGCGGTGTTTGAATTTTAAAACTCATCGTACCATTGCCGGCTGGTACTGGCGGCGTTGGAGAAAATCCTGTGCTATTATGGTAAGAATTATAAATCTGCAAGTTGTATGTGAAATTGCTATCGGTGCTCACCTGAACGAGGAAATGAAGGGAATCGCCGTTTATATCAGCAGGAATAGTCCAGCTTAATGTTGGTAAAATATTCGCGATAAAATCATTATCCAATGGTGATAACAATTGAGGAACGTTTGGAGCGACATTTGGAGGCGTTGTCAAATATTCGATCTCCAGCGGAGTATCTCCATCATTATCGCTGGTATTCATCCTGAATTCAAAATCTTGTGAATAATTCAAAATTTTACATAAAATAGTATTGGTTCCGTGGTTCAAAGAAATTGGGATTTTGTGCTCGGGGAACATATATGCGCCAGCCTGATCTTCCGAAAACACAATCTGGCTATTCACCCAGACTTTAACGCCATCATCAACTCCAATCCAAAGATTAGTTGTAATATTTTTGCTGGAATTTACATAGACAAAAGCATAGACAATACAATTGTCCGCATTGCTTCCAAACACCTGTTTCAGATCAATTTTGTCAATTGAGCTTTCAAACAGTTGCCAGGTATTCCCACCAGAAATCATCCCTTCGAAGGGTTGTATCAATGATTCATTGCCAAGAAAATCTATGCTTAAATCGGCACTTGAATAAAATCCATTGACCAACCAGTTTCGATTTCCCCTGCCCACATAAGGGGTGTTTTCAGGCTCCATGTTTGGCTTGGTGAAATTAATAGCGACATGATTGATGGAATCACCAATTATTTCAATTTGTTGAGGATTAAATGTTCCTAACTTTTTCATTGTAGCAAGATGCAAATAATCCAGGTCCCATGGATTGTATCCCATGATTGTGGCTCCAATTGCATCAACGGCTACTGCATTATGACCGGCAACGATGACATTTCGTTTAATATCGTTCCCCCATTGGGGACCATCGCCCTCGGTGCTCCAGATTCCTTCAACGATGGCGTAATCTGCTGGACGATAACTATACATATCGATGATCGCCTGCTTAACGCCTGGCGCACCATAACTGTGGAGCTCCATGTACCCTTCTTCTGCCGGTCCATAAGCCTGGTTGGCGAGCGTACCGATTCTTAGCTTCATGGCTAAACTCAGTCCTGGAATTGAGTGCGTTTTCATTGCTGCAATATCGATCCATTTATCGCAATCGAGAACCGTATTTGGCATATAATAGCCAGATCGCTGTAGACCGCCAATTCCGCTCTGATATGGATCCGGGACTTCAACATAACGATAACCGTCATAACTTAGATCGACCAGATCGACCAGACCGGGATGAGTCGCATTTATCTCGTCCCTGATCTGTTCATAAGAGAGATTGTCATATTCCTGCCAGTGGACCGTCCAGCCATCCATTGCCATATTGGGATCAGTGCCGGCTTCTCCCAGTTTTGCCCATTCGCCGCTGCCTTCAGCGATTGTAATTCGTTGTAAATTTTTATTCTGGACAAGATATTCGATAACCGCTTTTACGACCCGTAAATCGGTGTTTTGCCCTTTATGGGGAATCCTCTGGTACCAATAATAGGTCACTGGTGAGCCACTTATTGTTCTTATCGGCGCGGTAACGATGTTCGGTTTGATCACCACCCAGTCGCTATCGTTAATGACCTCCTTCAAAGATTTTGATGAGGTATCAGCATCCAGCGCTGTCCAGACCATGTCCTTTACCTGGTTGTAGGTTAATATTCGATCCAGCGTTGTTGGTTGGGATAGTAATGGATTATCTGAACCAATAATGGCGACGACTGATTTGGAGTATGATGAGTCTGCCAAAGTGGCTGAAAAATTCGGAGTGGATAAAGTTAAGTTCGCCCGGGATCGCAATATCACGTTCTGATTTTGAATTACATCAGGATGATTGAATGAGAATATGAAAACACCGGTCATCAAAGCAACGGCTAAAAATAGACGTCTAAATTCTTGGAATTCGGTTATAACATCTTTCAGTCGGGGCAGAGAATTCTCTCGGTTAAAGAATTTGCTGATGAACGATGGACTGCTTCCAATGAGATAACTCCATAGCCATAAAGATTGGCTCGCTGCGGCGCGCTGGCATGGGTAAACAAATCGATTCGGTCTGCGTCCAGTACGAATAATTAACCAGACTGTACAAATACAACTATAAACAATTAAAAATATTCTGGATTGATAAAGTCTGCGATGAAATCCCTGTTGCATGTTAATCTCCATTTTGATTTTGTGAAATTGTAATTAAGCGAAAGCCTTTGTAATCCCCTCTGCCAGATTTTTATCTGAGATAGCGATTGTACCCACACTTTCCCGACCACAAAGTTTTCCCAGATCGGATTTGGTGCTGAAAATATAGACCGGCACATTTTGCCTCAAACAGTCAATTCCAATCCGTCTTTTAAACTTATCTGAGGCATCGGCAGCAATGATGACCAGGCAAGCTCGTTTGCGTTTAAGAAGTATAGTTACGGCAGTTTTACCGATCTCAAGCATTCAACCCTTTTGAGCAAGTCGAATGAATGAATTGACTTTTTCAATGTTCAATTTTTTTAACCTGCTGAATGAGTTGATCGTAAAATGTTCGATCCACTTCTGTATGATAGGAACGATTGAATCCGCGCTTTGTTTTCGCCAGCTTTGCACATTCAGGATTGGGACAAATATAGGCTCCCCTCCCCGGCATTTTTTGTTCAAAATCAATTTCTAAATGATTGTCCTGGCATCTGACAATTCTCAAAAGTTCTTTCTTATGTCGCGCCTGACCACATCCTACGCAAATTCGATACCAGTTCGGTTGTGCCATTTATTTCCTCTTTGACTTACTTTTTTCCTGTTTGTACTGCAAATGAAAAATTTTATCCAATCGTATTCCTTGAAATTCTACTGGATACTCGATTCTTGATATTGGATAACCAGAACCTGATATTCAACACAATTTCTTTTTAAGCTTTTCATTTTACACATTTTTTTCTTCCTCCCGATGATTTTGATGAATAAGATGTCACTTTGTTCATTTTTCACCAGTGCATTCAAAAGTAAAAAAAGCCATTTCCTTTTACACTATTTCACTAATTTTGTTTGTTATTTTCTCCATCCCATTTAACAAATTACCTAATCACCCAATTACCTATTTACCCCATGGTAAAAAATCAACCTCCAATTCCATCTGCTATCTCCTTTATCTCCTCCATAATGGCATCCACCTCATCCTCCGTATTGTAAAAATGCGGTGAAATCCGAATCCCTGCATTGGGGCGCCAATCGATTAAAAAATCCCGTTTTAACAATTCTTTGGAAATTTGCTGACTGTTCTCCATTTGAACGACAACTGTTCCACCACGACGTTCTGGATTCAATGGACTGTTAATTTGAAAACCGAGTTCCTGTGCCTGCTGAATAATTCGTTCGGTCAATTCCAGTGATCTTTTCCTGATTTTATCAACACCGACTTCTCTGATAATTTCATATCCTGATTTAACCGTATACAGGGCTGGCAAATGAGGTGTGCCATTCAAAAATTTAAATGCAACATTTTCGGTAAATCGCATTTCAGGCTCAAAAGCAAATGGTTGTTGATGCGCCATCCAGCCTGTTAATCTGGGTTGTAATTTCTTTCCCAGTTCAGGTCGGACGTACAAATAGGCTGCCCCAGGGCCACCGCAGAGCCATTTTATTGAACCGCCCACGGCGAAATCCACGTTAAGCTTTTGAACATCAACTGGGACAGTTCCAACAGATTGGTAGGTATCCAAAATTACATGCGCTCCGCAGGCACGGGCTTTTTCGATGATCGGTTCTACTTCCTGGATATAAGCGCTTTTGAATAATACATGCGAGATCGGCACCAGCAGGGTCTCATCATCGATGGCAGCGATTATCTTTTCAGTTGGAATGGTGATCCCATCTTCGGACTTGACGATCTCAATTCGGGCGCCATCAGGGATTCGAGCTTGATAGAGATACGTTACAGAAGGAAAGTTCATGGCGCTGTAAACAATTTTATTTTTCTTCCCCTTAAAATCAAAGCAAGAGAGAACAACAGCTTCGGCAATGGTGACATTTTGATGCATGGAAACCGCATTTTGGGGTGCATCGATAATGTCCGCCAGGATATTACCGATCTCGCTGATAAACTCCCACCAGCCTTCTTCCCAGGCACGGATTCCTCGGGTTGACCAGATGTCGGCGTATAATTTTAAATTATCATAAACCGCTCGTGGCATAGCCCCAAGTGAATTATTGATAAGATAGACAGTTTTTTCAAGAATAGGAAATTCTTTTCGCCATTTTAGTAGATCTTTCATATTCGTCTTAATTTTTTTAGGTCTATAAAAACTCGGTTAACTATCAGCAAAATTCCAAATCCAAATCTACAAAATCCAAATAAATCACAATATCTAATTCCCAACCTGGACAAGCCAGAACCAAAAAGAAAAAAATCTCGTTCACAGAATCAGAACTAACACAGAATTATTATTTCAATTTTTTCTTCTGTGACAGTTCTATTTCTGTGACCTAAAAAATTTTTGCTCTTTGGGCAAGAAATTGAATGTTTAGGTACTACGCTTCTTTCAAGACTTCGCTTGAAAGAAATAGCTCCTTCGGAGCAGTTGCAACAAAAGAACTGGCACCACTGAAAGGAACAAACACAGAAAAAAAATTATCGACAACAAACTGGTCGATATGGCGCTATAAGCGCCTAAACTTATAGTGATTTAACAACTGATAAGATTTTGACAAAAAGCGACAATTGGTGCTCCCGAAAATTTGGAATTTGATTTATGGATAATTGGAATTTATTTGATATTTATCATTTGAGATTTGGTAATTTAATAAATTTTTCAACTACCTGACACAGTATGATCTTCAGTTTTATTGTTCTGGAATAAAATCAACTTCAATAGTCAAAGCCACTGGCAATCCCATCTCTGGAGCAATCAACAAATTTTTTCCAACAAAAGGAATGGAAAATTTCTTTTTGCCAGATAGACTTTTTGATTTTCCTTTGAGTTGAAATATTATCGTTTTATCAGGATAAAACTTGATCTCTTCTGGAACCGAGATTTCCTCAATTTCATTTTCAGAATCCAATTGAATAATCAAGTTAGATCGATTTCTAATTTGAATTTTTGCTGTGCCCGTCCCTTTGATGGAGACGTTTGGATTTATGATTTCAACGGATTTCACAAATATTGGCTTTAAAAATTGTTCCTCACCCATAAGCAGTTCATTATAATAAATTGCTGTTCTTCGAGCTAACAAAGCTTCTTTGATGGCTGGTTCTGACTTCTCTTTAGCAAATACCAGTGTGATTGGTCGATGTTGTCCATGAGCCAGATCGAAGGTACCATGAATAGGCGAATGGACATCAGAATTCCCCATGATGGTTAGTTTTTTATCCAGCGCCCACTGGTAGGCTTTAGGATAATAGCTGTATTCATTAACAATCTCGATTCCCTGAAACAAGCCTTTTTGAAATAGCTCCGTATGTTCATCATACCAGATGGGAATTTCATCGGGCTGGCGCCAGCCAGGATGATTCCAGAAGACAAAAGCGCCCTGATCGTTAGCTGCTTTGATAGCATCTCGCCAATCCTCTGTATCCAACGGCTCAATATCTTCCAGGAAAATGGCATTAAAATGTCCTGGCGGCATGCTTCGGGTAATTTCAGCGCCTTTGATGAGAATGATTCCCAACGCATCGGCTTTTGATCTGGCGATTTCATAAGGTCGATTGTGATTTTTCAAAATATCATCTTCATGAATAAGATACTCAATATGATCCGTAATCGAAATCACATCCAGTCCTTCACGCCAGGCTTCTTCGACACGGACGGTAGGCCAGACCTCGCCATCAGAGAAGACGGTATGCATGTGGAAATCGCATTTTAAAGTGATATAACCAGGGATGTTTGGGATGTTGATTTCGGTGCGGGTACTGATCTGAGCGAAACAGAAAGAAGATGATAAGATGAATGAAATTGCAAGAGAGAGAAATAATATGAGCTTTGTTTTCCTGAAATTCAAAGTGGTTCTCCTTTAGTTAATTTAGTTTTTATCTATGAATTTATTTTTTTCAACGGATAGAAACAACCAAACGGATGTGATTTTTTAAAAATGCTTGATTCTTATTCAAACTCCTTCGCCGCTCTCACCAGTGCCGCTTCAATCCCAGGCTCACTGGCAGAATGCCCTGCTCCTTCAATTATCCATAATTTTGACTTCGGCAATTTTTTATGCAATTTATAAGCTGTGATCGGCGGACAGATCACGTCATATCGTCCATTAATGATGATGGTTGGAATGTTAATTAACCTGTCAGCGTTATTTAGCAATTGACCCTGTTCGAAAAAGCATTGATTTGCCATGTAATAATTTTCAATCAGAGAAAACGCATAAAAGGGCCAATGTTGCAGAACCATTTCCAGGCGTTGATCTGGCATGTTTAAAAATGCTATTTTACCTTCATATCGTGCCCAGGCTTTGGCAGTTTCCTGACTGATAACTGAATCAGAGCTTTGAATTTTCGTTAACAATTGTGCTGGATAATTTTTCTGTTCAGGATGATCTATGTGATTGACCAGCAACTCAAAATTCTCTGGAAAGTAAGTAGCAGTAGCGCCATGATAAAAATGATCAATTTCTTCTTTACTCGCTGCGAACACACCGCGAAGGATTATCCCGCTGACATATTGTGGATAAGTTTCAGCATAAGCCAGCGCCAGTGTTGATCCCCACGAACCGCCGAACAGGATGACTTTACCCAGCCCAAGATGCGTTCTCAATTTTTCAATATCTTCGACCAGATGTTGGGTCGTATTTTCTTTGAGTTCAGCATAAGGTCGGCTTTGCCCCGAGCCACGCTGATCGTGCAAAATAATGTGAAATTTTTCAGGATTAAAGTATTGAAAATCATGAGGTGAACATCCTGCGCCAGGTCCTCCATGCAAAACCATCACAGGTTTTCCATCGGGATTGCCGCCCAGTTGATAGAAAATTTCGTGTAAGTCGGAGACTTTTAGATAGCCTGTCTTATAAGGCTGAATCGGGGGATAAAGTTTGTCCGCAGCCTGATTTTCTGATGACCGATTACAAATAGTGAAAGCGAGAACAATGATTAAAATCAATATCGAACGTGATGTTTTGTTGAGCATTTTTTCCTCCTATTTAAAGCTTTTAGCTCTCAGCTTTCAGCCCTAAGCTAAAATTACCCAATTACTCCGTTACCGAATTATCCATTTACCAATTACCCACTTACCAAATTACACAATAAACCAATCACCCACATAAGATCAAATAAATCTAAATTTAAAAGTCCTCTGTCCCACCAAAATTGCTCCAAAATTCCAATCATAAGCTTTGGCAATTTCCGTGTGTGCTGCGAATCCACATTTCTCACATGAAATCTCTGCACGATCTTTGAGATAACAGCCGATATTCATTTTACCATCGGGCTCGGCATTGGCGATTAGCCAATCATGACATTTCCAGGTATTTTGCTTCAATCCGTCCAGCGCTGAAGCCGAATTAAAAATGGGATAGCCTTGATGTTTTAACTTGATTAAATCTTCAAGCACATTAATTCTCTGCTGTTCTGGTAGCCAGAGATCATCTGAATTAGGAAACGGGTAATAAAATTGGATCGTGATTCCTCTTACTTTGTCTGAAAGGAATTCTATAAAAGATGGGATTTCTTTATAATTCAGTCTATTAATAGTGATATGCGCCAATAGTTGTGAATGTGAAGACATCTCGATATTGGTAATTATTTTTTCAAAGCATTTTCCTCGATTTTTTTCATGGGTCAGTTTCAAACCATCAATGCTGATCCAGACGACATCTGCGTCGGTTTCGATCGGCAGTGTTCCATTCGTCGTTATTCCGACTCGAAAAAACTTTTGCCTGGCATATCGCACCAAATCCTCCAAAAGATAATTCTCATCTCGCCAGAGAAATGGTTCTCCACCTTCAAAAATTAATAATCGAACTCCTTTACGATGGAATTCATCCATAATTTCCACTGCACGATGATAAGAAATACTCAGTGGTTCCATTTTCCAGAACGGACAGGAACGACATTTCAAAGTACAGCGATAGGTAATTTTAAAACTTGCCAGCAACGGTTGGTTGATACCGAACAATCTGCTTTTAAGATTGTGTTTCAGAAAGGAGAAGTAGTGCGATTGCAACATACGCATTAAATTATTTCAAGGTTAATTTTTGTAATTCTAATTATAAACCAATCTTTCTTAAAATGCAATAGATTATTTCCTTTTAGAAATAAATAGAGATATTTTTTATGAAACAATACGATTCGCAGTTCCGTAATGAGGAGTGAATTCATTGAAATCAGGCAAAATATAATTATTAAGGTTAACAATTTCATAAAATGCTGTCATTGCGAGCGAAGCGAAACAATCTCATAACTAGCTAAAAATTAAAAGATTGCACGCGGGGTCGCATCTTCGACTTCGTCGCTACGCTCCTCGAAATGATTAATGTTATACTGAAACTTCAATCCTTAACGAGTATAAGTATAAATAAGTAAGGTTAAACATGGAAACAAATCAAGACTTTTTACGTCGGTTCTTTGGGGTTGCAATGCAGGGCAGCACCTATTTGAATTTACTTTACCTTCTCATCATGTTACCGCTGGGAATCATCTACTTTACTGTTGTCGTTACTGGTTTTTCTATTTCGATAAGCTTGCTGATCATTATTATTGGGATTCTCATTGCTTTTCTGTTTTTAATATTGGTCAGGGGAATTTCCACACTACACCTGCACTACGCCAGTTCCTTACTTGGATTTGAGCTGCCGCCAAAAGTTGAGACAACTACTGCAGGTAAAGGCTTTTTCGATCATATGAAAAATATCTTATCTGATGCAAAAACTTACACCAGTATGATTTACATGTTTCTCGAACTCCCACTAGGGATTATCTATTTTACACTCATCATCACCTTTCTATCTGTTTCGGTTTCCTTTATCTTTAGTCCAATTTTATGGATACTGAATGATGAAGGAATCCTTTATTTCTCAGGAGACAATTGGATATGGGATGAAGATTTCGGCAACACAATTTTTCTTTCGCTGATCGGGATCGTGTTGTTTTTTGGAACGCTTCACCTGGGAAATTTACTGGCAAAGGTTGAGGAATTTCTGTGTAAGAATCTTTTGGTGCGGGTATAACGGATATAGGGGATATAAGGGACATAAGGGAGATATGGGAGATAAGGGAAATATGGGGAATAAGGGAAATAAGGGAATGGAGGAAAACCGTGATTTTTAATTCCAATATCCCATTATTCCCCTATTACCCAATCACCAAATTACCTAATCACCCAATTACCCAATCCCATTGCCTTTTCCTGAACAATTTCCCACGCCAACATCACATCTTCCCACGTTGTTTTGATATTCCCAATCGCCAGACGAATACCGAATTTCCCTTGCAATTTGGTATGGGACAGAAAAACCTTTCCAGTTTGGTTGATTTCTTCCAACAGTTGTTCGTTTATATTATTGATTTCAGAGTCATCTGATATTTTCTCGGGAATAAAGCGAAATACCAGTGTGCTGAAAGGAACAGGCGCTAATAGTTCAAAATGTGAATGTCCCCGAATCATGTCGGCTAATTTTTGGGCGAAAGAAATATGCTCTCGAATGATGCTGATGATTTTTCCGGTGCCCAGCGAACGAATGATCATCCACAATTTTAGTGCTCGAAATCGCCTGCCCAAAGCCACACCGTAATCCATATAATTTTTTACCTCATCCGCCTCTGCTGTACGGAGATATTCTGGCGTTAAACTGAATGCCTGTTTCAACACATCAGGTCGGCGACAAAACAGCACACTGCAATCGATAGGCGTGAACAGCCATTTGTGCGGATTGACGATGATGGAATCGGCTTGCTCCCAGCCTTTGAACAAATGCCTTATTTCAGGAATCACCGCAGCCGAACCGCCATACGCTGCATCGACATGAAACCAGATATTATATTTCTGGCAAATCGCAGCAATCGCATCTACCGGATCGACACTGGTCGTCGAAGTCGTACCGATTGTTGCAATCACACAGATCGGTTTCATCCCATGTTCAATATCGTCTTTAATAGCTGCTTCCAACTCCGCGACATCCATTCGATAAGTTTCATCCGATGAAATCTTTCGAATATTTTCTTGACCGATTCCCAGCACAATCGCTGCCTTCTCAATTGATGAATGCGCCTGATCCGAAGTATACATTCGCAGTTGCGGGAGATCATTTCTGCCAGTTAGTCCGTGTTTTCGAATATCCAGGTCAGCAAATTCTCGTGCCGCTGCCATGGCGCACAAGCTTCCCACCGATGCAGTATCGTTGATCACCGCATCGAATTTTTCGGGCAGTCCCAGCATCTGCCGCAACCAATCCAGGGCGACTTCTTCTAATTCTGTTGCTGAGGGAGAGGTCTTCCAGAGCATGGCATTCACATTTAAAGCGCTGGATAGCAATTCTCCGATTATTCCTGGAATGGAACCGGTAATGGAAAAATAAGCAAAGAATCGGGGATGGTTCCAGTGAGTGATGCCAGGGATGATAATTTGATCGAAGTCAGATAAAATCTGGTCGAATGATTCAGGTTTTTTTGGCGGAGATTTGGGTAAATGGGATTTAATTTCGCCTGGTTTGGTCTGGGCTAAAACTGGATATTGAGCCATGTTTTCCAGGTATTGAGCAATCCAATCTATACTTTGATAAGCATATTTTTGAAAAATTTGATGGGTTAAATCTTGAGATATTTTTTCCTTAAAATCATCTGTTGATTTCATTCTCTTATATCTCCTATTTTCCAGTTGATCCTAAATGAATGATCACTCAAGTGTACTTGCAATAAAATAGTTTTTTAGCATCATAAAGTCAAGTAGTTTTATTTTTATAAAAATATTCTTCAAAATTAGAATAAATAATATTGATTTAGTTTTCTCTTTTTCTTATATTTTAATCATCTCTAATATGATAAAAGTAGACTGTTTTGAATTGGAGGATCATAAATGAGCAGGACAATTATCGAAAAAATAATCGAAGCGCACAGTGGAAAAGCAGTAAAGCTAGGTGATATCGTTGATGTTGAGATCAATGCCCGTGTGGCTCGTGATTTTGGCGGTGCTAATGTGGTGAAAAATATTCGTTATAACAATTTGGGAATTGATGATCCTGAAAAAACGTTTTTTACTTTTGATTGCAATCCCGGCGGCTCGGATCAAAAATATGCTACCAATCAGCATATTTGTCGGCTGTTTGCCAGGGAATATGGGATAAAAGTATTTGATATTGAAATGGGAATCGGGACGCATGTTGCCATTGAACAGGGACTGGTTGCGCCAGGTGAGACGTTTGTCTCGACCGATTCTCATGCCAATATCATGGGCGCTATCGGTGCTTTTGGACAGGGAATGGGCGATCAGGATATCGCTGCTGCATGGGCGTATGGAAAAGTCTGGTTCAAAGTACCGCCGACGGTAAAAATCATTTTAAAAGGAAAACCGGCGCCTTTAGCCACGGCAAAAGACATTGCACTGGCGGTTTTGAAAGTCACTGGCGCCAATGGCTTGCTCGGTTTTGCCTCTGAAGTTTACGGCGATATTGTCACTGAGCTCGATCTGGCTGCCAGAATTACCATCGCCTCAATGAATACCGAGATGGGCGGCATCATCATGTTTTTTCCGCCCCACCAGGACGTGATTGATTTTTGCAGCCATGCCAGGGGGAAAAAAGTCGAGCCTGTTTATGCCGACCCTGATGCCAAATATGATCACGAGCTGGTTATCGATATAGACGGTCTTGAGCCGCTCATTGTTCGCCCTGGTCATCCCGAAGATGTGGTTTCAGCATGCGACCTGGCTGATATTAAAGTCGATTCAGCGTTTATTGGCTCCTGTACTAACGGTCGATTCGAGGATATGGTGGAAGCTGCCAGAATTTTAAACGGAAGAAAAGTAGCACCAGGCGTGGTGCTGAAAATTGTACCCGCTACCAATGCCGTGTGGAAACGCTGCCTGGATGAAGGATTAATCGAAATCTTCAAAACAGCAGGCGCGTTGGTTGGCAATGCCGGATGTGCCGGTTGCGCCAACGGTCAGATCGGGCAGAATGGGCCTGGCGAAGTCACCATCAGTACTGGCAATCGCAATTTCGCTGGCAAGCAGGGTAAAGGCGAGGTCTATCTCGCATCACCCGCAACTGTAGCGGCATCTGCGGTGGCTGGAATCATCACCATTGCTAAGCGTATTCCCAGGAATCCTGTCCTGTTTCAAACCGGCATGATAAGAAGAAAGGAACGAGCCGAACAAGAGGCGCTGGTTTCTTCAACCACGAAACCGACAGAGATTACCGGGCGAGTTTGGGTGGTTCGTAAGGATAACATCGATACCGATATGATCTTTCACAACCGCTACCTGGCGATCACAGACATAAAACAGATGGGACAATACACGTTCGATAATTTAGCTGGCTGGGAAGATTTCGCCAAAAAAGCCAGGGCAGAGGATATTGTGGTGACTGGTAAAAATTTCGGCGCTGGGAGCTCACGACAACAGGCAGTGGATTGCTTCAAGAGCCTGGGAATTTCGCTGATTATCACCGAATCATTCGGGGCGATTTATGAAAGAAATGCCATCAATGCAGGTTTGCCCATTCTGATAGCCGACCTTATCAATACCGACATTCAAGATGGCGAAGAAATCAAAGTCGATTTGAAAACAGGCAAGATTGAAAGAATGAAAAATAATGAAAAAATTCAAGGCGAGCCATTTTCTTTGGTGCAGATGGAGATTTATCAGCGGGGTGGATTGTTGAGTTAAATAAATATGCTTTTCATTATTATTCCAATTTAACTCTTTTAGGAAAATTTTGAATCAGAATAATATTAGTCAATAATTTACTTATCTAATTTTTTTAAAACAAAATGCTTTTATTTTAACACAAAATTATTTATATTTGAAAAAAAAGTACCTATTAAATATTTGCAAAGGACTTTAAAGATGAGCCTGACCATTCCTGATGAAGTAATGAAATCAACTCGCATGTCAGCTCCTGAATTATCTCAGGAAATAGCAATCATGCTTTTTGAAAAAGGGAAATTAACTTTGGGACAAGCCAGTCGATTCGCAAAAATGAGCCAATATCAATTTCAACATCTCCTTGCAAGTCGGCAGATTCCATTACATTACGATGAGGATGATTTTGAAACTGACTTGAAAACATTAAAGGAGCTTGGACGAATGAATAGAAAATTCTGAAGCTTCTTCTTTCTACAAAACTACTAAACATATTTATCATCATGTTGTTAAACAATTGAATTCTTCTCCGTCTCTAAACAACAAAATTATCGCAACCACAGCTTTATCAAGATGATAGTTATAATAGTCTGTCCAATGCCTTCTCCATTGACTACTACCCCACCTCGGTTTTTATCCTTAGGTTCAGGCTGGTAACATTCCACAAAGACTTGTTTGATTCCAATCAGGATATTTTATAGAATTCTTTGGAGTTTAGATTGAACGCGCAGTTTTAGTAAAAATTATTATAAAAATCAAAAAAAATATCTTGACTTTTCAATAAAATATATTATATTAAAAAAAAAGCAAATTAATACAAAGCCGATTGTGACGATTCTTCCCGTTTGCTGACTATTTTCTGAACCAGAGTTGAATCATGATTTTGATTTTATAGTTTGAGTAGAATTAAAAAAGGTTCTTTTAACTTTGTAACTTTTAAAAATGTTCAAATGTCAAACGGATTAACGCCTGAAGAACAATTTCTCTTAAAAGAATACGAAACGTCAGCTCAGCTTACATATCATATAGATACTCTTAGAAGCCGCATTACCAGCTTTTTTTTATCATTAGGTGGTGTTGCCGCTGCTGGACTAACAATTTTGCTAAGAGGTGAAGCAGAGGAAAGTGGATTTACTATTCCAGAAGGTGTGGTTGCTTTTCTACTTTTAGTTGCTGCTTTAATCGGGACTATTGTTGTTGGAATTATTGGGAGATTGAGAAGGGTACAGATAGAGCATTTTCGTATTATGAACAATGTGAGAAAATATTTTTTAAAAAACGATTACAAACTTTGGGACATAGTTCAATTATCTGATTTGACTTTGCCTATACCAAATCATAAATCTGGAAGCTATTTGTGGACACTGGTAATAATTTTAGTTAGCTCATATTTTTTTGCTTTCTCTGTGTATCTATTCATTTTCAAAGTCTTAGTTTTAGTTTCTGCTGCAATTGCACAATTAATCACATTTATTACCTTTGTTTTGTTCTTTGTTATTCTTGACCTTTTTTATTTTCGATTTGCATCTCCGCCACCAGTACGCATTTATTCTGAAAAAAATCCGCCATTTATTTCAAAGCTTTCTAATAAAGAAAAAAGTATATGTAAACAAATCAATTAAGACGTGATTGTATTCGTAAAATATTAACAGCCGAAAAAGAAACAGTGCAGTCCTTCCCTCACTTATTTTGTAATTGACTGATTCAAATCTTTTTTAGGTTAAAATCGTCTATTATGGAAAAACTGCCTGACTTGTTCCAGGACATTGTTAAGCTGCCCTTGTACAATTTTAGAATTGGGAAGGGATTGGAGAAATATCCGTCCATAAAACTTTTCAATGATTCGCTTATCAAAAATAAACACTGATCCTCGATCGGTCTTTTTTCGAATTAAGCGACCGAAGCCCTGTTTAAACTTTATGACAGCTTGAGGCACTGAATATTCCATAAACGCATTTCCGCCACGGTGCTCAATGGCTTCGACTCGTGCTTCGACAATCGGCTCTGAAGGAACTTTGAATGGTAATTTGGTGATAATCACAGATTCCAAAGCATCCCCTTCGACATCGACGCCCTGCCAGAAGCTATCCGTTCCAAATAATACCGAGGTCTTATCTTTTTTGAACATCTCTAACAGTTCATGGCGATTCCTCTGTCCCTGCTTTAGCGAGGCGA
>Ga0209636_10003477_pt1 | contig 16039 bp, 13 predicted proteins | sample DeeMarSWOR152_54_FD_187464 | JGI IMG/M metagenome (GOLD analysis project Ga0209636, IMG submission 187464) | Marine sediment microbial communities from White Oak River estuary, North Carolina - WOR-1-52-54 (SPAdes) (version 2) | ecosystem: Environmental > Aquatic > Marine > Intertidal zone >...
GAGGCTTCCACACGGTTCCTTCGATGACGATATTGCATTCGGTCCCCGAAAACAAGTCTTTGGGCCTCTCAGGTGGTTGCCATACTGTTCCCCCGAATGAGACGCCACAGGGTGCACCGGTCGCCAGATCTTTAAGCATCCCTCGCATCCCCAAGAAGCGTTTTCCTACACCGTATACTCCTGATAAGGCTATGACTCCAGTAGATCCGTAGACTACTGTGGGTATGTATTCTATCGGGATCAAGAAGGTTGAGACTGTGTAGATAAACTCGGTTGGTTCATCAACTGTAATTTCAGTTGAAGCTAGTTGTATTGGGACTCCGAAGATCGTGAACTGAACTTTGAGGCGATAGGTGCCCGGAGGAAGGATGGTGCTGCCTGAGCCTTCAGAACCTGTTATTATCTTCTGTTCTTTTACACCACTCTCAGATTCAATGCTGACGATGATGTTTTTTATCGCCGCCCCAGAAGAGGAGTCGACTACTTTAATTGTGAGTGGTAGATCCTCCTCTTCCTGCGCCTCGACAGTCGCTGCGATGGAGACGGCAACTGCCAGTAATGCCAAGAGGAAAATGAAGGGATAATGTTTCACATTCATTATAGGTACGCTCACATAATTATTTTCTCAATCAATTAAAGACTTTAGATCTCAAACACGCTCACGCACGGTGTGAAAATGTTATAAGGATTTTGATTATCTTCATTCAATTGTTTCGATGTCTTGTACATTACACGTGTTCATTGGAATAGGCCTCGAAACAATTAGGAGCCCGCATTCCCCGACAGTTTCGGACGCTCCACCGGCGCTTGTAGAATACCAGAGCCTCCCCACCAACGCATTAGACTTTGCTCCAGAGCCTCACGATAGCCTGTTCTTTAGGGCTCCCATAAGAGCATCGATCTGGAGCTAGTTGAAGCATGGGCATACCATTCACTAATTAACTAAAACTAAAAGATATCAAAAAGATTGAAACCACCTACATAAAATTTGAACATGGCTGGCGTAAAATCACTGGATATATATAGAATTTTTTTTATTGATTTTTAAAAATATGAGGAAATTTATTGCTGTTTTGGTTGGCCCGCTCCGCATTCGCTGCAGAACTTCGCCAAGCTCGGAATCACCTCACCGCAGTTGGGGCAGCTCTTCACGTCGACCCCTGAGGGAGGCATCAGACCACACTTGGGGCACGCCCTGTCCAGTATCGACATCGAAGCACCACAATGCATACAGTATCGCCTCTTCTCGGTGAACCTCATCGTCACAGCCTTCTTCCTCACGCCCGGCGCGCTGACACTCAGCGTCACATCCCCCACTTCCAGCGATGAAACAATGGCGGCCTCCACGCTTGTCTCACCTTGTTTTATGGAGATCCGCATCCCAGCCTCCTCCCTCCGGCTCAGCAGCCCCTCAATGGCCTGCTTCACCGAGTCCGTGATCGTCATCGCCCCGGTCGCCTCGTCCCTCTTGACCTCACTGGAGCTCACTACGACGCCTCCCGAGGCGGATATGGTCACCGCCATGTCCGCCGTGGCCTCAAAGGGCTTCCTCTCGTCGTCCAGCAATCTTATAGTTATGATGGCGGTTGACCTCCCATCGGCGGGGATCTCCTCAGGCTCGATCCCGATGTCGAATTCAACAGGCTTACGCACCTTTACACGGGGCTTCATCTTCTGCAGGTAGAAGAAGGCAGCTGCGGCTGCCACCGCTAATAAAGCTACCACAATCGGCAACCATGGAAAACCACCCTTAGGCGGAGGTGCCGCTTCTACCGTGCAGCTGGTAGTCGCAATGTTGGTGGCTCCTTGGTTGTCTGTCACCCTCAGAGTCACGGTGTAGGTCCCAGCCTCCTCGTAGGTGTGGCTCGGATTAGCACTCGTGCTCGTTTGACCGTCCCCAAATTCCCATCTATACTCTATGCTGCTCCCTTCTGGGTCATTGGATCCCGCTGAGCTGAAGGATATGGAGCTGTCCTCCTCCCCCGAGTAGGGACCGTTAATGACAGCAACAGGAGGCATGTTTACCGGCGTAACCCAGACAGTCTCCTTTGTCGAATAATCATAGTAAGCATATTTCACAGGTTGGATGGTTCCTGCAATATCTCCTACTCCCCAGATATCAAATTTATAGGGTGCTCTGTCGCCATTCCCATCTAACTCGCAGTTACCAGTTATACCATTGTAACCTGCAGCTATATCTGGCAGTACTTTTTTAATAGTGGCAGCATCAACCGAATCTGTAGAGAATATTGACAAGGCATAGATCCAACAGATGTCGTAGAGATTTGCTGTATAAACGGTGAAAGGCATACCTATTAACGACACGAATCTGTCTTCGACATTAGCCTTTGAAGTATCTGGGATGTGTTGATCGACATTAAATAGCTTTAAATGCTCAGCCTCTGAAGGCAAAGTTTCAATGACATATTGATGTTGTCTTGGTCCTACCAATGAAAACCATTTTAAATCATATATGGTGGGTAAATTTATAGCGTCGTTTATTATGTTTATTAAATCTTCCCCGTTTAAGGTGAGCAACATTAGACCTACTTGTTCGCGCCCAAATACATCAGCAAGTTCCGTGGCATCGGCCTCAACTCTGGATATGATATCTTGAAAATCAGAGGTACCAGCCTCATAGTCATGTCCATGAATTGCCTTACCTCCTTCAGCCCTGAAATCATCAACAAACTGATCATAAACACCAGCACGTGTGTTCGGATAGAGCACTATCGCCGCATTTATCCCCCAACTCCACATAGCGTCAGCTTCAGCTAGGGTATACCAACGATCCGAAGGAGCCAATCTGAAAAAGTTGTCATTAGCGATGCTGAGATCAACAAGGGTCCCACTCGGACTGAATAATAACATTTCATTATCATTGACATACGATAGAGAAGCTTGGGCCTGAGCCGGCCAGCCGCCTCCTATCAAGAGGTTTATTCCCATAGATCTGAACTTTTGAACATGTTCGAGGTGAAGAGCGGCATTTCCCTGAGCGTCCTCGATGATATAGGTGAAGCTGTAATCAAGCCCCTTGCTCGCCATGTAGTCATTGATGTCGTCGTTTGCTATACTGATGATCGCAGCATACTCATTCACTCCATTGGGTGCAATTACTCCTATCTCCACCGTTTTTGCACAGTGTACAAATGGGGGAGATGAAGCCGATGACAGGATCATCAGGGTCAGGCTCAAAAACATCACTTTAAACAAGAGACATTTTTTACACTTCATGGTTCATCATCACGCAAAGTCCTATGATAATCTTGTTGTTTTATTTAAAAGGTTGATTGTTTAAAAAACGAGAGAGAAAACTTATTGCTGTGTTGTTGCGTACTTGCGAGGCGCTCGCCACAGAATATTATATGAAGCTGAGCATCGGATTCGAATGCCTCACGAAGCTGATGGGTCTGGACATCTCGAGGAGGAAACGAGGGCGAGGTTCATCGAGTCAGAGAAATCTGACCATCTCGACCCATGGGAACCAAATCACCGCGCGATCTACAAACCAATCAGACTTGTATTACATTTTCGCGCGCGACGGTAATTAATTGGTTTCTTTCCTCTGCTTGTTAGGGCCTTTTGATGTCTATCCGCTCCATCCTCGGGTGTGGGACCTCCACTTGGAGATCGGCCTCGATCAAGTACTCCAAGGTCTTCCCGAAGACGTTCTCTGACCCATCGTCTAACAAGGTGTTGAATCCCTTAACTGGTTTAGGGTATACTCCTTGCTGGTTCAGTGATGTTTCCTCCCTCAAAATAGCCTCCATGACCTCGACGGTAATCGCGTCCCTTTGAGTCTCATCGCCAGCCCAGACGTCGATGTGATATACCAGGTTTAATTTCATGCCTTTGACCTCAAATGGTTTGAGGTACTTTACTGAGACGTTGTCCTCGCCTTTCTTGGGCGGTGTGCGGAACATGACCGCGCCCCTCCCGTAATCCACGGTATAGTCGGCCTCGTTGAGCCTACTCCCAGAAGGGTGCTCCACCGCAATGAGGGGCCTCACCGGTTTTTCGGATAGGATGAACTTCGTTCTCTCCCCGTCACCGCTGAATTTCTCATGCGCCCGTGCGTTTTCCCCGCTTATCGAACTACCGACGCCGACATCTTTGACATCGAAAGCGACGTTGGCAACGGAGATCGCGGGTAACTTCCCCCCAGACTTTGGTTTCTTGATGTCTATGTTGCCTTCTGGGACGCTTTTCAGCTGTTCCTTTAGGACTTCGATTAGCGCCGACTCTATTTTGTTAAACATTTCAGGAGCAACCTTCCCATGACAACCAGATAAGGGTGTTCTGAATTAAGATAAAGTTTTTCCGAGAAAGCATATGACGCGGGTGTATACCTCCTCCAAGGCGAGGGGTTATACATTGTAATAACTACGGTGAGGCATCACAAGCCTTGCGAACTACACAGAGAGTGCGGGCCAGCTAACCTGAAAAGAGAAATTGACCTCTTCTAAGGCATTTGAGGCCCGACTTTTTCTAGCCTATACTGGTCTGATCCTGGCCACGTGTTGGATGACGTTCGCTATCCTGGGCGAGTTCTCCTCGTCGATGTCCTTGAATGAGATGTACCTTACCTCCTTGTCAGGGCTCGGGTTCTTGATCTCGTACTTGTACCAGACCCGCTCGTTCGGGGATAGAAGGTACTCGATGTACGGATTCCTGTCGCCCTTGACCCGGAGCTGGGTCCAGTCGTGGACGAACAGATCACTCTCGGAGTGAAGCGTCCCGTCGACGTACTCCAACGTGATCTCGAGGCAGCCTTTCTCGCTCAAGGCTGCTCCCGCCCAGTAGTATAGGACATCGAAGTAGTCGAGGACTCCGAACTTGCAGATCTCGCCGGCCTGTTCTTTGCCGAGAACCCACTGACTCGTGATGTAGCCTAGGACGCTGGTGGCGTAGTTGCCCACATCGCCTGGTACAACCTCGTTAAGTCTGTACGACGAGCCAACGGGGCTGTCGAGGTTCGTCAGGGTGACGCTCTTCGCCATCCTGTCGATATACTCCCTCAGCACCCGGATCTCCTGCTCCAGCATCTCCAGGTCCGCCTTGACGTCCTCCTGGATCTTGTTCCAGTCCTCGGACCTGATGAGCTCGCCCGGGTTCTTCCTTATAGGCTCAAACTTTGCCATACCATCACTCCTTTACCAAACTGATTATCGCCCTCACGCCGGTGGCCTTGATGGAGCTGACGGCCTCCTCGACGAGGGCCATGTCGTCCCCTCTTATTATCGCCTCCTCGGGTATCTTTATCTCGAAGGTGGCGGGCTGGTGTGCGACCCAGTTGAAGGCCAGCCTGACAGTTGGTATGCCGATCGCGAACTTCGACTCGTCGAAGATGGCGGTGTCGTACACGCCGATCTCCTCGCTTATAGGTTCCTCGTAGCACCATTTATGCTGTTTCCTCAGGAGCCTCGGGACTGTGGTGGTCGAGAGGTTCCTACTAACGCTCCTTCTGCCGAGCCTGCCCTTCCCTTCTTCTATCACCAGTTTCTGCTCCTTGAGGATGGAGCCTTTGTACGTGACAGACTCGTTGGTTTCCAGGTTAGTGATCGAGGGATTCGTTATCTTCTCGCTTTCCGATTCGATGCTAACCTCGATGGTCGGGGCTGCGTCGAGCACGCTCTCGCTCGAGAACGCCCATATGTCGCCTGGGTTCACATAGAACTCCCTCTGCACCTCTATCGGGGGGTTTTCAACCATCTCTAGGGGGTAGTCCCTCGGAAGGCCGAGGGTCATTCTAACCGAGGTCAGCAACGCGTTTTTGGTGCCACCGCCCTTGAACTCAATCACCGCCTGCTTCAGGCGGTTCCTGTACTCTGGGTCGCCCTCGTGTGGCTTCCTCTCGAAGCCATAAATTGCGCCTAATCTGTCGAGGTTGGCCCCGAAGGTGGTGTCGACCCAGTGAGACCGGAGGATCGCGGTCACCTCTTTCTCTGCTTCGTCGATCCTCTTACCCATGGCGAATAGCAGATTGAATATAATAGAGTCCCTGTCCCAGGACCTATAGAAGAGGGGGAGTCTGTCGAGGATTCTCTTCGTCCTCTCCATTTCACGCTCCTCTCCGCTCGAACGGCCTCACGAGCACGCTGACCTCCCTGACAAGGGCCATCTCGTCGGCCCTTATCTCGATGTTCTCCCTCGTGCTCTGTAACGCCTCCGCGACATCCTCTCGATAAGCGCTGATCGTGAGTTCGCTCACGTCGTAGACGCCCTCGACGCTGAACGTTGAGTTGACGATCCTGTTGTAGACGACATCGTCGCCAATGTCCAGCGCGGAGAGGTAGCTCCTTATCTTGGACTCGACCTCCCTCTCGACTCTAGAGGGGACGGCTCCTTTTACCAGGTTGACTGTGAGGTCTATGTCAATATTTACGATCCCTGGCCGCGCGAACTCGACTCTTATCCCCGCCGCCCTGGTTTCGTCGATTACTCTTTGGATGTCCTCTGGGCTACCTCCCTGAACTATGATCTTGACAACGCCGAGAACCCCGTCAGGCATGTCCTCGATCAGGATCGACGTGACCCCCTCCACGCCCTTGACTGCAGACTCCAGCGAGGAAAAAGTGGCCTTACCGGCGACCTCCAAGGCGTGTTTGGCTCTCTCCCTAAGCTCATCGTCGGACTCAGCGTCGACGCCCGTGAGGATGTCTCCGCGGTTGATGACGTACTCCACGCCGACTAAGGGCTGGGGCATCACAACGATAGACCCAGCGAAGACATTCCCAGCTTTCCCAGGCTCCATGGCCTTGACGGGGACTATTGCCTCCCACCTCCCCTGAGGCGTCCTCTTCAGGACCCTCTCATCGGTGGTCTCGAAGACCTTCGCGTCCTCGGTCCTCCTGGCGTAGGTGGATACGCTGGTCCCGGCCGGTATGGTGATCAGCTCGTACGTGACGTAGTCAACGTAGAACGTCGAGTCGGTGTCGGGTCTCTTGCCTTCGGCGAGCCACTCGACACTGTTGCCTACAAATGTGTAATCAATGCCCTGCTCGAATTCATGCGCCGACTCCTCCAGGTTCCCCTCTATCTTCACGATCTGCTTGACGGGGGTGTTCTTCAGGGCATAAGAGTTCCTACCGTCCTGTAGGTGAGCCTCTTGTTCTACACTGATGTCTCCAGGATCGGTATTCCTCCCGAATGTGACCAACCCAGTCGCTGGATCAGCAGATTTTCGCTGGACGCCGAGGATCGACGCAACGAGGTCGAGGGAACTCCCCGTGGCCGTATCGATGAAGCCAGCCTCGTAGACATAGTTAAGTTGGGCATACAGGAAGTCCATCTCCCTACTGACAGCCTCCACAATTGTCCGCACGACGCTTCCAGGGTTGACGTCTGTCAGACTCTGCGGCTCACCGATGGTGTAGTTGACGAAGAAGACGGTTTTTTCATCGGGTTTGGTACCATCCGGCAACCACTCGAGCATGTCGCCGGCGAGCCTGTAATCCACCCCCTCACTGAACGTCATCGTCGATCCACCCACTACTCCATCGACCTTGACGATCTTCCTCACAGGGGTGTTCTCAAGCCTGTACTTCGTCTGGAAGGCGTCGTAGACATGCCTCTCGTTGACGACTCCCTTGGTTATCTGTGAGAGTATGCTGTCCCTTGTCTCCTCATAGGATCTCCTTCTGAAGGCCATTAGGCCACCTCCAGGTAGAACGGGAAGACTACGTTCAGGATGCTTGTCAGACCCGTGGCCCTTACCGATATGTTAATGTCGATCCGGCTGGGGTCGTCCTTGAACTTATCCACGCTGATGCCAACCACTTCCTCCACCCTTGGGTCCCGGTTCACACTCTCGAGTGCGTATATCCTAACGAGCTCCCTCGTCCTCTCGTTGTTGGGCTCGCCAACAAGCTCGTATAAACGTGAGCCATAGCTCGAGTGACCGAGGTCCGTCAGTTCTCCTTGCATCGTATTTAGCCTCATAATGATAGCCTGGCCCAGGTTGTACTCCTCTCCTATGGTCTCCAGGTCGCCAGTCGGGCTTATGTTGAGATCGTAGCCTGGATCCTTTTCGACGATTTTCAGGTCCCTTCCGAGCTGTTCCGTAGACATTGCTTCTACCTCTGACTATAATATAGGGGGCGCTTGAGGTCTTAGCCATCGTAAAATTATGGTGTGTGTCCACGGCTTTGATCTTATAGGAATGTCTCGCCGCTGGTCCATTAAAGCACACCAATTATGGGTTTATGTTTACCATAGCTCCCTTTAGCGTTAACGGTGCGGTGGCCTCGATGTTCGCCGTAGCTCCGGCCTTAATCCCCATCGAAGCCTGACTCTCCATGTTGACGTTAGCTCCTTTCATCGACATCGCTCCCTGCGCCTCCATATTGACCTCCGACCCCTTCAACGACATCGGGCTTTTCGATTCAAGAGTCGCTTCGGCCCCAGCGTTGATCACAAAGTCCTTTTTGCTCTCCATCGTGATTTTATCGGCCGAGAAGGACATGTCGCCGCTTGCGGTAACATTGATCATCGCGTTTGACTCTAGCTCCACATCCCCATCTCTGTTGATCTTGAGCGTAGTTTTCCCTGCCTCCACATTCAGGATATCGTCCGTTACCGACAATATTATGCCGCTGGGGAGCTCCATGTGGAACCTCCTGAGATCGGCGTTCTCTGAGTAGGGTGGGATGTAAATTATCTCCTCTCCGTCGTTGGCAGGGGGCCTGTCTTCTGCGGTGTACATGCGGCCTATCATTATTGGTGCGTTGATATCGCCGTTCAGGAAGGTCACAAGGACCATTTCGTCCACCTTCGGTATGTGCGCGAGCCCGATGTGCTGCGTCGCGACAGGGACCTTCTGCAGCTCCAACCCCGTGTTCTTCAGCTTCACGTTGCACTCGTAGTTGTCCTTGTCGCTGTCGCTCGCGTGTGGGAATATGGATGTAACCACACCCAGCTCTGCAACGTGGATCTTCCTGATCTCAGCCTCAACTATCTTCCTGATCACTTCAACCATTCCCGACATGTTTACTTCCTCCATCCGATCTGGGTCGTGAATCCGGATGCCTTGCTGATGTAGTGCTCCACGCTCCGGACCTGGAACTCCCCATTCATCTTCGAGTTGCTCATCCCCTTGATCTCGACGGTCTCCCCGAGCTTTATACCCGCATCGCCCACGATATTGACCGTCCCCGAGAACGTCCTAGACATGTTCTCCATCAGGGCCCCAGCCACGTCACCTGCCGCGCCTGTCTCCCTTACGCTGGCGTCCTGAACCAGGATCTCGGCACCCATACTGCTCGGTCCTTCCTTAGTCCCCGAGACCTCTTTCTTGGTGAGCCAGGGCCAGGAATCCGCGCCCTTGAAGCTTGAGGCGCTCTCCCCCTGGACCATCACGCTCTTGACGGTGGGCCTGTCCTCCTGGACTTCTGCCTCTATCACGTTCACTCCATACTCCAGCACGTGGACGGTACCCTTCGTGTATTTTTTAAAGACCAGGTTGCCTTCTGGAGTCATGTACGCGTCGAACCCGCATTTTTGGGCCAGATCGCGGATGTGTTCGTGAGCGTTCTTGCTGTCGTCCAAGTAGTAGACCGAGAACTTGACCCCATCGGACGCGTCCGGCTTTATGCCAGCCTTATTGGCTAGGTCCTTGACGATTTGCCCAGCGTTCATGCTCAAGTAGACCTGGTTGACCCGTAGCTCGAGAAGCTTCGTGGCATTGTCCAGCCCTCTGACCGTAACGTCGGAGACGCCTGGTCTGACGCCGTCCACCGTGCCCTTGAAGACCTCCTTGAGGTCTTCCTCGTAGCCTATCTGTATCGAGACCTCGTCTCCCTCCTTGATCTTCATGGTCTTGTCGCTTACTCCGAACACTATTTCAAAGCTGTCAGCCGGTATATCGATGTCCTGATTCACCCTGACGCTCACCAAGGGGCTTTGGGCGCCTGGCTCGAATGTCTCGGATCCGATCTTGACCTTATATGTGGGCTTGAGCATCTGAACTTCAGTACCTCTTTGTCGCTGTATATTTATAAAAATGCGCAGGGAGCTAAAAGGGCCTTATGATCGAGTTAATATAAATAATATTTGACATGAAATCGTTTGAATCATTGTAACTCCCTTCATGCGATCGAATCCCTAAACTAGGATGTGGCATTTCGTATTCACTTATTACTTTCCCTTCATCTGCACATAGGTGTTGACCACTTGTACTTGTAAACTTCGCAGTCAACTCCTCTATACCCTCAAGCTTGAATTCATTCCCGCCTTAGAGGAATATTTTATCTAGCGCAAACTTTTTTTAAAAAGCACATAAAGTTCAACTGATAATGGTGTATTCATATTGGCTGAAGAGAAGGAGATCAAGGTTCGAGACATCAAGCCAACCGTGATAGATAGTGTTAGATTTGTTTACGATAACTGGATGTCCGTCGCAAACAGAGAGTACACGCATAAGAAGTCCGGGGGTAAAGCGGCCGAGGGGAACGCGACGGACAAGAATGGCTATATCCAAGACCGGAAATTCATCGCGGGGGGTGGCAACATCAAGCTCAAGGCGAGGGAGGACATGGACGGAGACTTCAAGGGCGGGAACAACTCCGGCCCCCTTCCAGTACTCAAGCTCAGGAACCGAAGGGACGGTGGGGAAGGGCACCTTAAGAGGGGCGACTCCAGGCAGAGCCTCGTGAAGCATCTCCAGAACATGTTGAAGGCTCTGGGATACTACCTCGGTCACACCGGACCTGACAAGGACGGGGTCGACAGCGATTTCGGTGTCAACACCGCGGACGCCGTGAAGGCCTTCCAGAAGGCGCACAAGGATTGGAGGGCGAAGATACTTGCGATTGATGGGCGTGTGGGACCGAGGACCGGAGACGCTCTAAACAGGGCCCTCGTAGGGATGTGGTACAAGAAGTACGAGACTCCTAGAGAGCTGACGAAGGATCTGAAGCTCGTTACCTTAGCGGAGAAGCTCGCCGTGGACGAGGGGATAGATGTCTAGGTGGATGGCATGAGCGGAAAGGACGAGGAGCCACCGAAGCGGGTAATCGTGCAGGTGAAGAGGTCTAGGAGGCTGGGGATAGACCTCACCCTCACGCCCCGAGATTGGCTTCCGGACGCCCGCAATGGCAGACTAGTTTTTACCGCAAGGATATACGAATTCAAAAATGGGAAGTGGGAGTACCCCGGCGAGGCCAGGAAGATCACCTTCAGCTTTAAGGAGGTCTCGAAGGAGAACGGGGTTTGCATGAACTACCCTACCAAGGATGCCAGCAACACGAATCCGGACCTCTTCTTCCCCGACGATGACAGCATGAAGGAATTCGCTCTAGATGAGGACGAGACGGATAAGAGTAGGAAGAAACGCTGTCCCACAGAGATACTCAGGGCCAAAGACAACCCGGCTCACCGCCACCACTACCTGAAGGCCACGACGAAGAAACCGGTGACAGAGGCGACGGTCACGGTGAGGTGTGAGGACTATGGGGCCTTCGGTGTGCTTCAGGCCATCGCGCCGGACTGCGAGACGATCCCTCCGAGGGAGAAGGACGCAGAGCCAAGTGAGGGCATAGGACCCAACGATGTCAAGATTCCCAGGGATGATAACGGGAACGATATAGCAGATAGAGCCCCCCAGGATAAATATAAATTACTCTTTGTCCGCTGGACCGCCCCGGCGGACGAGGATGAAGACGATACGCCTCATAACGACGACCACAAGGGAGACGGGCTCACCAACTACGAAGAGTATAGGGGATTCATTGTAGGGAAGAAATTAATTAATAAGAAGCATATACGGACTAACATCAATAAAAAAGACGTGTTCATCTATGACAAAGACAACCTCCTGACAGGGTTTTTCAATACATCCGGATTAACCATACATTTTATCCCCGGACCAGACTTCTACAACGGAAACTCAACAGATAAAGATGATGACTCGCCCGACGCGGGAACACAGGTAATAAACTTCAATCGGGGAAACGCTACAGGCGGAGAACAGCACGGCTTAAGACTAGTTAATGAAAACACAGGCGAGGCTGCTGGTGCATATGGCTATACATACGGTAATGGACCGGGTCTTCCCAAGGTCACCGTTAAGGTGGCGATTAATCGCGGTGAATGCATCAAAATTGGTAACCACGCCAACCAACTACCCACTACAATAGCTCACGAATTAGGACATTCGGTCAATCTAATCCACCACGGCGAAGAAGCACTACACAATCATGGAGGATCAACGAAATCGGACCGTGCCGGGCATGAAACTAGCGGCGATGTAAATTGTGTTATGAGATACGACAACGTTTATGAACAATGGTGCCACCCCAAGGTTCCTGGCCCAGGTTGTTGCATTCACTCTATCCCTGAATCAGAAGTCCCCGGTAATACCTTCTGTGACTCTCAAACTGGGACGGGTTGCAATGCATCGGGTTTCAATGAAGATGGCGATGCTTGCGCCTTTACTAACGATGCCACGGTAGGAAAATGCAAAGAGCATATAAAGGTAAAGGATTGGTAGAAGGACAATGTGTGTAAAAGTTGGTGATAATAATGGGGTCAAATGAGCCACCTCAGATCGATGTGCTGTGCAGAGCCAACGAAGAAACAAGCATAACGGTTTACGATGATGAACCTCTAATCTTCTCAGTCGCCATGGTCAACGATGACGCGGCTACAGCAGCCTCTTACAACACCCCACTTGAAGACCAGATCCGAGAGATTGAGAGAAAATTCAAAGCAGAACAGATGGAGGAGAAAGAATTCAAGAGGGCGGTCGAAGAGATTGAGCGGAATATGCTGAAAGTGAGGGTCTACCGGTTTGGAAGCCCCTTAGGATGGCCCCACTACATCAAGTTCCAAGCTCTATCAGGGGATACTTGGAGATACGTTAATTGGCCCCTGAAACTGTTGATATATCATCCCGCTACTCAGGTGGTCGACCTCGATGCTTCGACCTCCTGTTATGTCGAATTCGGGCTGGACCCCGAGGACCCCCAGAGGCCTAAAGACGAATTTCAGGTCAAAGCTGTGGTCGAGATAGCTAAGGATATAACTGTTGAATCTGATGTCGTCACCATAAATTTTCTACAACAGAAGATGCCTAAAGCTGAAACGAGCAAGGAAGGTTTCCTCCTCGCCAAGGGAGAATATGCTTACAAGAGAGGCCTGTACGAAGATGCTAAGGAATACACCCAAAGAGTACTGAAGGCCAATCCCCACTCTCTCCTAGCGCTAAATCTACTAGGTGAAATAGAGGAGGGAAAAAAGGATCTCTCTGCTGCCCTATCAGCCTATGAAAAAGCATTAGAAGAAGCTTATGAGCAGTACCCTGATAGGCGAGAACCCCCTCGTGCTTTACTTAATAAGATCCGAAGAATTCGGGCCATGATGCAGGAGTGAATTAGTCGAAACAAATGCCAACACCCGCTCCTATCGCGTGCGCATATGGTAACTTCTTTGACTTCAGATCACCACAAAACTACTAATGACCGTCCGTAGAAATATGGTGACTAAATCTCACACGCGTGTTGAAGACCCTGTTTGAGAAAAACGATCATCTTTTTTTCTATAGGTTCAGATAAAGTATCCGTTTATTTTATCTCGACTTCTTCCTTCTTGTCCTCGTAACCGGGCGCGTCGACAGTCACTTCGTACATCCCCTGTTCGAGGTTGTCCTTGCGGTAAACCCCTTCCGAGTCAGTCTTTAGCGTGTACTCCCCGCCTTCGTACGTTATCTTGACGTCCACGTCTGGCTGCGGGTTCCCCTCCCCATCCACGATCTTGCCGGTTATGTAGTTCACCGAGGACTTCGCCTCTTCGGTCTTCTCCTCGACCGCCTCCTTTGCCTCCTCCTCCTGGCTCGGCGGGGGCTCGTCCTTCGGGGGCGGTGGAGTGTACTCCCTCAGCACTATCCTGTACTTGTAGTTGTTCGGCATCCCCCCCATGTCGTCCACCTGGAGGTCCTCTATCAGAACGTCGGTGACCTCGGCCACGCCCGAGACGTCCGACGAGAAGGGGATTGGCTTACCGGCCTTGAACTTCGACCTGATGTTCTTCAGGGCTTCCTTCGCCCCTTCGCCGTAGATAACCCCCTCAAAGGAGATGCGGACCGGCTCCCTCCCAAGGTCCTGGAGTATCCCGCCCTCCATCCCCGGTATCTTGTGCTCGACGACGCTCCGCTTCTCATCGACCTGCACGTTGTAGACGCTGTTGAGCACCTTCGTCTTCCCAGTATCGTCGTCCCGAGTGTGTTTGATCAGGGGTATCTTATCGAGCTCTATGCTCATCAGTATACACCGTACCTTCGAGCCTCTTCCCTCAGGATGCGTGCGATCTTCCTCTCAAGCTCCCTGAGGTCGATATCACCTATCTTAGGCTCGACCTTTATCTCTATTGGGCGCCGCCTCTCCAAGGCACGCTCCCGCCGGACCGTTGGGGGCCTCTGCGCCCTGGGGATCGCCTCAACGCGCGAGAGCACGGGCACCATATCCAGAAGCCTCGGGCTCGGCACCGTTACTGGAACCTCCAAGCCAACTCTCTCAAGGGCCTGCTCCCCCACTGGGACCTCCAGCAGGCTGGAAACCACTCCGCTCAAAGCGGTAGTCAAAGCCTTTTCGGCCTTCACCTTCGAGGTCACAATTTCCTTCACTACGCTGAGGAAATCGAAGGTTTTGTAGACTTCCAACTCCCCACCCAGATATTCCACCTCGGGAACATGAGCAGCAGTTATCCCATAAACAGCGGCCGCCCGTGTGCCCATGAATTCTCCTAACCTAGATGCCAGATCGAGATAAGCCTTTATGGGATGCCGTGGGGCCCTGGCGATCTCCTCCACTTCCTCCTCTATCGAAATTATGGGCTCCTCCAATTTGGAGGCCTCTGCAAGCTTGTGAGCAATGTCGATGTACTCCTGAAGCGGTTGGATCGGCGTTGGGATCGGCAGCCTTATTTCTTCTTCCCCGGGGATGGGCAGCTCTACCTTTGTAAGCCCAGCGAACCTCGCCACCCTCGTGACGTACTCCTGAATGGGGTGGAAAGGCGATATGGTGGGAACCTTATCCTCTTCCTCAACAGGGTACGTGGGAACCCCAGGCCTCGTGATACCTGCTAGCCTCGCCACCCTCGTGACGTACTCCTGAATGGGGTGGAAAGGCGATATGGTGGGAACCTTATCCTCTTCCTCAACAGGGTACGTGGGAACCCCAGGCCTCGTGATACCTGCTAGCCTCGCCACCCTCGTGACGTACTCCTGAATGGGGTGGAAAGGCGATATGGTGGGAACCTTATCCTCTTCCTCAACAGGGTACGTGGGAACCCCAGGCCTCGTGATACCTGCTAGCCTCGCTATTTTTTCTATATAGTCTTGAAGCGGGTGCTTCGTGCCTAACTCTAAACCTCGTTCTGTGATCTCCTCTAAGAGTGCTTCCTTAATGCCCATTATCTCAAGTGAAGTACGTAGCTTCTTGGTCACAAGCTCCTTGAGGCCGGGCGCGTGGACCAGCTCCTTTACAGCCGCCCTGCTGTGTACCGGCAGAAGCTCGGCCAATGCTTGCCTGTAGGTCTCGGCCGCCTCCTCAGCCAATTGCCGGGAGACCCTTTCCACCTCGGAAGAGACCAGGGCGGTCTTGCTCTCCGCCTCCCTCGTCAGCACCTCAGCAACATACGGGGGGAACTCCCCCTCCACGAGGCCCTTTAAAGCCTCCGCCACCCCCTCAATCTGCGGTCCCGCGTAGGCCTCTGGTCGGCCGGCCTCCTCTTCGCCCCTGCCCCATGCGAAAACTCGCTCGCTGGCGATCCTCGTCGCCTCCAAGATTAACGGCCTCCAATCGTATGTAGGTCTGAATCTACGGAACTCCGCCTGCTTGCTGACGACATCGTAGACCGAGGTCTGCATCTCCACGTAAGTATCGACGAGGCCTATCTCGGTAATGACCGGCTCTGCGGCGCTAACGCCGGCGACCCATTTGGCGAGGTCTTGGAACACCCGGCGAACTCTTCTCATTCTGGGAGGCATCCTCAAGGAGGGGGGCACCGCCTTCAGGGGTTCCACCTTTGGCACCAGGGGGAC
>Ga0209636_10003478_pt1 | contig 16036 bp, 16 predicted proteins | sample DeeMarSWOR152_54_FD_187464 | JGI IMG/M metagenome (GOLD analysis project Ga0209636, IMG submission 187464) | Marine sediment microbial communities from White Oak River estuary, North Carolina - WOR-1-52-54 (SPAdes) (version 2) | ecosystem: Environmental > Aquatic > Marine > Intertidal zone >...
ATAGTTGGGTTTGGGGTTAAAATATTACTCCAAACCCTAACCCAAACTCCGCGAAAATCCCGCCACCAACTATGGAACCACGTCTTGAGGGAAAAATTGTGTTAGAATGTCAGCTGCAACAAAACTGATTAAGGCCTTTTCGAGCGCCCCTTTCATTTTTTCTTGTTGGGATTCTCTTACCGGTTCCACCCTTGCCTATTATCCACCCCAGAAGATCTGGTGCTCGACTTTGGAATAGAAGAAGGCCAATCAATATAGATCTTTGATTTCCTTCAAATTTTGGAAGACACATACGTGGATACAGATTACTACTTCTAGAAACTTGACAATAACGGCAACAAACACCTCCAACTACGCTTCTACAAGTAACACAAACCACTTCCTCCTTTTTTCAAGACTTTCAACCCTTAATCTTTCACCATTATAGGTGATCATATTTGGTTTGTTTGAAACAATAAGAAGCGACCTTGGGTTTAGAGCTTAACTTTAACATAGACCTTACCCTGTTTGGTTTTGTATAATTTCTAACATGGCCTAAAACGTAACGGTATTCTTTTTCGGTCTAGCAGTCCGGCCTAATTATGGAACAATAGAGAAAAGAGGAAGATTGCGAAAGAGCCACCAAAGTGGAATACTTAGAATTTGAGTTGAGATTGCGTCCACATTAGCTAACCATTTATGAGATAAGTTCTAATCAAGTTTATAGGAATGCACACACAAAAAAGCTCTCTACTAAGGATTTGTTGTAGCTAGAGAATGTTTTATAATAAACTTAGAACATAACGTATTGTTTGATAATGAAATATGGCAGCCGTTTCTATTACTTCAGGAAAAGATCCTGTGAAAATGGTTAGCACGTCTTTAGAGCTTTTAGGCGGATTAGATAAATTCATATCTGGAAAAAATGCGTTAATAAAACCCAATTTAGGTCCCTGGATTCCAAAGATCATTCCTAAATATGTCAATCAATGGGCAACCACAAACCCTACTATTGTCGTTGCATTAATCAAAGAATTACAGAAGATTGGTATAGATGATATCTCAGTTGCAGATGGTGCCTTTCTCGATTTAGATGCCACCGCCCAATTTGAAGAGAGTGGTATGCGTACATTAGTTGAAGCGGAAGGAGGGCACGTCATCGACCTTGATCAGAGTGATCACGTACGGGTAAAAGTCGCAGATAATTTAGCACTTGAGATTGCTGAGCCCGTTCTTAATACGGATAATTTGATTAATGTTCCCGTTATGAAGACCCATGTTCAAACTAAACTCACCCTTGGCATCAAGAATTTGAAAGGTGTTGTATCAAAAGCTTCGAAACGAGTCATGCATCGAGGTGATCTTGAACGATCATTAGCATTATTATGTAAAGCCCTTAAACCGAAATTAACTCTTGTAGATGGTTTAATTGGTATGGAAGGTCTTGGCCCCGCAGTATTTGGTAAACCGACAGTTCCAGGTCTCCTTGTTGCAGGCAGCGATCCCGTGGCGGTTGATGCGGTGACAGCCATAATTATGGGACATGATCCTAAAACCATTGATCATATCGCAATCGCTAATCAATTAGAACTGGGCGAGATTGAAGTAAAAAAGATTAAGATCCACGGCCTCTCACTGAAAGAGGCAACACACCCATTTGAACCTGCTCAGTTAGGTATTCACAATATCATTAAAGAACTTGGAATGGAAGAGATACGATATTTTGGCGCTGAAGGTGCAGCCAAGTCAGAATGTACAGGATGTATTGACACATTATTAAATGCGTTAATTGCCTTACGATCCGATGTCAAGGGATTAACAAGGCCATTAGATGTCGTTATTGGATCACGAGATCTCCCTGAAAATATCGGAGACAACATATTATTATATGGAAGGTGTCAAGCGAAAAATAAGAAGGAAGGTACATGGCTATCGGAATGTCCTCCAAACGTTCGAGATACATATTCTACTGTCGCAAAAATGACTCTTTCCACTACCGAATATATATTTGCGTTAATCAAACGCCTATTTAAAGGAACAAAAGTCAACCCATTACCACACTGGGAACAATACAAACACGTAACATTCCCGTAGTCATATAAAAAAAAACATTGTGATCTTATTGAGCAAGATCTCGAGCGGCTTCAAAAGGTGAGGCTTTATGGTAAATAAAATTCAATTAACCTGGCGTCTACTTGGTTGGGTTCAAACTTGCCTGATCTATTAATGTTATGAGAAATCTTATGTGTGAAATAAGTAAATGTTTAAATCTTTAGAGAGCCCACTCCTCCTCCATGTGCATTTTTTTATTGTGCACAGAGGAAGAGAACAACCGAGATGATAGGCTTTGAAAGCATTCATAATTAATACCGATACTGTCAAAACTCCATTTAACGAACATCCGAGATCACTACTTATACTCAACCACGGGTTGAAGGAACATCAGGAACGGACTCTGAGAAACCTAAACATAGATTTTCAGTTTGTTCATGACGCTTCGCAAATAGAGGATAAAGGTGAGAGGATCATTTTTTATGATCACACATACGTTTCGGAGAATCTTCTTAAAGAATTCATCTCTGAATCTAGAAGGACTGGTAAAGCCACCGTCTGCGCTCTAAAGAAAGGTGCCGTCACAAGTAGAAGCGTGGTGCCAACTATGAGCGTTGATGAAGGAGATGACCACGTTACATATAAGCTCTTTTACTACCCAACCGCATCTGGCAAAGATAATTTACATCGCGTCATAATTGATCCTGACGAATATACAGTGAAGATTCGTTTTCCAAAGCATATGGTTAAGGAAGAGAATTATGCGGTTCCTATCACCACTAAGCTTCTTATACAAATAGAACACTGGACGAATCTATGGGCATGCAACATCGCCGGAGTTCTTGGCTATGTACAAGAGTTTAGAAGATCTCCAAAGATGAAACTTCTGGGTATGGCTTTGAGGGCCCGTTCCGCCAATCCTTGGAAGGTTTCTGCCCAGAATGTGAGCATTGGAAAGGGTTGTGACATTCATCCCTCAGCTTATCTAGAGAACGCATTGATAGGAGATAATGTCGAAGTGGGAGCTGGCACAGTAATAAGAGGCTGCAAGATTGGTGATGATACTGCCATCGCGAATAATTCTAACATATCTTATTCAGTTATAGGTGATGGCTGCAATATAATGAACGGTGATTGTGTTCAATACTCAGTCTTGTACCCCAGAGCGTTTGTGGCCTGCAAGTCCTTGAACTGTTGCTTCTTGGGCAAGGATACTTTCATAGGGGGTGGTGCGACGTTAGCAGACTTCAGATTTGACGAGAAGAACATCCAGGTTTTACAAAAAGGAAGGAAAATCGATACGGGCAACACATTTTTAGGATCATGCCTAGGGCACCGTTCCTATATAGGAGCTGGAGTCGTGGTGAGTCCAGGGAGAGAGATACCGAATGATGTTAAGATACTGCCTAGTGGAGATAATATTTTAACCAAAATACCTACTAGAGGCAACTTCAGCATATTAGAGCTATAAATCCATAGTTTCTAATGTGTTCCAACACAAATATCTGTTCCTTCTCGAAGTTTTGCAGAGAATCTCCTTTCAATTGAAAAACAATGCAATTCAAATTCCTCCTTTCATTCATGGAACTACAATTCTTTGGGGCCATGTTTCTCGTTCACCCCTCAGGAAATTTGCTAACAACAACATTTCCTCATTAATCAAAGTTTCAATGGTCTGCCTCTTACCGACTCTAATCCTCGGAACTTCAACTTTAAATTCAAAATACCTGTACAGTAGACAGCCTAACTGAAACAAGTATTCTTATCCAATTTTGTTTAGCGCGTTAGACCTCATCGAGTTGGAGTTAAGTTCTTCTATTCTCTGTCTTATAGCTTCATTTACCAATTCAGCTCGGCTTCTATACCCAAGCGTTCCAGACTCGAGGATTCTATCTATTTCGGCTGCCAGCTCCTTTGGAACCTTAACAGTAACGTAGTCGTCTTTGATCTCAGTGTTCTTCACCGTCTAGCCCAACTGGGACCTGCAACTAATCACGTACAATCATTTATAATCGTAGGAATAACGGAAACGGACAGAGGAAAGTCCCACAAAAATCTTATATCTTTTTGACTTAAATATGACTCAATGCGCGCTCATAGCGTGTATAAGTCTGTGAGGAGTATTAGAAAGGAGGTGAAGTGATATGCCGTTATTTGTTGCTGTGCATAAGTGGAACCCCGAAGAAATGATAGCCGTGACGAAGGAAATGGTTCCTTTCTTCGCAGCTATAGGTGAAGGGAAGTTACCTGAAGGAATTGAGCTTTGTGCCACTTATATGACAGGTGACTTCCAAGGAGCCTTCTGCGTCTGGAAAGCACGTAGCAAAGAGGATCTTGAGAAGGTATTCGACCAAGCTCCAACCGTGAAGAAGGGCACCGAGATCGTGCCTGTGCTACAGAGTTATCCGCCAACCATGGAATACGTTCTCGCCCTTTATCAACAGATGATACAAGCGGCTCCGAAGTAGGCTTTAGGCTCAAAACTTTGAGCCACCCCTCTTTTTTTTCTATTCGGTCAATTTCCTACCCATCACTTGCTGAACATTTTTGGGTTGGGGGTTAAAATATTACTTAGAACTCTTGAAAATCCGTTTCAGTCACTTGTTTTCTGCCGTTTCGATACACAAAACATTTCAACAGCGTAGTTTTTATTGGCTATAATTCGCATGAGTAAAAACTTAAGTTGTGTAATAACACAGGTTCTATTAGGTAAGGTTATTGGGCCTCAAAAAAAAGGTTGTAATCGGCTTTGCTGTAATATTCGTATGTTTGCTTATCTATATCGCTCTAACATCTCCGAAAGCAGTAATGACGGCTTCGTCAAATCAATTAGGGAAGAGAGAAACAGTGTTTTTCAGTGGCAAAAACTCCACAGATCCCTTCGGTCAAATCGTCTCGTACGAATGGGATTTTGGAGACGGTGGCAAATCGAAAGGGATCGACGTCGACCATTCGTATACTGCGGGAGGAACCTACACAGTCAGACTTACAGTCACTGACGATTTCAGCTTGACCGACTCCACCGAAATGGAAATCGAAGTAGTAGAATTACTTCCACAGCCTGAAATTCTAGCCGAGATCACTGAAGTAAGGGTGGGCGAAACCGTAGTCTTCGATGCGAGCAACTCAAAAGACCCTGATGGAGAAATACAGTCTTACGAGTGGGACTTTGGAGACGGCACAACAGGCCAAGGCATAGTAGTACAGCACGCCTATAGAGAGGAAAGAAACTATGATGTGTCACTGAAAGTTGTGGACGACGGCGGGTTAGCTAACTCAACTGAGATAACGATCCGCGTTAAACCGAGAGAATTCATCTTGGCTCAGGCCATAGAAGAGGAAATCGTTAGAGCCGAGATCACTGGACTTGGTGCTTACAACCTTCTGAAACTCAATGTGGAAAGTCTAGTACCATTCAAGTTTGATATAGCGATACCGAAAGGCACCTTGTTTCTTGTTCAAGGTAACTACCCCAATATGGTCTATTCGAGACTCCTTGGAATCTATAAAGGATACGACTTAGCTACCCATTCTATAAAGTATGATCCGACTTACCAGATTACACTAGAGACCAACGAAACCCAAACCTACGTCATCTTGGTTTATAGCCTGAATTACAACAAGCCTCTCCCATATTCCTCATCCTTATATAGTGTCGGTGGACTGGCAGATCTAAACGTCTTGAAAATTCTAGAAGCAGCAACGGAACTCCCCAAAAATATAACGTCGTATGAAGCAATGCAAGCCTCAATCTGGGTGGCAACCGAAGATGTTACTAGGCATCAAATGACAGAAAGCTTTCAGATTGAGGAAGAGGACATAGAAAATGCAAGAGTAATTCTAGAAGCCGCATTTGGGGACATATCAATCTATACACTAGCAACCCCCTTTAATCTCGTCGACGTTGTCGACAGAGGACTAATCGAGGTTGAGTTCAGAGGAAAGGGCGCATGTGCGGGAGACGCTATTAGACTGAAGATCACTCCCAAAATCGAAGTCTCAATCGATGTTGAAATAGAGCCCGGATTAATTCTAGTGAACTCAGGAGCGGGGCAGAATATGATCGTAGCAGAAGAAAACACCGTGACAGTGAAAGTCGAGATCGAACTTGAACTGGACATCGAAGCCTACTGTCTCGATTCCCACAAAGACAACCCATCAAACGATGAGACACTCACCATGCAGACTGACCCTGGAAAATATGGTGAAGTAGTCACGGAGTTTATGCAATCACTCGGAGATACCCCAAGTGAAAGGAGATCAGTAGACGCTGTCCAGATTGCCTTATGGGTAATAACAGATGACATATCAAGAGAAGAGATAAGAATCTTCTTCTCAGAGCAGGATATTCAAGACGCCAAGTGGCTGCTGGAAAACGCTGGAATAAACACCTCAGGAAAAAGACTATTCCAGCAAATGTAGTATGGGAAACTAAGGTTTTGGTTGGGGGTTAAAATATTACCCCAAACCCAAAGAAGCCAATAGTACCCTCAGACAAACTACTTACAAAAAACTTGGAGTATGTTTTTTGTAAGCTACATGAACAATGTCCGTATGCCAAATCGGGTGAGCGAAAATAAAAATAAAATATGCGCCCGTCAAGGCTCAATCTAGTGAAGCTATGCTTTGTTTGAAAGAATTCTCTTTACGAGATTGACATAGTCGTTGAATGCCGTCTCTTCAACAATCTGAAACCAGTACTTCTTGCTCTTTGTATTGATGTCAATTACCCTACGTCCTTTAGGTGATAGTATGCTTTGTTTGCATTCAGGTACTTTTAGGAGCAATCATAGACAAACTCGAAGTGAGCAAAGCAATCCAGCAGAACGTTGATGATGGGTTAAAGCGACTGAAGGACATACTCGAAAAATAGGACTAGCTAGCCAACTATGACCTTTTGATTACATCTACCTTGAAATCAATACGCGAAGACGATACGTAAGATCTATAATGGTGAGTTACTTCCATTGTACAGTGATTAGAATGAGTAAGAAATCTAAGAGATTATTTAGCGGTTTTAAGGGCGTCCTAAAGGAATTGGAGAGAAAGCTACAGGATTGACAGATAATGTTGGAGGCGTGGCCAAGGTAAGTGGAATTGTATCGCCGGAAAAGGCTTCAGAAGCCACAAGGAAACTACTGGAGGTAGTTACTAAAGTAGCCCGAGACGTCAAAAAGGATCTTCCCGCCGACATGGTCAAAGCTGTCGATTTAAGTGCTGAAATCTCCTTTATCGCTTTCTCCATTGGTGTTCAAGTAGATCTTGAACAAGTGCGAATATTAAAAGAAACAGATGCTGAGTGAGATGAAAAAAGCAGCTAATGTTGATACTCAATCTTGTTAATTTAATGGAAGAACATTTATATTTTAAGTAATATAATAGACCAACAGAGTGAGAAAACGTTGAGAGTAAAGGAGATAATCGGTAAAAAGGTGATAGACAGTAGTGGCAATGAGGTAGGAGATGTTGAAGACGTGGAAATCGACTGGCCAAGCAAAACTTTGAAAGCTGTTATTATTGATAAAGAGTCGGCAATGAGCAAGGCAGTGGCGGGAAAGTTCTTATCTACGCTAAGAATTAGAGAAGACGAACCAGACATTCCAGTTCCAGTCGAAGAAATCGCAGCTATGGGAAAATATATTATACTTTCGAAGTCTTTTGAATGACAAGTGTCTTATCCCTCTCTTTCCAACACACACCTATTTTCGCTGTATTTTCTTAGGTTTTCTTTTACGATTTAATGTGACCGAGCGCAATTAATGAAAACGAAATTGATTTATTTTCAAAATTTCCATTGAAGTTTAGGGTTATAAAAACGTCTAGTTCAATTTCATTCTATCACATTAAAATAATATACCGATCGGGAGCGGATGTTGACTATGCATACGAAGTAAATCTTTCCGAAGAACAAGCGACAGAGATACTAGCGCAAATTGAAGATCATGTTCCAGAAATTACGTTTGATGGTCGAACGATTTTTCCAAAAAGAATTAAAGAACGTAGAGTATTTTTAACTGAATCTCCATTTTCATTTAGTTCACAACGTTTGCATAATTTATATCCTGAAGGTTATAGAGGAGATTTTGAGGGTAGAGAAGTTACAAGAGAAATTCTCACAAAACTCGCAAGCCCTCGAAAAAAGAGAGTAGTTCCTCATCTGACACGTGTTTTTATTTCCTCTAGGATAGAAGAATTGAAAAAAGAGAGAGACAAAGCTGAAAAAATAATTGATTATGATCTAAATTTGATACCAGTCAGATCAGAATATTGGGAACCTAGATCTAAACATACGGAAGCTGTCTGCCGTCAGGAAGTAAGAAATTCACATATTATTTTGTTTATTTTAGGCAAGGAATTTTCTCAAATGGTTCGAAATGAATACAATGAGGCTATTACACCTCCTAAAAAAGATGTTCTTGTTTTTTTAAAGGATCTAGGAAAAGCAGATCGAGAGCCAGAATTGGTCAAATTTATTGGTGACATTGAAGAATTTTGGGGAGGCCGCCAATTCAAAAATATTGAGGATTTTGGAGAAATGGTAAGAGGTTCAATAATATCCGTATTTGAAGATAGATATCATAGAGTTAAGGAGAAAGGATTAGTAATAGAATTTGATCCAACAAATTCAAATCTTTTAGGGCTTGTGAACTATGAGGATACCCCTTTAGTTCGGAAATTTACAAGGGTTGAGGTTTGGAATTACGGAGAGGAAACCGCAAAAAATGTAAAAGGATTCTTGAAAGTAGTCGGTGAGAAGTATCTAACTTGCAAATTACATTTCGCCAATACACCGGAAAGCACATCTGAACCCGTACCTGTTGATATTCGTACCAATGATTTTAAAATGTTGGATGTTATCTTTAGTCAGATTGAAGAATCTTCTAACTTGGAATTAACAATCATAAGTGGATTTCATTATCTTGGGACTTCACCAGGATGGGGTGGAACCATTTCGCCCACTCTTATGAGTAATTTATCACAAGCATTAGAAGCGAAAAATGAAGGATGCTACATTGCGACAAATGAAGCTCTAAGAAGACCCAGAAGATATAACCAATTCTACCTGCCACCTGGCGAACACATTGTTGAAGTCAAAGTTTCAGCGGACAACTTTGAACCAATATCAAAAACATTCCAAGTATTTTCTCCTAGAGATCCAAAGGATCTTGAAGTCCAAATTCAATGTTGATTTTTCAAGACTTAATAAAAACACTGAAAGATTAAAAGAGAACGGTTATAATACTCTGAACTACCGATAGGTTGTCTCTATGGGGAATGACAAACTGGAACCGATAATTTACTTAATTGTCCTAAGCGCGCGTTAGGTAATGTAGGGTTAACGAAAGGAGATAATGTTGCTAGAACATTCCTAAAATGCCTAAACTACTCTTACAACTGGAGGAATCAACACAAATCGAGTAAGGTGAATAAATAATGGTTGGTTCTAAAATCCAAAAATTGGTTTTGGAAGGTCAAGGCTCTTATTTAGGTATGGAAAAAGGTTGCTTCATAGTCAAAGACAGAAATGGCAAAACTGAACGCTATCCTCTATTTGAGAAAGAGATAGGAGAAGTTATTCTGAAAAGTGGCAACATGGTTTCAACAGGAGCCTTAGCATCTTTAGGATTCTGGGACATAGACGTAATGATCCTAACTCAGAGAGGCAGACCAGTTGCGATGCTAAAGAGCCTTGAAGATGATTTCACTGTAAAAGCTGAAAGTGTGTCTAGGAAGAGGAAGGGTAAGAGGGAGTATTTGAACGATTTAGAAACCAGAGACTTCATGAAGCAGTTATACAGGTATTTTGAGGCTAAAGTTGAAGTTTCGAGGATTAGAGTCGGTAAGAGGCAGACCATTGAAACTTTGATAAACGAGGAAGCATTGCTGTTTGCAAAGTTTCTAAGGGATGAACGAGAAACATGGGTTCCAAGAATAAATTCGAATTCGCGCTCAAATAGATCAACCAATTTACGAGTTCGCTAAATTGCATGTGTGAAGAAAAGAGGGAAAAATAGCCGAAAGGCTACTAGGTCCGGCTATTTGGTGTAAGCTTCGCTACCAGTTACCACTCCTTGAATAGCTCTGACTGTGGCTGCTACTCGTAGAGCTTCGGCTATCTCCTCCTTCTTGGTGCTCATGCCCTTGAGTATTTCCGCTATTTCGCTACAGCCATAACCCATTCCGGTGCTGGCGTTGACTGCCATTGCTATCAGCATCTTTGTTTTCACGTCAAGAACGCCCGGAGAAAACGTAAGCTCAAAGAGTGGCGCAAATAACTTGCCATATTCCGGGTCGTGTTCCTGAAGGATCTTCAGACAAGGGGGCAGCTCCTCAGCTTTTTCCAAATAATCACCTCCTTTTTCCTTTTAGCCTAGCTGTTAATATTGTTCTTAATATAATATTAACCTGAGCGCGCGGCGGGGTTACCATTTTTTTTTATTTCACTCGGATTTATATGCATGCGTTCTCTCCTGTGGGTTTGGGTTTGGGTTGGGGTTAAAATATTACCCCTAATTCAAACCTAGAAGAAATATGACGAGGAGTTTAAAAAACTTCTTTTTCAACGATAAAGCTTTTGTGATGTAATCTATTATTCTATATTGGGGATTTTGTGTGCGTTTCGAATTTTTCTTTTCAAGATGTGTTCTTGTAGGAGTTCTTGTTGCGATAACTCTCGGCGTGATACCAATTTCTGGTGCTAACAGTAGCGTGGGTGTAAAGGAGGGGGATTGGGTGAAATACGAGGTTGCTGGAACAGTTCCTTACCTTTCTGATTATGATTGGGTGAGATTGGAGGTACAGAATGTAAATGGTACGGAAATAGTCATATTAGCTACTATTCGCTATAAAAACGGGGCTGAGGAGACCAATACACTCAGCTGGGACATTGAAACTGGCAGAGAACCATGGATAATTCCTGCTAATTTGAATAAAGGTGACCCTTTTCCATTCAGATACGATGCAGCCGTTGTAAACGACACTCTAACACAAACCTACGCGGGCGCAAGTAGAACTGTTAATCTTCTAAATCTGTCAAGATATGAAGAATACACAGAACTAACTGCATACTGGGATCAGGCTACTGGATTTCTCCTTGAACTCTTTTTAAATTATTCTTCACCTACGGAAAGTTGGGCTGGTGGATATAAAGCAATAGAGACTAACCTTTGGCATCCAATTCCACAAATAACCATGGAATTATCTTCTGAAACAGTAACTCGTGGAGATCCTGTGACTGTATCAGCCATGATAAAGGATCTTTCGGAGAACACGATTGAAGGAGCTACAGTTACAGTATACATAGATGACAAGGCTGTAGATCTTACAGATCTTGGAGACGGCTACTACGAAATAGAAGTTGACACTTCTGATGTTATCGAGGGAACCTATGAAATCACTGTCACTGCCCATAAGGAGGGGCTTGAACTAATTGATGTCTCTGCGACATTGACGGTTGAAACAAAAATATTGCAAGTTACAATAGAAATATCCACTGACACGGCAACCCAAGGAGACATCATCATAGTCTCAGCAACTGTAAAGGATTTAGCTGAAAATCCAATTGAAGGAGCTACGGTATTCGCGTCTCTAGGGCATAAGACCGTTACATTATCTGATCAAGGAAGCGGAAATTATGAGGGAAACATTGATACCTTTGACATCAACGAGGGAACCTACCTTGTTACTGTGACAGCTGAAAAAGAACTGTGTGAATCAGCCGAGAATTCAGAAACATTGAATGTGAAAGCAGCGATACCATGGTTGCTATACATAGGGATAGCAGCAACAGTCTTAGCAATAGTAGCAGTGATACTTTATAAGAGAAGGTAAAATGTTCCTCTAGCGCGCGCTAATAAAAAATTCTATTTAAATCTTTTGGATTAGTTTTAGTTGTTCTTTGGGCTTAAGGAGATCAAGTAGATATTTGGGTCGAAGATGGAATAATCATAATTCAACCTTCAAAAGAATAGACTAGTATCTCTTGGGAATAATATCGTGATCTGAAGCATTCTTCTAGAGGGAATATCCCTTTTAGGTATCAGAGGAAGTAATGAAGAATGAGTAAATGACTAGAAAAAAATCATTGATTAACTTAGCCATTGTCCTTGGATTTTTTCTCATTATGACTAGAATAGATTACGTGGTAAACTGTATCCTCTATGAGCATGGTTTAAAGTTCTCTGAAATTTGGCATAGCGAGTGGACCATGGTATGCTTCTCAGCTTATCTGTTCTTTGCTGTAATTATGGGATATTTTAACAAGTCCCTAAAGTTGGGCCTAAGCCTCTGGGTTATTTCTCTGATTTCGACACAAGACATAATCTATTTCTTAGTTTGGAATAGTGGAGATAGGTTCCCAATGTATATGTGGACTTGGATGTACCAATACAAACTATTCGGCTATTGGAACATGGCTACTCAGCTAATCCTCTCCGTATGCATGATTTCAGGACTTTTAGTACTATTACATACAGAATATATTAGTACTATAACATACAGAATATGGAATAGAAAATGACTGGTTTTCTCTTCTTAAGATTCAGTTCCTAAGTATCACTTATAGTTCTTTGTTAGTTCGATCCGTTAACTGTCTCTTCAGAGAATTTCTTAATCGTGGTTTAAGATGTTGTTTTAACGCTTTTTTCTCTTCGGTGAATATATACGTGTATGTATCGGCTCGTCTTCCTATTCTTAGGCGTATACATAATGAGGTCCGTCGAACAATGTTTGGACCTCAATATACCAACTCGGCATCAGAAACCTCACATTCCTAAGGTATCAGTCGTTGAGTAAAGCAATCGGAGCCATAATGCCCCCATACGAGGTGAAGACCATACTGAAGTATTCAGTAAACAAAAAAATGACCTTTACAGTTACGCCCAAGAGCGAGAAGGCTCTCTCTATCAGAGAGACCCGATCCATTTCCAAGGGGCATAAAAAAGGGAGGTTGAAGGAGATTTTGAGCACTATTGGCGTGACCTTGGTTACGGCGGGAAAAGCTTTGAACATGTTCTCCAGTGTCTCAGCCTTGTCTGCCTCCCAGATGTAGATCGCTCTTTTCCCCGGCATCAGCAAGTATGATGTGCACAACTTCACAGTTTCACCAGATGTAGGCGCCCTCTTCCTAGGAGCCCAAGGAACCTTTGGAATAGTTGTGGAACAGACTATGCCCCTATGGCGGATCCCAGGTTCACGACACATGGTGCAGGGTAACTTTAAACACGAGGACTTTAAAGGGCTGGCAAAAGCGATGGGGAAAATACTAGAAGTGAAGGCTTATAAATAATCTCAATTGAGAGCAGACACCTAAATATGACATCGAAAACATCACTATCATAATTTAGACAGTTTCGATTTCGCAAGGTTGTCGTTTCTGCATGTTCAACGAATTTTCTTTCATAATTCTAATGTTGAGAAGCTAGCGCATGCATTGCTTATAAGGCGATGGTCTATCCCACGATACTTCAGCCTTAACACTTTTAACACTTTCATGTCAATTTTGATTGTTGTGAGCAAATACACGCCCCCTACTTTTCCAAGAAACCTGTCCTCAAACAATATATGTGTGGAGCGTAATGTAGTATTTAGCCAGTTTGGGGAGCACGCTTCAAACGAATTGCATCGGCACGATGAGTAACCCGGTCCAAAAGGCGTAAGACTGGGAAACGGTAAAAACATTATGCCGGTGGGTCAAACAAACGTTTAAGGCTTCGACTCAAACTGGCTTTATTATTTTTGGGTCAATTCTTCTACACAAATAGGAGTTATACCGCAAAGAATCTTAGTACTAATAATTTGTACTTTAGGTAATCAAGATTTATGCCTAAACAAGTTTTAAGAAGCGAAAACCTTCTTTGCAATATGAAATATAACGATAGAAAGGTGGGTGGTGCGCTTCTATTTATCGCCAGTGTCCAGTGTATTCTAGGGATAATTACTGCAGAAGCACTTTACCCCAGCTACAGTACTTCAGAGAATTACATAAGTGACCTAGGCGTTGGTCCCTCTGCTCTACTCTTCAACTCATCAATAATCTTATTAGGCGTATTGCTGGTTGGTGGCGCTTACTTCATTCAACGTGCATTAGGTTCTAGACTTTTTTCCATACTCTTGACTATAACAGGAGTGGGAGCTATGGGAGTGGGATTTTTTCCAAAGAATTTCGGAATAATACATGGAATTGCTTCACTCATTATCTTCCTATTTGGGGGGGCTTCTGCCATCGCCTCCTATAAACTGCAGAAACCACCATTATCTTACTTCTCTGTTCTCTTGGGAGCTTTGTCAATCGGGGCTCTTGTTCTCTTCGGTTCAGGCACTTACCTAGGCTTGGGAAAGGGAGGAATGGAACGTATGATTGCCTATCCTACTCTGCTTTGGGGAGTTGGCTTCAGTGGGCATCTGATCGGTTCTTCCAAGAACCCAGTAAACCAGCTTGGTCAAAATATCAGGGACAAGTAAGATCTGATTTTACGATTTTTTGGTAAACAAGAGAGAAAAAAGGATGAAAATTTATTTATATATACATTTGAGCCTCTTCTATAACCCAAAACTCACAGAATATATCCAGAAATTCATGATTAACGTTATATAGATATTCATAATAAACTTTATAAGGTAAATATCTTAAGATATAAGACATAATGAGTATAGACAAGAGACTAGTAATCCTACTCTGCGTCTACTTATCACTTGTTTTAATTACTGGATTCCTTGGAGCATCTCCAGCTCTTTCCGGCTTGTCCACGACCATGGGAACCATCGTACTCGGCACCACCGTGCTGGGCACCACGATCCTCTCCTCGGTGTTAGGCTCCTCCCTGCTAGGCACAACCACCATGATCGCCATATATGGCGAGGCCCTAGCCACGGCCCAGCTCTACATCAGCCTCATCTGCATCGGCCTATTGGTCTACCTGGAGCTCACGGACCCAACCTATGGAGGAGTTAAGAAACTCTTTATAGAAGTCAGGAAAAGCTGGACAAGCATCGCTATCCTCTTAGTAGTATTGTTCCTAATCTTTGTCTCATTCAAGGTCTGGTTAATCATCACACCATAGTTTTTCTCGCATCATCATATATCCAAATCTCGAACGATTTTGTTTCATTCACAATTAACCTTCCCTTTGGACTTCAAAGCATCAAACACAAATCTGGTTAGACCATTACATCATCTAAAACGAATGGCTAGGACTGCTTTCTGCGAAAATCACTTCCAACATCAATAATGGAACCCATTCTGTTCCCCCAAATAGTAGCTTGGATATATTCTCTCTTTGAAGACCTAAAGACATGACGCGACACTCAGTCGACTTATTGCTTCTTTTAAAGGAAAACCTCGGCTTTTTTCTTTAAATGAAACCTTGAATAAATGACTCTACCTTTAGGAAACTGAAAAAAGGGGGAAACTGTACAAATATCCTCTCAGCAGTCTTATTAGGAAGTATCCACACCTTTTATACGATGAGCCTTGGGTGTGTATGAGTTCGCCAAAACCGTGATCGATCACACGATTAGGAAGCGGGAGCTTCCAATAGATGAGTTGAAGAAAATGGTTCCCGATAGACGCTTATACGACATTCTAGCCGTCCTAGACGCTGCTAGCTTGATTGAACGGACGAAAACAGAGGTAACGTGGATTGGAGGATCTGTTGGAAAACAGATTATAATTGAGGGATTAATTGAAACTGTTACTACAAGCCCCACCGAAGTTGAGATCGTTGGCACAGAGCCCTTAAAAGTGAAGATCAAAGAGTTCTAGTATGCTAAGCGGTAACTTATCAAAACTTCTTTATATGACGGGAAATTCTATGATGACCAGATAGAGGAAGACAGCGATGTCTGAGGCAGTCGTTCCCTTTCTAATAGATACCGAGGTTACACCCGTATATCTCGATGACCTACTAAAATTTATCCATCAGCATTACATTCTTCCTCTTGAGGAACGCTTTACAAACGTTAAGCGAACAGCCGATAACGACGATTATGTTCTGTCCTTTACGGC
>Ga0209636_10003479_pt1 | contig 16035 bp, 12 predicted proteins | sample DeeMarSWOR152_54_FD_187464 | JGI IMG/M metagenome (GOLD analysis project Ga0209636, IMG submission 187464) | Marine sediment microbial communities from White Oak River estuary, North Carolina - WOR-1-52-54 (SPAdes) (version 2) | ecosystem: Environmental > Aquatic > Marine > Intertidal zone >...
GGGACAGTATGGGCAAGGTTCTGGGAAGTCGGGTGGCTGATGCCAGTACATACCATCAGTAGTGTTATAGGAAGCTCCAAAAGCTGCTCCAACCAACACCTTATCAAACACATCAACTTCACTGTCGCCGTTTACGTCACCTAGAATTGTGACTATGATCCAGCCGTCTGTTAGGGTGTTGTCTGTTGTGTCTGCTTCGCTTAGGAGAATAGTTGCATTAGCTGTTATTGTGTAGTTGCCCTTAGCCACGCCTGTAGTGCTCCACATGAAAATGATAATGCTGGAGTTTCTGCTTGTCAAAGTTATATGTTTTTGATTGATTACAGTTGTGTTGGCGTAAGCGGTGATGTTGAAGGTTTCGGTGCCGATGCCATAGTTTATTATTTTGATACGTATGTTTAGGTTGTAGCCTTGGCCGACTACAGTTTTGGATGTTGTGGTGTTGATTATTCCAATGTCATATGGACCGCCATAAGGCTTTGTTAATGGATAGTTGTCTCGATTGTTGTCGTCAATGGTGTATGCTGTGTCGCATATTCCATCACTGCCTGGATCGTTTTGGTTTGAGCCCCGATAATTGTCAATTTCTGTATAATTGCTCCAATAGTTTCCGCCAGAAGGATAACCATCATCCCAAACATTAACAGACGACTCGATGTAGACTTGACATGTGTTGTCTACAAAGTTATTATGGAATATTGAGTTGGTTGAAGAATAATAAAGTGCAATGCCATACTCGGCATTGTTTGTTACGCTGTTTCGGGAAATGTTGTTGTTTAAAGAATAATAGAGTGCGATACCATCGTAGTTGTTTGTTATGTTGTTTTGAGATATGGTGTTATTTGAAGAATAATAAAGCCCGATGCCAAACCAGTTGTTTACTGTTATGCTGTTTCCAGATATGGTGTTGTTTGAAGAATCATAGAGTCCAATGCCGTCGTAGTTGTTTGCTGTTATGTTATTTCCAGAAATAGCAATATAATGTGCTGATTCGAGGTAAATACTATAGGTAAAGCCTCTTATGTTTGCGGTTTTAATCGTCACGTTACTTATGCTGTATATGCTAAAGCCGTCTCCGCTTCCATCACCCTCAACAGAGTATCCTGCCCCGTCAATTATTATGTTGCTTCTTTCAACCACAATCGAATCAGAAATGTTGCCAGTGAAAGTGTAGGTGACATTGTCAACGGTCCAAATAGGTGCTGTCAGCGGATCAACACTGCCATCAGCCTTAATGTAAATGGTTCCACTTGCCCTAATAGGCTGAATATTAAATGCTAATGTTAACATGCCAAGTAAAGGAAGTGTAAGCATTATTCCAAGAGTAACTTTCCTCATCTTTCTTCTCCTTTCTCTCACAATTACGTTTCCATCAGACAAATTAAGGTTTTTCTAAGCACATAGCGCGCGCAACGTAAGCATTGTATAAAAAAGGGGATGATGATTAGCTCGTTTGAGCGTCGATTCGTTTGCTAATGCGTCCAATAGTGTATAAACTCGAAAGGCGCGTCGTCCACTATGAACAGCAATTCTGTTGCGTATACGTGTTCGTATCCAGGTTGACTGGCCATTACCAATACTGCTGGACCAGTCTGCACTGACGCTGTATTAACAACCTTCATGAGTTCCTGTCCTTCTTCAGTTGCATCGTCTAGTGTCATAGGACTTATATGGTACATAGTTCTTGTCTCTGATTTCTTGATGAAAGTTGTTGTCTCTATGACATTGACTCTGAAGTCGTTTTCTAAGACTCCCATTGTGATGTACCAGCCTGCATTAGCTGTCCAGCCGTTTGCACCACCTTCAACATCGTCGAAGAAGCTAAGTTCAGGTATTTCAATGTCGTCAATGTACCAGCCGCGCCCAAGAGTATATGGATCTGTCCAGTACGTGAAGTATAATTCAATGCTTTTGCCGGCAAAGTCAGATAGGTCCATCTGTTCTTGGTAATAGCCACCGCTGTCGCCTGTGAATGCATTCCATCTTCCAGCAGCAAGATAGGCTGTGGGTTCAACGTCGTCAGGGCAGTTGGGGTTATCTTGTGGGTTCACTATTGTTGAGACTGTGTTAATTCCTGGAAGAGTGTACCATTCATCAGTTGTCAGGTCGTGAACTTCTACGTAACCGTAGTCCCAGTCTTCCTCGATATCGTAATTGCTCCAGAATTTGAGCGTTGCACCACCAGACGGTATGCTGAAGGTTTGTCCCAATCGGAACCATGAATATGGCGTCCCATCTGAGTGCCATTGGTACGTGCCACTGTGTGGGAATACGCCAGCGGAATCGTCACCGTCGAAGTACACTTTCAGTTCAGGGGCACCGTTATACAATTCCCAGTACCATGCAATATAGGGTAGTCGTTCTGGTAGGAACCATCCCGTCCAGTATGTTTCGTCGTAGGCACCCCAATACCATATCGAGTATGGTATATCCCACCAGCCTGAAGCTGCGCAAGGCAAGTCTAAACCGTAGTATCCGTAGATTCCTTTGGCAAAAGATATGTCGTCAAGATAGTTTGCGATTGCCCAGTCTTGGAAGATTTCGTCAAAGTCCTTTTTGATGCCATGTTCTTGAAGAATATTGTTCCATCCTTCTATTCCGTTGGCTTGCTCGTGGACAATGTCCCATATTAATTGTTGTCCACCGTAGTGTTCATACATGTACAAGGTCCACAGGAAGACAGCACCATAGTTCTCTAAGTTGCCTTCCCAGATCACGAGTGATGTGTCCCAGAAGTAAATCATATAGTATTGGAGGTTTGTTGTGGCTCCGTATCCGCAGATGAACTCAGCCAGAGTGGAGCATCCTTCGTTAACCCAAGACAGTTCATTAGGGTCATTATCATAATGAATGAGGTGTTGGAACTCGTGTGCGATTGTGCCTTCATATTGCCATGGACGCAAGTCGCTGCCTGAGTATGGCACGGCTATGTATGGACAACCCACACCACCGTCAGGCGTCGGTCCTTGTCGTCTGTACCACTGCCAAGTGTCGATGTGTATTATGTTAGCATTGTTAAGATTGCTTACGTAAGACCAGAAGTATCCCATTATGAACCCTGGGGCGGTCAATGGGCTGTAGAAGAATTCGTCTCTGATGTTGAATACCAGCACCTGAATCTTCCCGTCGCCAAGCGGTCCTATCCGAGAATGATCGTAATCGCCAAAGAATGTTGTGTCTTTATCATGTATCCAGTTGTCAAATTCATCCATCACAGCTCTTAGTTGCGCTCCAGTTATGTAGTCACGGTATCCATCCAAGTAGCGGTAAGACACTATATGCGCTTCCCAAGACCATGGATAGGCAAAATAGAAGACATCGTCGTCGACTCCTGGCCCATTAAGGACGCGTTCGTCTGTATATCCGCCTGTCCAGACATCAGGGCTCAGACCAACCCAAATGTTGCATTTTACACCTTGCAGTACACATGTGAAGTTTTGGTAATAGAATCCGCCATAATAATCGTCAAAGACTATTACTTTCCATGGGTTGCCAGTGTCTGGTTGTGCCCACTCCACTATTTTCCCTTCTAGACCTGGTACGTCGTAAATTGGTTCTGGCTCGTCGTGTCCCAAAGTCGGTCCTGATGATGTGGTTGATGAAGCTGTATTTGGTATAACCAGTAGAGATGCTAGAAACGCTGCGATCAATAGTATAGAAACTAACTTTTTCATCTATGGTTCTCCTTTTCTCTTTTAAAGAATCTCTATATATCATTGTTCTTGAAATATGAATTTTTCGGAAGAAACCGTCAATGCGGTTGTTAATCACAAAAAAAGAATTAGCCAGATGTATCCTGTTTGATGTTAAACCTTATCTGGAAGAATTACGACTTCGATTTTATCCCATTCTTTTAGGCTTTTCCACTTCAATGATGGGTTTACATGCGCCTCCCTATCAAGAATCTCTTTTGTAATTGCTCTTAATTTGAATTCGCCCGGACGAACTAACGGTTTAGGTCGTGTCAAAACAATCTTTATTTTTTGATTTTCTCGGATACCTAAAGTCTCCATAACAATACTAGATAAACCAACGTATCCTTTAGAAATCTCTTTTGAATATTTAACAACAAGTGGCATTGTATACTTATCTCCTAACCGATAAATTTTAACGTTAATGGTTGTTAAATGTTTGCGTTTGAGGAAACCGTAATGTTGAAGTTATCCACTTACGTTTGGGTCGTGATTTTTGTAACCTTATTTTTTGGAATAAGCATAGCGGCTGCTGGCTACAATTATTACGTCGTCCCTCATCCAACACACCTTCGCATATTGTACACTCATTCTTCACAGATGATGAATGAAATAGTTGCAGACTTTGAAACGTGGTATGGAGAAAAATATGGATCTCCAATAGAGGTAACAACAACTCTGGTCAATCCACAAACAGCATACCAAAAGGCAATTACTTATGGAGATCCCGAAGCAGAAATTTGGTGGGGAGGACCATTATCTCTCTTTGAAAATGCCTACGGTGGCTTGCTTAAATACAATTCCACACAGAAAAGTGAGGTGCAACAAAGGCAAACAATATACGGAGATAGAATAAATTTCTGTCCTCTAATGGATCTAAAGCATAATACTACATCATGGTATGCAGCAAGCTTGTATGGCCTAGGATTAATGTGCAACGAATATTCCTTAGGCTTACTCAGTTTATCTAAACCCCAAAACTGGACAGCCCTTCTGGACGAAAAGTATGAGGGAAGAATAACTATGGTCGCTCCCTCAAATTCTAAGCTACTGACTCCCTTCATCTCTCTTATACTGCAAAACATAATGTTCACAACAAACGGATTCCAAAACTGGACCTTAGGATGGGAATATTTAGTCAGATTGTCGGCTTTGGTTGAAAAATACGACACTAATGAAATGGGGAGTGCCTTGAAAGTTGCTTCTGGTTACAAGCCTTTGGCGATTCTTCCAGACTTCTACGCTTACGACAAAATGGAAGATCTAAACCCCAAAACTGGACAGCCCTTCTATCCCCATGTTAACTTCACGTACCTAGACGCCACATTACTTCAACCAGATCCAATCGCCATCTTCAAGAAAGGCACATATCTTAATGAAGCAAAATCGTTCATAGACTATATACTTACTCAACGGGCACAAAATATAATTGGTGAGTATCTTTTGCCCGCCCGTCAAGAGATACCAGTTACTCCACCACGAATTAACCCTTTCGCTTCAAACTTCCCCTTCCTCCAAAACTACAATGAAACCTTTTTAGAGATAGGAAGAAAGATCTTGGAAGATTATCATCGAGCATGGATCACCGAAAAACATGAGCAAATAAGGGATGCTTGGACAGAGATCAAACAAGCAGACGAAACTTCACATCATTACACTTTGGCATGGAATAATTTCACATATGCTGGGCGATACCTGAACCGTTCCGACGTCGATGTTTTATATACTCAGACAAATGGATGGACTGAGAATGTGGCTGCGTACATAGTTGAGTGGCAGATTGCAAGTGGGAAGGCATATCAAGACGCTATCGGTAAGAGTGATTCAAGTGTATCTAGGGTTTTACTTAGGACGAATATGGGAAACATAACTATCGAACTATATAATGACATGCCTATCACAACTGGAAATTTCAAGAATTTGGTTCAACACGGGGTGTATGATGGGACTATTTTTCACAGGGTAATTGATGGCTTTATGATTCAAGGGGGAGATCCCACTGGGACAGGATATGGAGATCCTTCAATACCCACAATACCGGATGAATTTACGGATCACAATCGCAATGATAGGGGCACAATAGCGATGGCAAATGCAGGTCCCAATACGGGAAGCAGCCAGTTCTTCATCAATCTTGTAGACAACAACTACTTAGACTCACAACATCCAGTTTTTGGGCAAGTCATAGAAGGAATGGATGTAGTTGACAACATTGGAAAAGTAGAGACAGACGAAAACGATAGACCACTACAAGATGTCATAATAATTAAAGCAGAACTAATCGATTAAAGCATTTACGTTGACTTTTGCACGCCCAGTAGAAAACGCCCGAAAATCCAAGGTGAGTTCCTAAATCATATCTCAAAAGAGAATCAGAGGAGCGAAGCCATCCGAATTTTATATAAACATTATTTCATGACCAGTTATCCATTAAAAACCCACATTGTAAATGTTTATTTCCTGAGGAAAGACGGGTTTAGCATTTGATTATAAGAGGAAAAGAAACTTCACGCTCCGAAATGAAATCTCGAATTAAATCGACATTCTACTTTTTATCATAAATAACGCAAAACATTAGAAAGAGCGGGTTAGATATAACATACCATTTAAGCATCTTTACTACAAACATCATCCTATAATACGTCTTGAGATGCCGAAGGTTTGTCGTATTTCCTCGAATCTGAGAAAGGACGTGGTTTCGTTGAGATTCCAAACAATAATATATTTTCTATTCGCCGATAACTTGTATGACCACGGTCCTGTGTCTTGGATGTACATCGGTTTCCACAAAAACCAGAGACTGCCAAGTGCCTAAAACCACTCTTCCATCGATCACAGGTAATGTCCTGTCTGGACACAAAAGCATGGATCTAAGATGGGAGTGGGCGTTGCTGGGATGATGATAGGCAGCCCGTTTTGGAATTAACTTTTCGAGAATGTTTTTGATGTCGTTTGCTAGACTTGGTTCATACTCAGTCAGGATTAGGATGCCAGTGGCGTGGGGGGCGAATACGTGTGCAAGACCGTTTCTAATTCCTGATTTTCTCACAACTTCCTCGACTTTTTTCGTGAGGTCGAAGAAGTCGATTTCACCTCTTGTAGAAAATGTAAGGCTTTCATTAATAACTTTCATTTCATAATCTTCCTCTTGGTGAAAGACTTACGTTCTTCAAAAATAAAAAAGGTTGTGGATTACCGCAAAGGACGCATGCATAGTTATGTTGCCTTATCCTCAAATGGATGATATTTCTTGAACCAATTGAATCCGAATTTCTCCATGAGATCCAGATAGCTATCGTTGTCCTTCGGCATAAGATCGGCACGATAGTGAAGACCAAAATACCGTTGTACTGGGTTGATATATCCATTCTCTTTAATCCTGTCGATACATCTCTTGGCGAATTCTTCTCCATGAACTTTCCGGCAAACTTTCGAAATCGTCTCAAGTCGTTCTTCTATTATCTCTACTTTTAAACCAGAATATTTTTCATTAAACGCATCTATAAGTTTCTGATCTTCTATCTCATGATATCTGTCCGCATGAACAATTACTTCCACATCAAGCTTTTTTCGAGATAGAAGCCTAACTTTAGGATACCCCAAGCAAAGCAGAACAACTGGAAATACTCCATTTGGCAACTGAAACATGTCCCGAATATCAGTGAAAAATTCCAAGATTGTGCCAATATAGACTGAGCCTAATCCCAATGAATCTGCGGCGGTACAAATATTTTGAGCACAGATAATTGTATCTATAAAAGATATCCAAAAATGCTGAAAGGAACTGGTAGCGGTGAACGGAGCAATTTCAAGTTTTGCCCACCTTTCAATACGATGCAAATCAATGCAAAACAGTAAAAGGATAGGAGCCTTACCCACAATTTTCTGTCCACAAAGTTCCGCTAGTTTCTGTTTTGTTTTATATTCTTCGATTTTTATAATGGAATAAGGCTGCAAGTTCCCTCCAGTAGGTGCATGGATTCCTGCCGTAAGAATGAGTTGCAGAACATTTGAAGAGATTTCTTTATCGGAAAAACTTCGGCAACTGGCTCGCTCAATGAGTAGTTTTAACGTTTGATTCGGATATTTATCATCAAGGGAAACCTCTACTCCGTGATGAGATGGCATCTCATTATCCCCCATCAGCATTCCTCCTAAAACGTGCAGCGTCTTTTGTGCATAAATGCTATAAAAAGTTGGCTCAGATAAAAAATAAAGGGAGCCCAAAATCTCCAAAACAATTTTCGTCGATGCTTTTGTATACAGAATCCTCTTTTTGAGAGCTGGTTGATACAGGTGACGTTCAAGAATTAGAGTTTACCGATGCAACCAGAATCACTTACTATTATATTCTTGACGTTGTAAAAGCAGAAAAACGGCTGGTTTTGCCTACATAAACAAATCCACAATTGGTATCTCTAGTGAGGAAGGCGAGAAAAACGCTTCTTTTGACAGTGAAGCAAGCCACTTCAAACTTGTATAAGGCTTTGAGGTGTATACAAAAGCATCAACAAAAATCACTCCAAGTCTGTTTGCAGTCTCTCTGTGTTTATGGATATGCCTTCTGCTGTATCCGATGTAAGGATCCACAGTCATGGCTGCTTTCCAGCCGAACCACGCCTTCATCTCAGGAAGCGTTGTTGTCGGATCTTCTGAGAAATATGTCGCCCGGTTCAATCGGAAAAAATGAGGGTACTAGCAGTCTCCCATAGCACGCTTAACGATATGCTTCACGATATTAATGGCTGTAGAGGGCAAGAAATTCCAGACCCCGTCCCTCCTTATTTTCGGGACTACGTCTGCGTATATATTGGTGGAGGGAAACATAACATTAATATAATGTTGAAATGAAATAAAAGCACAATATTATTTCATTTTAGTACTTACGTCTTAGCCTTATCAAAGTGTGCGTGCTCTTTTGATAATCTCTTTCATAATTAAGGTGCCAAAGACGCTGCCTACTACGGCAGGAACACATGCATACAGACTCATCACAATGCCCCACCCTAGTGCCCCAATCACGAAGTTAAGGGCACCAGCAGCAGACCATAGAAATATCGTGGCTATCATATGCCCCAGGAATATGCTCACCAGTGCACCAAAAATTCCTTTGAGCCAGTCTCGCACCAGAGCTCCTACAACCAAGCCTCCTACAAACCCACCAAACATAAGCCAGACATAATAGAGCCAATCAGGTAAAAACAACAAATGTGAGATTGGGAGAGCTATCTGCAAGGAATAGGAGATGGCAATGATGATGATTCCGACAACCAGAGCTACAGAAAATCTTTGCCTTTCCAGCGCTCTTATCAAACTATATTCCCTCACTCTCTAAGAAGAGTTCTTGCTAGAAGTCTTATTTTCACCTATCTTTTATATATTATATAATAATACCCTCCTTCTTCAGATTCTACTTGGAGAAAAAATGTTATAAACAATGGTATTTGAATATTAATACACCTAATGTTCAAACCGATTTTTGGTGGATGGATGCTTCATCATGCCTAAAAGAGTAACGTATGAACACAAATACAAGAGTGGAAAGAAAGAGGAGCTCATACCATTCTCTGAGATTATGCAGAAGGTTAAGGTTGCAGAGTTACCGCTTGAGCATGAGGCTTACTTTTGGATTCTCTATTACACAGGAGTAAGAAAGTCAGAGGCTTATGAGAGAGTTGTAGACGACTTTGCTGTTTCAAGGGACTATGTGAGTATTGATTTTCATCAGAGAAAGAAACACGGAGCTGAGGTCCCACCTCTGAAGATACCGAGAAAATGGTATGGAGTAAACAAAATCGTTGAGGTTGTTCAAAAGGTTCAAGAGAGAAGAGAGAAACAGCAAGGCAAAAGGTCCACACGAAAAACGGTTTACACTTACATTGAGAAAAAGAGAACAGCAATAAGAATGCGAGACTATTGGATTTTTCCTCATATTCAAAGCACCACAGCCTATAACATAGTGCGCAAGGTTTTAGGTGACGGTTGGTATCCACACTTTCTCAGATTGAACAGGCTTACGACAATAGGTTCTGATCCTTCAGCAAGTCTTACACGCCTCAAATCTTGGAGTGGAATTAAATCAGTAAAGACGCTTCAGAAATATCTTGGGACTTCAGAACGAGAGCAAGATAAGGCCGTGGAGTTTGTTGATGAAGAATACACGGTTTAATGTTGAAAGCTCAGTTTTTTGTGGTTGCTAGGGTAGGCCATTCTATTGCGGTTTATATATCTTTTCTCAGACATATCTGAATCCAACATTAAGTGGATACAAAAGCATATACCAAAACTCAATAATAACAATCAATTCTGTAATTTTTGTCCAAGCAACGTAATCACCGTTCTTCACCAATTCCTTAACAATCTCAGCCCTTTACATTAACAACTTCGAAGGTAATGTTGATCCAAGTCATTCACCCCTCCCCCCTCTATACTAGACCTAGACAGACACTCTACGAAACCCCCCTAGACCTAGCTATACCCGTCTGTCTCTCTCCCCACTATAGAGAGAAGGCCTCACACACGCACACACAGAAACCCAAATGGTTAAAACTACCTGAACCAAGGCATACAATAAAAGAAAGGAGAGGTAAAATTTGGCTCTAGTTTGTCTACTGTCTTGCTTCTCTTCTAGTATCCATACAACTTCGAACATTTACCATTAAGGTAATCTAGATAGTACTTCACATTGATTTGTTCTCCAGTAACCTTCTTGATAAGATCTGCAGGGTCGTAGAGATTCCCATAGCGGTAGATATGCTCAGTCATCCACTGTTTGACATTGTGAAAGTTTCCCTTCTTGATCTGGTCTCTCCAGTCAGGTATGTCTTTTCCCATTCGGACGATGATCTGCCCACTGTAAATGTTTCCCAATGCGTAAGTTGGGAAATAACCGTGGAGGCCACTCGCCCAATGTGTGTCTTGCATAACACCTTCAGAGTCATTTTCGATCTCTACACCGAGGTAATCCTTGTACTTTTGGTTCCAGATACTAGGAAGGTCTGCCACGTTGATCTTACCAGCCATCAATTCTTGTTCGATCTCAAAACGAATGATTATATGAAGGCAGTAAGTGACTTCGTCTGCCTCAATACGAATCTTAGAAGGTTTAACTTGATTTATGGCAAAGACAAAAGCGTCCAAATCAATGTCAGAGAAAATATTGCCTGTAAGTTTTTTTAGTTTCGGGAAGTAGTAAATCCAGAATTCTCTGGATCGCCCCACTATGTTTTCTACGAAACGTGACTGAGATTCATGGAATCCTAAGGAGCACCCAGTTCCGACTGGTTGATAGATCCATTCCGGTTTTAGATTCTGTTCATAAATGGCGTGACCACCTTCGTGCAGTACAGAAAACACGGAAGATGCAAACTTATCTTCATGATAGTGTGTGGTGATCCTTACATCGTCGTAATAGCCGGTTGTGAATGGATGCTCCGTTTCATCAATCCTGCCTCCGGCTTTTTTGGACTCCACATCATACCCGATAAACTTCACGAGGGAGTTGGAAATCTCACGTTGGGTATCAATAGGAACTTTACGTTTAAGGAAAGATATGTCTGGCTGCTTTGGTGCGGTTTCGCATTTTTTTATTATGGAAATCAAACCTTTCTTCAGTTCGTTGAATATTTTAGTAATCATCTTGGCAGTCATTTTTGGTTCAAAAATGTCAATAAGGGCATCGTAGGGTGTTGCGGTTTCCTTCACTTTCATTAGGATTTCAGCTGCCTCTTTTCTCAGCTTAGTAAGTTTCTCGAGTTCTGGCTTAAACTTGGGGAAGTCTTTGGCAGCCTTTGCTTTCTTCCACGTATCGACGGTGATGGCTTGTTGTCTTGCAGTTTCTACCACGAGCTTTTCGGGCAGTTTGGTTTGCTCGTCATAGTTTTTCTTTATTAGATACACATTTCTTTTTTGAATTGCATCAATGGTGTCGTACTTTGGATGTTTCTTAATCTTTTCTAGTTGAGTTCCAATCTCGGGATCAGTGCTCATCCTATGTCCAATTTGACTTAACATAGCTAGTTGCTGACTTCGCAGAATTATTCCTTTTGGGGGCATCTTTGTTTCCATATCCCAACCCATGATACTTCCAATCGATTCAAGAGTCGTTATTCCTTTGGCCTTTTCCATCAGTCTGTCATAAATAGAACTTAACTTGTCTGTTGTTGTTACCATCTTAATCACCGTAGAGAGTGATTTAACACTCTTTAATAATATATGACTTACGCATGCACTTTGTCCCAATTTCGGTTGTGTTAAGATGTCTCAATGTCTCTTTCGAAAATGAATGCTCTAACTAATATGTGCAAGCGTCTGTGCGTGCGTGTGTTAGTGTGTAGACCTCGTAACCTGCGTTAGGTGTATTCGAAGTTTTGTATGTGACTGCGTAGGTGGTTGTGCCCCAGTCAAAGGAGCCAGAGGTTATGCCTTCCCACCTGTCGTAGAAACACTAGTGCAATAAGCAGTAATGTTTTCTTCATCGCCATCCCTCAATCATTATTGACACCCAAGGGCTCCACGGATATCCCTTTAGCTCATCAACGTCCAAGAAAAAGACGTATACCATATTAGCTTTGACATGAGAAAATTCCTTTTTTGGAATATGTATCTTGAACGTATAGCCAAGGCCTTCTGTAAATGTGCAAGTATGGTAAACACTATCCTGTGGAGGTATTTGCACAGTGCACTCGATAATTCCGTCTTTGCGTAATAAAACGTCGTGGTAACATGTCACGTTGCCTGCGAAGAGCATGTAAGGATGGTCTTCTTCACCGACATCTATGAAGCCGTTTCCGCTTCTATCAAGCACTAAACCTAACATATCTATCTCGCAATAGTCGTCGTCGTTTATTCTAGCCACCACATTGAGTGAATCATTCACGCTTTCAAACGTGATCTCCAAACGCAAAGTCTCATTCACGATGACCTGCCCTCCATAGTAGAAAAAATCTGTGGAATATGGCCATTCATAAATAAAAGCTCTAGTCAAAGCGTTATTCCTACCTTGAACATACTGGTAAACGTTGAAGCCAACTGAAACACACAGACAAACGACCAAAACTAAACATAAAACATGTATCCTTTTCAAAGACTTTCACCAGTGTACTCTACATTTTTACAAACATATATGCTTGTCCTAAAACGAATCAAAACAAAAGCTCTATCCACTAAACATGCATGCCCATGCATGAAAAAAGATGAAATCAAAATGAAAACCACAGTAACAAGATTAAACTACACAACATGAAAAGGCTTTTCAAGTCATCAAATTCTTGAAAACCAAAAGGAACCAGCAGTGGTGCCTGTTTCAAAATCAAACGGTAAAAAAGCTTCTTTTGGGAATTGATAATAAAAACAAAAAAATTTTTCCGCAGTTTTCAAGAGAGAGTAGAAAACTCAAGAAGTTTCTTTAGTGCTGTCCACTGCAAAAGATATTTGTTCATCCTCCTACACTAAAGGGCACCCGCAAACGAAGGTGAAGAAACATGTCTCAAATCCTCATGGGTATCGTCGTAAACTATAGAACGGGCCCAAAAACTCAGCGCCCCAAGGAGTGCATCCTTAAATTTCCAAGCATCAAATCATCCAACGAAGCTGCACGACTCGTAGGTCGGAAAGTTGCTTGGCCTGCTAAAGAACGTAAAATTAGGGGAAAAATTGTTGCTTTGCATGGAAAAAGTGGACTGGTGAGAGCGCGATTTAGGAAAGGCTTGTCGGGTCAAGCCATAGGAACTCGCGTTGAAATAATCGCATAGAACCACTTATATGGCTTCACTGTCAGAAGAAATAGTTGTAAGTTTTTTGTTAAATTTATCTTTCTCTTTTATGGTTTTATAAAGATTCGTTGTTATTTCTCCGGAATAAGATTGTTTCTTCTGCTTCCACTGCGTATTTTTTATTTATTCCACTAAAATATAGGGCTTATTTTTTGGATTTTTAGCATATTTTGTGCTTGACAGGGAATGAATTTTTAAAGTTTCTCCCAAGGAAAACACATTAACAAGTCGGTATATGCTGGCATTTCGCTTAGGAAATTTTGGAGCTGCAAAATCGGAACTATCGGTGTTTTTTTGTAGAATTTGAAGGGACCTGGAATTAATGATAAAATTAGTGGAATTAGTATCCCTTGTTTCCAGATGGTTAATCCCAATTTTTTGGGCATTACAAGGTTGGAGTGAAGAGTTTCAGTCAGTGTCCTAGTCCGCTCAATTTGAGCCTCCACTGTTTTAGTTATTGCTGATCTTCCCCAACCATGATGCCAATGCTTACAGTCAACACAAACGATTACGGGCTCTTTACAGCCTAAAACGTCAATTTCCCACTTTCTATTAGCCCAAGTAAAACGAACCCGCCTTTCAACCATGAAGTTATTGGCTTCGAAAGCCATGGATGCAATGCTTTCAAACTCTTGCCAACTCACAAAACTGCATACCCTTTCAAAGTCTGCACCGAACTCAAGAGCTCTAATAGCAATCTTGACACGCTGACTCAACGAAGTTTCTACAGTCCTATCATCTAACCGAATCAGTTCTTCATCAGAAAATCTTTTCAACGCTTCATCAGTGACTTGAGAAGGAACTCTTGCAGTTCTGCTAAGTAACACCTTTGAAACTGGGCCCTTTAAAGTGAGTCTTAGAATTGACATGAGGATTTCTCGATAGATACGAGAAAAATCATTTGTGTTTCCAAAAGATTTTGAATTTATCTTGTTCAGTGACAAAGTCGAAACCCTTAAGAAACTTGTCTATCCTTCTGTAAACTTTTTGTACAGTTCTAGATTGCCCACCCAATCTTTCTGGTTAATAGGCCAATTGTATGCAGGATTTCGAGGCTTACATATGATCTCTCTGATTTGCATGGCTCCTGCCCTGAACAAATTCACTGAATTCGTCGCTCGCACAACAAGTGCTGTATCCAAGCCAACCCATGATCCTGCAATACTCACCACTTCTTCTCCTTCAGTCAAAACGCCATTATCAGTAGCCATAAGAACAGCTGTGACGCATACAGCGGTTCCTGAGCTAATCATTTTAAAACACATACGGATTAGCGTTGACAGTGTCGGAACACCTTTATGTTCCAAAGCCGCACCAATGTTATACAATGGATCAGTTGCCCGCACAATCTTAGCGCCACTCTTTTCCAGTTCATTGCAGATTTTTTTGTCTGGAATGCCTATTCTCAAGTCACCGATTATAGTGTCTTCAATTTTTGTTCCGGCGGCGGAAGTAACCACTATAAGGTCGATTACAGAATCTCGAAGCATGTCAACTGCTTTAAGAGCACTTACACCAGTCTCAGAAGCTATAACCAGTTTCTTTATGTTTAGTTCATGAGCCCTTTGGATGGCAAGTTTTAATGTTTTTTCAGTATTAATTTGACCGCATACATCAAAGTAAAGGGTATTCTTTAACTTGCCTAGAGTGTTATTCATCTATTATTCTCCAGCTAAGGTCTTATCTGTACATATTCAATGGAGTATTAAGTTTGTTGCTAAGTTTTATGACAAAAATATAGGGGCATTGTGCGCACTGCGCGCGCGCAGGTGGCATGTCGATTGAAGAGACCCTTAAGTTTAGACGAACCATCCGAAAGGTTTCAAGCAATGTAGTGCTTAAGATATTTGAGGAAGTTTGCGGATGATATCTTCACTTTTCATTTTGGGAATTAGCCGCGTCCAATTGTAATTTACTCTTACAAAATGATGTTAGAGAACAAAACCATTGACTCTATTCCTTTAAGAGGAAATGCACAGGCACATAGAAAACAACAAAAATACAAGCTGACAAAAAAAAGGGAACCATAAATCCTCCAGATAAATCTACCAAGAAACCAGACACTGCAAGGCTTACTGTTGTTCCTCCATGCAATCCCATCATTAGTAAACCAATATCAGTGCCATAAGACTCTTTCTTTGAAATTTTTAGCAATATTCCCTCTAGGCCACCACTCAATAAGCCATCAACAACACCATATATAACCACAAGAAAAGCAGCCACCAAATAACTTAAGAACCCAAGGAGAAGCAATATGAGAGAATAAAGAAAACCACTAAGAAGTATGAGTTTTTCTATTTTAATTTTCTTCGTAAACATGTAGGAGAACAAACCAGCTAGTAACGTCTGTATCCCAAGAAAAACCCCGATGGTCTCAGCATCAAATCCATTTTCATCTAAAAACCAAGGAAAAACATAGCCACTTTTGAAACCGAAAGACAGCCCCATAATGAAAAACAACAGCAAGAATTTTTTGAATACTTTTTCTTTATTTCGTATGTCCAAATGTTGAAAGGCTCGCTTTATGCTGAACCTCTCTTTTCTTCTGTTAACTAATAATAAAGATATAG
>Ga0209636_10003481_pt1 | contig 16033 bp, 16 predicted proteins | sample DeeMarSWOR152_54_FD_187464 | JGI IMG/M metagenome (GOLD analysis project Ga0209636, IMG submission 187464) | Marine sediment microbial communities from White Oak River estuary, North Carolina - WOR-1-52-54 (SPAdes) (version 2) | ecosystem: Environmental > Aquatic > Marine > Intertidal zone >...
GTCGATATCAACCGCCTGGAATCGGTCAAGAGGGCTAAGCAGCTCAGCGAAGATGTCTCCAGCATGAAGTCCAGATGGGAAGCGGAAATCAATGATCTGGACGTGAAGGCGAAGGCTGATGAGATCGTGACCAAGGTCCAGGGAAGTCTTGAATCCCTCCAGAAGACCGAGATCAAGGGTCCCGCAGATTTGCTAAGATTACAAGGTGATCTGAGCAATCTCCGGGAGGCCACCGATGCCCTGAGGGATTTGAAAAGGGAGATCGAAGGGAAAAAAATGGACTTCAAAAAGCAGGTGGCAACGCTGGAAAAGGCGCTCAAAGACGAAATGCAAAGGTTAAAAGAGCATGACCTTCAGGCCATTCTCAGGGATCTTGGTATCGAGGCGTTAACGAAAGTCCGTTTGGCAGAAGCATTCCTCTGCCCCTTTCTTGGCAAGGCCATGAATCTCATCTGGAACAATGCGGGCAAGATTCGGGCCGCCATGCCGAAAATGGAAAAGGATGAGCCAGTACGGACGAGGATACGGGCCAAGGGCCGTGATATCATATTTCCGAGCGTTGAGAAAGGCCCCGATTTTATCTTGAGGGAAGCGAGGTTTTCTCTGGAGCAGGATAAATGGTCCCTCAGGGGCATCATGCGGGGGATCACCTCCGATCCCGTTTCCTACGGAAAACCCACGCGCATCGACATTCAAGGGACACGTCCTAAGTTCGTTCTCAATGCGATTTTGGATCATACCGGCAAGAGCCCTATCGATACCATATCCCTGGACCTCATGGGGTATCCGTTGGAGGGGTTGACCTTTGCGGAGAATCCCCTTTCCCTATCGAACATTACGAGGGGGGTTTTGGACCTCAAGGCCGATCTGGCATTGAGGGGTGATTCCATAGACTTAAAGACCAGGACCACCGCGAATAATCTCGTCCTCGATTTCTCGGAAAAAGGAACGGAAAATCTCATGGTGGATATCCTGAAGGAGGTTATGAAGACAGCCCCCTCTTTGAGCATTAGTTTAGCGGCCAAGGGAACCAAGGACGATCCGAAAGTGTCCATCTCTTCCAACATCGACCGCCTTTTTGCGGGGCAATTGGAGAGGTTTGCGGGCAAAAAAGTGAATGAATTGACGGCCTCCCTCCGAGCAGAGATCGATGGTGCTTCGGGTAAGGAGATGAAGGGGTTTTCCGACACACTGGCCAAGGCCAATCTTGACGTATTACACAAATTCGGGTCAGACGAATCGCTGGTTCAGGAAAACATCGATTTTCTCAGCCGTATTGTGGCGAGTAAGAAGGGAAGGGAGAAGCGGCTCGAGGGTATCCTGCCGGGTTTGATGAGAAAGTAGGCCCATTCGGTACGGCTTTTTCTCACTTCAAGGGTCCGAGGTAATCTCCAGGGGAATCGGTTCACGAGGCGCCGAAGGGATTTGGAGGGGGCTGTGTCTCACCCCATGGAGGTTCGCCCTATCGGTTAAATTCAGCGTGATATTCATGACATCCAGGCCTCGAAGACGACCCATGCTGCCCCTTGCTGCATCCCTTTCGGTGAAATGAGAAACCTCGTCCTTCAAAACGTTCATCCCCGCAAAGAGAATCGGGTTGGAATCCCCCGAGTGAAGCATGTTCCCCGAACTGGGGGTCCCATGGTCACCGGTTATGACGAGGAGAAAGCCCGAATCCTCTCGAATCCTCCTTACCAAGGGTTCCAATGATCGGTCGATCGCCTCCAGGGCTTTCGCCTTCAGGAGAGGCTCCCCCTTATGTCCCTCCACATCCGGCGCCTTTGTATGGATGTAAGCGAAGTCGTATCCCTTCTCGAAGGTTTCCAGGGCGCATTTGACCTTTTGGCTTACATCCCGGGTGACGTCCTTCTCGGGTGAGACTTCAATGGGTTCGAGCCCCAGGTATCGAGCCAGTCCCACATAGAGGGGCCCGTTTTCAATGGCTACCCCCTTTAGCCCATACTTAGTCAGAAAGGGTAAAGGGGGTTTTTCAGGGAAGCGCCCCGACCATTTCGTGACCAGAAAATTGATGGGTTCCCCGCGGTCTCGGTTGACGGGATGATTCTTCAACCTTTCGTATGCCCATAAGAGGTAACCATTGAGGGCCTGGGATGCCCTTTGGGCCTGATCCTTTTCAGCTCCCTCTAAAGGCTGAACCTTGAGTATCGGTAGCTCGTCTCCAAAGGGATCCGAATCGGTAAATTGCGGACTGACCCTTCCCCGAAAAAAGAGGATGCCCTCACCCCGTCCCGTGTATCTCAACTCCACCGTTATCCCATTATGCTGAAAGACGGATACATGCTCGGATAGTTCACCCAAGGCCTCCTCATCAATGGATTCAGGGTGTTCATAGACTAGTCGCTTCCGTATCAAGTGCTTTCCGTCTTGTACAACTGTCGTAAAGCTGGCAAGACATAAGACATCCCCGGGTTTTATGGGGACATTCTTTCCCATGGCCTCGATGACAGCCCTGCCGGGAAAATCCTCCAGGGAGTAGCCGAAGATGAGAAAATGGGCTGTCTCGCTCCCCATGGGCACCCCCGGTCCGAGGGGGTCAAGAAGGCCATTTGATCCCAGGGCAGCCAATCGATCCAGATTCGGTGTTTTCGCTGCCTCAAGGGCAGTCTTCCACCCCAGTATCCTTTGAGGCCTATCCGCAAGCCCATCCAGGATCAGGAAGATGATGGCCATGCTTCCCCCGTGGGTTCCACCATCAGACGGGGCTCTCCTCCAATACCTGCCGAGCGATTCGCGAGTAATCCATCGCCTCTCCACGTAAGAGTCCTTCGATGACCCGGGAAGCCATGGGAAGGGCGAATTCGCTTAAATAGCCCTGGATTCGATCCTGGTCGAAATGCTCGGGGCCGAAATGGAGATTACCCATCGCATCCCGATAGTTGGCGCTTAAAACACACCGGAGTTGATCCCCCATTTCATCCCACTTCGTGCCGATTATTCCATCAATTTCCGCGGTGGATCGTATCTTTGCGAGCGGCGTAAAAAGGTTTACATCGAACCAAAAAAGGAGAGACCGATAAGCCGATATGGCAGGGGAGATCTGATTAATCTTCTCCCTGCCGTCGTGATATTCTCGCTCCCCTGAAATTATGCTCTTCACACCCAGGGCCTTGGCCAGCGGAATCCGGGATGCATGGAGATAAACGTGGCAGCCGATACAGGGGGTATAGAACCCGTATCTCCCAATGAGCTCTTTTACCCATCGGCCGTTGAGTCCATGCCAGAATTTCGGGGATCCCAAAAATACGAGGTCTCCCACCCTCCCGCTGCCCAATCGCTTTTTCAGCCATTCCACAGCCCTCCCCAAATATTCGAAGGAACCATATTCCGTCCCCGTATACGTATAGACGGGCAAAAGGGCTTCTACCTCCATTTCCTCCAGGCACTTGATGGCAGCGGCGATGCTATCTCGCCCCGCCAGTTCGGCGATGGCGGCCTTTTTACCGGCGATGATCGGGGATATGGATTCAAGCTCCCAATCATCCAGGAGGAGCCTTTCGGGCTTATTGCTCAGGATTCTTTCAACCCTTTCCTCCACGATCTCTCCCCCTCCTTATTGCTTCGCCTTCCGTCCATCGGTTAGTTCTTTATCCTTAATAGTACCGCGCAGCTCGGCAACGGGAATAATCCCTAAATAGTTAAGCTCATCATACCAAAAAAGGTAGGAGAAACCAAGAATTTCCCATGAAACGATTACGGGGAGTAGTGTGGAGTTATCGGCGGAAAAAGGTGGAAAGGGCTGGATGGGAAATAGACACATCCAGCCCTTTCAACGTTTCGCGTTTCTATGTAAGCCTACTTTTTAGCATGACATTTCGTGCAAATAGTGGGGCCCGTTGCCTTGCCCTCTTTTTTCAGACCGCTGTGGCAATTCTTGCAGCTGTTGTGAAAGGCCGTTTTTGCGCTAACCTCGGAGTCCTTGGTGTGGCACTCCGTGCATTTCTTTACCTTCTCGCCTTCCTTCCAGGTATGGTGGCACTCATTGCAGTCTTTGATCGCATCGGCATGCTTTTTATGCGCGAATGGAGCTCCCTGGTATGTATCCGTCTCGTGAAGCCCGGGATTGTCGATGGTTATCATATCTTGCTGCCCAAAGACGCCCTGTAAGACGAGTAGGGAACCGAAGAACAACATTACGGCAACAATGGAAATGAGTTTCTTGTTCATCAAACGCTAACCTCCTTTCTCCTTGACCCTTTTTTCACAAAAATTGGATAAATCATACCAAATAAAAGCCCCTTGTCAAGGAAAAAATGGGATTCCATCATTCTAGCATTCCACGATTCCAGCGTTTCAGTTTGGATGTTCCGGCTGTGGCAAAGCCCCTGAGTTGCTCCATATTCAATAGACCATAAAAGAATTCCTCAAAAATCAAGAAACTCCGTTTAAGGAATGTAAACAATTTGATCTCCCCTCACGGACCCTTGGCCAGGACGATCTTGCCGTGGGCCACCGTGCTATCGTTTACCTTCGCCTCAACCTTCACAATAGCCAAGGACTGATAGGCACGGAGGACTTGGGCGTGAAGCAAGAGCTGGTCGCCCGGGGAAACGGCCGATCGAAACCTCATCTCCTCGATCTTGGCCAATATGGGTAGCTTGAATTGGGTTTCCTCATTGGGGTTCTCCTCCGCCGAGGCGAAGGCTAGCCCGCCTGTCTGGGCCAGGGCCTCGGCTATGAGGACGCCGGGCATGATGGGATGACCGGGGAAGTGCCCCTGAAAGAAGGGCTCATCAATGGTCACGTTCTTGATGGCCGTCGCCGCCTTACCCGGGTCGAGGCGGACCACCCGATCAATCATCAAAAACGGATATCGATGGGGCAGATACCTCATGATCTCCTCTATGTTCATGGCGGTATTCCTTTCTTCAAAAGAGGGAAATGATCTGAAGGGCACCAGTGGTTAGCCCGAAAACGATCGCTATGCCCAATAGGGAGCCGGTCATCAGGAGGAGGGCCCCCTCAAAACGCTCCTTCCCGATAATAAAGCTGAAAACAGATCCCGAAAGGATGCCAAAGCCCTTGATGGGGAGGGCGGAGATGAGGATTATCCCGAGGTTCCCCATCGAAGAGATCCATCGAAGGAACCCCTTCTCCTGCATACGCCTCTGCATGCGATCCACCTTATTCCGTGCCCACCGAAAGGGAAATTTCTCAGAAAATCGTTCCAGGACAAACCCGTAAACGGGTATCTGGGCAAGATCGTAACACAAGGCCAAGGGGATATAATAGGGTAGGGGGAGATGATTGAGAATGGCGTATATCATGGAAACCGTTCGCCCGCAGGTGAAATGCAAGGCGGTAAAGATCAGCAGGTGGTTGGTCGGGGAAAAGAGGTTTTCCACTATCTACCCAGGAGAATGGAAGCATAGGTTCCATCCGGTGAGATGCCGTTGTGGAGGATGGTATTCACCTCCCGTTCAACGGACCTGTTTACCACGTAATTGAGGTCACAACGGGGATCGGGAGTTTGGTAGTGAATGGTGGGGGGGATAAATCCCTCCTGCAATATGATTGCATTTGCTGCCATTCTCATCCCACCCGAGGCGATGGACTCCCCAATCATGGACTTGACGGAGCTGATGGGAATGGCTTGGTAATCCGATGGAAAGGCCCCTTTAATCGCCCTTGCCTCCATCTCATCCACCCGTTTCGACGAATTGCCCGCCCCCGAGATATAGTCGATCTTCCTCCCCCCGTGTATGCCTTCCATGGCCAGTTTAATGGCGCGCTCCATATCCCCCCAGGGAGAATCATCATGAGATCCGCCCACGATGGAATAGCCCAAGATCCGGCCGTATGGCCTGATGCCCCTGGAGAGGGCGTGTCCCTCCCTTTCCAAAACGATAATGGCCGCCCCTTCCCCGAGGACGATTCCATTGCGCTTTAAATCGTAGGGACGGCTCATCTCGCCATCCCCACGATCATGGGATAGCAGGTTGAGGGCGGTATAAGCCCTGAAGAGGATCTCGCTGAGCTCATCCACGCCGCCCGTCAGTATCGCCTCTGCCCTCCCTTCCACCAGCAGGTCGCAGGCCATAATCACAGCAGTTTCCGCCGTACAATAGGACTGGACAACCGTTGAATTAACCCCCTTGATCCCAAGCTCAATCGATACATTCCCGGTGGCAGCGTTGGGAACGGTATTGGGGAAGAGCATGGGATTCATCTCCAGGAATCCCCTCAAAACTTGTCCCCTGTGGAAGGCCTCCGAATTCGCCAGGCCACAGAAACCCGAACCCAGGATGATGCCGATCTCGGAGCTGTTTGAATGGTTGATGGTCAGTTCACCATCTTCTAAGGCTAGCCTCGACGCCGCAATGGCCAGCTGACTAGCCCTATCCAGCTTCCTGATTTTGGAGACCGATATGAATTCTCTAGCGTTAAACCCCGTCACCCTCCCCCCCTTCTTCGCCCTAAAGGGAGAGGTGTCGAAATTGTTGATCTTGGAAATGCCATCCGCACCTTTCCGGAGACCCCGGCAGAATTGATCCCTTCCAATCCCGATGGAGCTCACGACGCCGATACCCGTGATGACAATTCCCTCATTCATACTTTCTCATCACGATGGTGGTGCAATTACCCCCGAAGGCAAAGGAGTTTGACAGGACGGTTTCTACCCGTTGCCTTCTCGACTGTCCAGGTACATAGTCCAGGTCGCATGCTTCATCCCTTTCTCGATAGTTGACCGTAGGGGGGATGAAATCACGGGTAATAGAAAGGACTGCGGCCGTAGCTTCGATGGCACCCGCTGATCCAAGACAGTGGCCTACCATAGACTTGATGGAGCTAACGGGCACGGAATAGGCCCTTTCCCCTAAGGCATCCTTAATGGCCAGCGTTTCTACCCGATCGTTTATGGGCGTTCCCGTTCCATGAGCGCTGATGTAGTCCACTTCATCTGGTCCAATATGGGCTTCCCTCATGGCCTCCCTCATCGTCCTGGATTGCTCCGTGCCGGATGGCTCTGGGGCGGTCATATGGTATGCCTCTCCTATGGTGCAATATCCCAGGAATTCCGCATGGATGCTTGCCCCCCTTGCTCTGGCCCGGTTCAATTCCTCCAGCACCAAAATCCCCGCCCCCTCTCCCAAGGTCATTCCCATCCTTCTCGCATCGAAAGGCTTACAGGGGGCCGTATCGACCACCCGTAATGCATTGAAGCCCCCAAAGGTCAGTTCGCTCATGGCATCACTTCCACCACAGATCATGACATCGGCATATCCCCGCTTGATGAGGTCTGCGCTGTACCCGATGGATGTAGCAGAGGAACTGCACGCCGTCGTGATAGTCCCCTTCGGCCCGCAGAGACGAAACCGCCTCGCTACGGCATCAGTGGAATAGCTGGGGAGAAAGGGAACCAGCAGTGAGGGTCGAGGTCTTTCCCTACCCTTGAGGAGAAGATCGCGGTGGTACTGCTCGGCCGAAAACATCCCCCCGGCCCCCGCCCCAAGAAACACTCCGATCTCCGGATGGGCCCCGCCATTGACCTCGATTCCGGCATTTCGGAGGGCCTCCCTTGAGGCGATGATGGCGAATTGGTCCGTCCGCGAGAGCCTCCTCAACTCATTGCGGTCGAAATAGTCCGAGGGATCGTAATCCCTAATCTGGGCTGCAATCTTGCTAGGGTATTTGGAGACCTCGAATAGCGTTACCTCGTCGATACCTGCCCTACCCTCCTCAAGGGAGCGGTGGAATTGCAGGACATTCTTCCCGATCGCGGTAAAGGCCCCCAATCCGGTTATCACCACCCTTCTCGTCCTCTTAAGCTGACTAGACAATGCCCCCATCCACGATTACCGTTTGGCCGGTTATGTAATCGGATCCCTTCGAGGCCAGAAACAGCACGGTATGGGCAACTTCCTCAGGTCGACCGATCCGTCCCAAGGCCGTCTGTTTGATGATGGCCTCGACCTTATCCCGGGGAACCCCGGCCAGCCAATCCGTCTCGATAAGCCCCGGGGCCACCGCATTGACCTGTATATTGAATTGGCCCAACTCCCTGGCGAGGGATTTGGTGAAGCTGATCACACCTCCTTTGGAAGCGGCGTAATTGGTCTGACCAGCCGTACCCAGGATGCCACTGACCGATGCAATGTTGATGATCTTTCCCCTCCGCTGGGGAATCATCTTTCGCAGAGCGGCTCGGCAGCAGTAAAAGATGCTGGTTAGATTCATGCTCAGGACTTGCTCCCAATCCTTATTGGACATCAACATCAGGAGGTTATCCTTCATCATGCCCACATTGTTGACGAGGATGTCAATCCGGTCGTGCTCGTTTGCGATATGTTCCACCATGTCGCTGACCTGCTGCAAATCGGTGACATCGGCCCGGTATGGAATGAGCCTTCCGGCCAGCGATTCCGCCTCTCTCCTCAGCTCCTCAGCAGCAGCCTCATCGGCGGAGTAATTTGCGATCACAACGGCCCCCCCCTGGCAGAGGGCCAAACTGATGGCCCTCCCTATCCCCTTTGAGCCACCAGTCACCACGGCTACTTGACCATCGAACTTCATCACATTACCCCCCTGCGAGGGGTTTCACTCTGGACCTCTTCATTCTGGACATTAAGTTCCAAAGAGGCCCCTTAACGTGAAACCGCCGAATTTGGTCCATCATATTTTGAGAAATATTAATCTCCAATCCCGGCACAATCCACCTTCTCCCCTCCAAGGCCTTTTGGGAGACCCAGGAGAGAATATCATCCCCCAATTGGGGGGAGATGTAGAAATGGGGGTACATGAGATTGGTATCGGGACCGATGATTCCCTCTGACAGGGATATTACCTCCAGCTGTGTCCCGGAATAGATCCGAATACCCACCATGACGATGACGGCCGTCGGTTCAACCTGGTCCATCAGAGAGGCGCTCTCCTCTAGGGTTCTTTCGTCCTCCCCAGGCCCACCGAGGAGAAGGTAGTGGGCAAAGGGAATCCCGATCCTCCTGCATATCTTGGAGGCCCGCGATATATCCTCGATGGAAAAGGACTTTCCAAGCCGCCTCAACATCTCGGGAGATCCCGAATCGGTTCCGAACTCGATCCCCATACAACCCGCCTCTTTCATCGCCTCAATCAACTCCTCATCCACATAACCCGGGTTGACAAAGGCCGTCCATTTCACTCCGATCCCATCGTCAGTCATGGATCGGCAGAGGCCGAGGGCATGGTCCGGCGGAAAGTTGAAGATATCATCCACGAAATAGACATAGTCCACCCCGTGATGTTCCTTTAATTCCCGGAGCTCATGTAGGATGTCATCCGAAGGTCTCGTGCGAACTGAGGATCCCTCCAGCAGTGGATAGGTACAATAAATACAGCCAAAGGGGCATCCCCTCTTGGTCTGGATGTTTCCCATTCCCCCGTGTTGTAGGTATCGTTCGTTGTCCAGGAGATCCCTCTGGGGAAACCCGATGGATTTGACCCGATCGATGGGCGGAACCGATTCCGGTAGATCATTTCGTGTCATTACCCCCGGAATCCCTTCTACGGGGATTCGCCTTTCCAGACAGCGGACGAGGGAAAGGATAGGATTCTCCCCCTCCCCTACCACTCCGAAATCGATGTCCAATACCGTCAAGAGCTCCTTTGGGGCCAGGGAGAATCCGGACCCCCCCATGATCACCTTAGCCCCCGAGTATCTCCTGCAGAGGGCGATAACCTCCTCGGCCTCTGGAATGTAGGAGAGGGGTGTCGGATAGGTCAAATTATCCAGATTTCTTAGCGAAAGCCCGATCAGGTCGGGTCTCCATCGCGACACCTGATATCTCAGCTCCTTTTCCACCTCCTCACAGAAACAGAGGTCCAGGATCCTCAACCGGTGACCCTTCTCCTTGAGCACAGAGGCTATATAGGCCAATCCCAAGGGGAAAACCGGATAGGGCATCCTCTCCCTGTTTACCGATAACAGGAGTATTTTCATGATGGGTCCACGTCAAACTGGCGATTTCTGAGCCTGTTTACGATCTCCATCTGGGCCCTCCTCAGGACGAAATTGGACATCAAGAAGTAGAGGAAATGGTTTTTGGGGCCCCCAAGGAGCCTTCCCAAGATGGAGCGGGGGGAACAGCAATATTTCTGAGCCCATAGGTATCCCTCTTGGAGCTCCCTCGGGCTCATAAGCTTGGGCCTGAAGACCACATGGCTCATATCATAATGAGGCCAATGGTTATCGAAGATACGCCCCTCCTCTTCGAGCCTCTTCCTTAGAGGGGTTCCGGGAAAGGGCGTGAGAACGGAGAAGGTCGGGAGCTCGATATGGGTGTCATGCACGAACTCGACGGTTCTCTTAAAGACATCCCTATCGTCATGGTCGAATCCAAAGATGAAGGCACCCTGAATTCCTATGCCGCCGTCTTGAATTCGTTTAATGAGGCCAATCAGTTCCTGGGTGTCCATGAAGGTCTTTCTCGCCCCATCCAGGTTTTCCTGATTGAGGGATTCAAATCCGATAAAGAGGGAGATACAACCGCTTTTTCGAGCCAGGGCCAAAAGGTCCGGATTTCGGGCAATTTGAAGGGTACAGAAGGCCATCCACTTCACCTCATGTTTCTTGAACACCTTGAAGAGCTCGATGGCAAATTCCGGTTTGGCCACGACGTTATCGTCCGTGAGAAAGAGGTATTCCCCCTTTTTCCGGATGATTGAAGTGAGTTCGGCATCAATGTGGGAAATCGACCGGATCCGATATCGCATCCCGTTGATGATGGGGACAGAGCAAAACTCGCACCGATTAGGGCAACCCCTCGTTGTCTCGATGCTCTTAAAGAAACGGCTATATCTGGGGCTCAGGAGATCCCTCCTTGGGAAGGGAACCTTTTTCAAATCGATATAGCTGTCGCTCCGATAAAATGGCTTGAGGCAACCCGCCTCGTAGTCGGCGATGAGCTGGTGGAAGATCGCCTCCGCCTCGCCGACCAGAACGCTGTCGGCATGGTCCTTTGCCTCTTCGGGGAAAAGACTCGCATGCACTCCACCGAATACTACCGTTCTCCCCCTCTTCCGAAACTCATCCGCTAGGTAGTAGGCCCGATCAGCAACACAGGTCAAGGCGGTCAGCCCTACCAAATCCGCCTTCGTATCCAAATCCACTGTCTCGATGCTCTCATTTAGGATGGTAACCTCCCAATCCTTGGGAAAGAGGGATGCCAGTACCGTGAGCCCGAGCATGGGAAAGGGACGCCATGTGTCTGTCGAAACCCTCGTTCCCTTTTCCCGGGGAAATATGAGCAAGGCCCTCTTCACGTTACCTCCTTACGGACTTGAATTAGGGCGTGCATTGTCTAAATGGGCTGCTGTCCAAATATCCTTTCGCTCTCTTAAAAGCGATTTTGACCATTCTCATTTTCATAATCGAACACCCTTGTCCCTTCGCTTCAGCGCTTCCGAGGTGACCCTTTCGGGGTTCGCAGGCGGGGAATACCTACCCCTTCCGGCCTCTAAAGGGCCGGCTTTCCCCTCTCCTTCGGCTCCGCTCAGGACAAGCTCTGCTCACCCTCGATGGATAACCCCACCTCTCCAGCAATTTACGCTCAGGGACAACGGTGTTCTCTAAAATTATTTCCTATTCGCCCCAGGGGATTTGGACAACAGCCCTTAAAAACATAACTGTAGAACCTCCATCACGCCGTTTCGAAGGAGCGCAGAAATTCATCATAATCCTGGAAGTTGGGCTGCCTCCATTCCCTCCCCGTTGCATTCTCCCACACATATCTCATGATGAGCCGATATGCCATCCGTTTGAAAGGATTCCGGCTAAACAGGGCCCCTAAGAATATACGGGGCTGCGTATAGTACTTCTTCAAATAGACTTTTTGTAAGGATTCCACCTCTTTCGCTGAAAGGCAACGCGTGGGCATAATAGGATGCATGAAATCGTACTTACCGAAGTCCGTCTCAATGATCCTCCCTGCCTCCATGGCCTCATCATAGTAAGGGGTTCCTGGTAGGGGGGTTGTCATGGTTAGAATGAGAAAATCGCTCTGTTTTTTCAGGAATTGAAAGATCTCCTCCAATGTCTCCTCGCTGTCGAGCCAATCCCCGAACATTACGTTGCCCATAACCATAATACCATTTTCCCTCAGGATATTGATGGCCTTTTGAGCCATATCCCGATTCTGCCTCTTCTCGTATCGACCCAACACGGCTGAGTTTACGCTCTCGACGCCCAACATCACCTCATACAACCCCAGCCGCTTGAACTCGGGTATGAGATCTTCATCCCTGATAATATCCTTCACCCTCGACTGAAACCAGAAGTGAATCTGAAGGCCCGATTTCCCAAGCTCCTCTAAAAATCCCTCGACCCGTTTGCGACTCCAATTGAAGCTATTCTCGTTGAAGACGAAAAGGGTCTTTCCGTACCGCTTATTGAGATAGGCTATCTCCTCCACGACCTTCTTCCCACTCCTCGCTCGCCAATTACCCTGCCAGAAGGACGTTTCGGAACAGTAAGCGCAACAATCACCACAACCACGGCTCGTCGAAATTCCAAAGGCCCTCCTCCCCATTCCGTGCCAATAGTAGGCATCGCTCTCCATGTCGATGAGATGGTACGCGGGCAGGGGGAGGGCGTCCAGGTCGGCAATGAGCGGCCGCATCGGATTCACCATTACCTCCCCGTCCTCCGCGAAGACCAGGCCCCTGATCCCCTTCACCCCTTCCCAATCGCCTTCGCCGACCAGGGAGACGAATTCAGCCATGGACTCCTCGCCTTCACCCATGAGGATATAGTCGAGTTCCGAAACCTCTTTGAGGATAGAAGGGGCCAAAAGGGTAAAATGGCTCCCACCGGCTACGATTGTGGATCGCGGGGAGAGCCGTTTGGCCAGCATAATGGTCTGCAAAGCCTCGGGCGAAAAACAGGTAGTCCCTCCCGTTACCCCGATGATATCGGGCTGAGCCTCCGAAATTCTCCTGGCTAAATCGGACCAAGGCCTCTTAAAGGTCGTGCAGTCGAGGATGTGGCAGGGGAATCCCACCTCATCGAGGTATGCCGCCACCTTCAAAAGGCCGAAGGAGGGGGTCCACATCCTCAGCCCGGGAAAGAGCCGATGGGGGGGATCGACTAAAAATATTTTCGGCTTGACCCTTATCGCTAGACCTCCAGGTATTCAATCATCCTGCTGATCCTCTGCTGGATCGCATCGGGAATGCGATATAAGAGAGTACCCCTTGAATCGGTCAGCACGTGGATGGTTCGCCCCGTCGCCAGGACCCTTTTCGTCTCCCCATGAAGCACGCTATAGGTAAAGATGAGGTTGGCCAATTCGGTCCGCTCAATCCCCGTTCGGACAATGATCTCATCATTCGGCCTGGCGGGCTCCTTGAATTGGCAATGGAGTTCAACCACGGGGGCTAAAAAGCCGACCTCCATGAGCTTGAGGGGATCCAATTCGAATCGCCGGGCGAGCTCATTTCGACTCACCTCGAACCAACTGATGTAGTGACCGTGCCAGACCACTTGATAGAGATCGACCTCGGTGAAACGAACTTTAATGCGCGTTTCGTGAAACTTCATTGATTATCAACTTTCCCATAGAGCTGGGATCCGCCGTTGTCGTGGTTTTAATTCCCCTATCGATCCAACGGATCAATTTACAGAGGGTGGCATCATATCCGACCTCGATAAACCAGGTTACCCCCCAACGGGCGAGCTCCCTGACACAACCCTCCCAGTATACCGGCCTGCATATCTCCTCGGCCAAAAAGGTCTTGATGTCCCCCTTTTTCAGAAACGATAGGTTCATATGATTCAATATTGGAACCTTGGGTTCTCTCACTGCCATGCGACCCACCAACTCCAGGATTTCGGTCCGAACGGGCTCCATGAGGTGGGAGTGGAGAGGAGCCGAGAATGTAAGTCGATGGGCGGCAATGGCCCCCATATTGAGGGATAGAGGAATGACCCTGTCGATCCCTTCCTTCAATCCGGAAAGGACGAAATTCCTCGAGCCATTGTAATTGGCGATGGATATCCGATACCCATCCAGTTGTTCCCGAACCTCCTCGATTTGATCCATCCCCAGGCCTAGGACGAGGCACATGGCCCCCCCTAATTCCCTTGCCCGTCTCTCGATGAGGAGCCCGATATCCCTGGTAACGAGGAGCCCTTCCCGAAAGTCCATACTTTCCGAGGCCACTAGGGCCGCATAGATACCCATACTGTGCTCAGCGATGCAATGGGGGAATATCCCCTCCCGTTGCAACCGGTAAAAGTGAATGAGGCTGATGACGTAACTAGAGAGCTGCAACTTGACATTGATATACGGTTCCCAATCCCCCTCCTGAAAGGAGAAATTGAGGACATCAAACCCGCTGAGCCTCAGGGTTTCCTCGTAAATCTCAATGGCCAATCCGTCCTCGTAAAGAGGGTGATGTGTGGGGAGGTGAGGGCGTTCCTGGAGTTGTCCGGGAAAGCAGAAACAGATTCTTCCCTGCTCACCCTTCATCTGGTTACCCATTTCTCAGCCCGTAGTCCGGTTGTCGACGACGTACTGGGCAATGGTCCTCACGGATTGAAAGACCTGCTGCCCCACTTCCGCATCGGGGATGATTACCCCATATTGCTTTTCCAGGCCCAGGACCAGCTCCAAAGCATCGATGGAATCCAGGCCAAGCCCCTCCCCGAAAAGGGGATCATCGGTTCCGATATCCTCGGGGGAAATTTCCTCCAGCTTGAGCCGCTCAATGATCAACTTCTTGAGTTGGAGGATGAGCTCTTCGGTTATCTCTGTCATCTTATCATCCCATTCGCATTTCGGTCATCCCACCCGCATTTCAGTCATCCCACCTGTATTTCGGTCATCCCCAATAGGAATAGAAATTATACCATTGATCCGGGTATTGACGAATGTAATACTCGAATACCCGGATGATCTCCTCCATCCCCTCTCGAATAACCCGTTCTCTTTCCCCTCTTCTGCTTCCATCGAAGTAGATGGGCTTTTCGATGATTCCTCGATATTTCCGATTGGCCTCCATCACCACGAAAACGGGAAGAACCGGCGCCCCGGTCATCATGGCCAAGATACCAACGCCCATGGGAAATCGTGTCCTTCGACCGAAAAAATCCACATCGATGGTATTGGGGGAGTCCTCCCGGTCCCCCAGCATTGCGACAATCTCATTATTCCTCAAGGCCTTGACCAATTCAATGGTCGAAAAGGGGGTTTCCGCTCCTGGCTTGATATAGATCTCCCTGATCCCCTTCGCATGTCGGAATCTTCCCCTGAAGGCCTTGGTCCTGGCGTCGGGCTCGTCCAAGGAGAGTACATTAAGGATCCCCCCTCTGAAGGCCAATAGGAGCCCCCCCATCTCCCAATTCCCCAGGTGAGGGGTAATACAGATAGCCCCCCTTCCCTTCTGAAGGGCCCAGGCCATGTACTCCCCTCCCAACTCACCCTCTATGACCTTACCCTTGTTGGAGGCAGTGATCCGGTCTATCACCATATAGTCCAGCAAATATTGTCCATAGTTCCGAAAGGTCCTGCGGGCCAACCTGGAGATCTTCTGGGGGCTGAATCGGCCTCGGCCGATCACCTCCAGGTTGCTTTTCACGGCCCTTCGGGTTCGCCCCATCAGGAGATAGAAGATGTCTCCTACGGTAATGGAGATGCTCTTCTGGAGAGAACGGGGAATGAGGATCGAACCCAAAAAGAATCCCAAGAGGTAGATGTATCTGTTTAAGGAACGGACGTTTTTTTCCCGCATGAGACTATCCGATAAAGTAATCTTTGGCGAAACGGATCAAGGTTCCCACCCCTAACCTGTGTCGTTTAATCAGATCGAGGACATCGGTCCTACCCTTTCGCGATCTCGAATAGTAGAGGAAATTAGCCTTCAGGAGTAACCATTGGAGACGGATGAAGGAGATGTGATCGTGCTTGAACACCAGATGTTGGGTATCGAAGAAGCTCCAATGTCTCCGGAAAATGCGATCCTTCACCTTCTCATAGATGGCGGTACCCGGGTAAGGGGTTAGGATGCAGAATTGGGCCACATTGGTATCGAGCCGCTT
>Ga0209636_10003482_pt1 | contig 16033 bp, 15 predicted proteins | sample DeeMarSWOR152_54_FD_187464 | JGI IMG/M metagenome (GOLD analysis project Ga0209636, IMG submission 187464) | Marine sediment microbial communities from White Oak River estuary, North Carolina - WOR-1-52-54 (SPAdes) (version 2) | ecosystem: Environmental > Aquatic > Marine > Intertidal zone >...
CATATCCTCTCCAGTGATTATTAAAGAGGGCAAACAACAATTTAGTTTGCTCAGCAGCTGACTTGACTCTATCAGCTAATTCTTCTATCTCCTCGGAAGGGTAAAGATATTTATAGCGGGTTTCGCTATCTCCTGTCCACCACATTTCCGCGTTTCTACCGTGAAAGCGGAAATAAGCCATATCAGAAGTTATTGGGAGTTTCTGAGCAATTGAAAATTTGAACTTAGGCTCATCTATTTGAACCCAAGAACGTTTTTTCCCTTGATTAGCGCAGCAATACTGGGATCATCACTCCAACTACGATTTCTCAACTCAACAGCGAGCCTGTATTGTCCAAACGCTCTGCTAATAGCATTTAATATCTGCTGACCGAAGCTATCGTTTCTGAAGCTAGGTGGGAATTGTGCTAATAAAGCACCAAGTTTATCATATTTAACCAGGAATCAATGCTTTCCTTGAAGAGGTCAATATCCTGTAATGATATTACGGCTTCCTCTCCTGTAGCTTCTTCATACATCTTCGGATGAGTGAATTTTTGCCAAAGCTTAACGGTGAAGAGGAAGCCTTTAGGAACTCTGCGAACCCAGTTATAGACATAGCCAGGGTTAGGTGGTCGGTAGAATGAGCTATTTATCTCAACGGTATTGAAAAACTAGCTGTAATATTCAAGCTCGTTTATCTTACCTTCAGGGTAAAAGTATCCAGTCCATGTGCCTTACCCTTTAGAATAAGACCAGCCTGATGTGCCTATATGAATCTTAGCTTGACCAGACAGGCTCATTTTTCCCCAACCTAATTATACGACAATGAGAAAACTGTTTCGTCAATTCAGATATTGACATCCCACTAATTAGGATTATAATCTTATTCGCTCGATGGATATAAACTTATTGGAGGATGATGATGTTTTACAATTTTGGTCATCAGGGATTCGAAGTACATGAACCAGCCCCAGGATTTATAGTTCGTGCTATTACAGGAAAGAACATCATGCTTTGTAACGTTACATTACAACCTTACTCGGAATCACCCTTACATAGCCATTCATCTGAGGAGATGGCAATAATAATTGAGGGCGAATTTGATATGAAAATAGGTGATAAAAGCAAGGTATTAAAGCACGGTGATATATACAATGTCCCTCCTAACACTATTCATGGAGGTGTCAATGGTGAGCATAGGACGGTAATGATCAGCGCCTTTAGTCCACCAAGAAAAGATTATGAGTGAATTGAATCATAATCAAGTTAACTTGGTATGATAGGTTATCGTATTTCCCGAGTGTAAATCTAAGCCAACTTACTCAATAGTACAGTTAAATTATGTAAAAGAAACACTCAAGAAACTCAAATCGGGTCCGTAGAGTTTCTTGAGAGCTCGCTCAAATACCAAACTCTCCGTTAATGATAATAATCGGCCACATAGGTAATATAAAAGATTTCTCCCAATTTATAGACTGCCACTGCAGCATAGTGATCGCCCGCGTTAAGAAAACTTCGTTCGTAATGTTGGTGATTTTTCCAAATTGTCAATGCGGCATTTGCTATTCTATCTGCCGTGCCATATCCTGTAGCCCAAAAAACATCTTGCCAGCCTATATATTCAGTATATTCAAGTTGCTTGTTTGTTGCCATATTGCGGCTATTTGCTAGTGCCCATTTGTAGATATTCTCACCCCATTCTCGTTCATTCAGGCCATTTTCTATCCTTTCCTTGTTTACCAATTCAAACACGGCCTGTTCTACATCTTCTTCATCAATTTCTGCTGTTCCCTTCATAATGATGTCATATTGTTCACTCAATTCTTCAAATTGTTCATCCAGCTCATCGTATTCGGCGCTCAGTTCTTCATAGTTGTCCTGCATTGCTTCAAATTCGCTCTTAGTAGCATCGAACTGCTCACTCAACTCTTCATGTTTGGTGCTTAACTCTGCATACTTGGCTTGCACTGTCGAAAGTTCGCTCTTGGTGGCATCGCTTTGTTTGGTCAATACCTCCTGCAGTGACTCAGCTTCAGCCAATTTGCCCTGAAGCGAAGCGAGCTGGTTCTGGGCTGCGCGCAGTTCATTGCTTACTCTGTCATACTCTTGCTGCGTCACTCCTGAAGTACAAGAAGGTATAGCAAAGAGCACAATAGCCAGCAACATTGATAGCAGAATAATTTTCCTCATTCTATCTGCCCTCCTGAGTCGCTATATTTTTAAAGCAGCCGGTGTAGTAATGTTATGACCCTTAACGCTGATTGTCAATATACTATTAGTAATGTGACTTGACCTCAGAAATCACGCGGGCTCCGTCCACGTCTACAGAGGAATATGTCGGGGAGGCGTGATATCATTTAAAATCGGGAGTATGGATTGGAGGCCGACACCCGGTCAACTCAGTTGACTGGAAATAATTGCACCGGCAATATAAACAATAACCCACCAGCTGTAAGCGATTCTTGTGTAAATATGCAGACCTCTGGGCACCTTGATGCTGCCCCTCATAAGCCAGTGTCTCCAGATAAGAATGGCATCGACCAGCATAGCTAGAAGTGCCGTGTAACCTATGACTCCATGAACCGTGATAGGGATATTCGTTGATCCCACTATCATTAAAGTAGTGGATGCGATGTCCAATAATACTCCAGCCGTCACGAACAGTGCCACCCATTTTGATACGGCTGATTTCCTTTGTTCCGTTATCACTCCAACGGAGTAGAATATCAGGGCAAACGTAACGACGACAACAGCCCGGATAAGGATAGGATTCAATTCTTCGCTCATTGCACCAAGAGATAAGACCTGTTAAAAATAAATTTTATCAATATCTCCATAATTGAGCAAGCAGATACGGTGGGCCTAATATAACGCGGTTATCCCCTTTTGTGCTATCGGTCTCAAAGTGTGGACATAAAAGGCGAAAAAGGAACGACTGAGTAAGGTGAAGATAAATAACTATTGAATAAGGTGATAGGTATATGGTAATTCAGCGGATATTAAAAGTCTTGCCCTGGCGGTAGAATTTGCCAGTAACCACAATGCTGGCATTCAACATAATGCCCGTCCTTGTATAATTTTTTCCTACCGCAATTAGGGCATGGTATTAGTTTGAGCTTATCATTCTTTCTATGCTCTTTTACCATTGTCGGCTGCCCATATGATTCAAGCTGGACATGCTGATTATAAATCATTTTTTCTTCACCCCGCTGTCCATTGCCAGAAGTTCATGCTTCACTTCCAGATGACCGCAACGCTGACAGTAGTAATAGTTGCCCCACCCTTCGAAGCGGTGACCACGAATAAGACATATCAGCAGGTCAATCAGCCAATTGAACATCTTACTATTACCGAAAGTATTTTCCCCCATATGACCTGGGGCAGCCTTTAATTAGCAATATAACAGTTAAAGGTTAAGAAAATGTTAAAGATAGTAATTGGCTGTGAAAAAAAGATTACAGATTGGTTACATTTGTATTAAATATTAAAGAAGCAGGGGGGTTATCCTATCATCTTACCGGGCAGCCACAATATTAAGTCGGGAAAAGCGATGAACAAACCAAGCCCCACCATTACCAGGAGGATAAATGGAATTACCCCTTTGATTATATCAACGTTAGTAACCCCCAATTCTGGATCGGCACTGCCCTGGCAGACGAATATGGATTGGGCAAGGGGAGGGGTCATAAATGACATCTGCAGGTTCACGCATATCATCAGGGCAAACCACGTTGGATTGAACCCCAGTTGCGGTGCGATGGGTATCAGTATCGAGATAACGATGAGAATAATTGATATCCAGTCCATAAACATGCCCAAAATGAAAGTGACCAGCATTATGGCGGCAAAGGCACCCCATGAGCCAAAAGGTAATGCCAGCACTAGGCTCTCGATCGCTTCACTACCGCCAAAGTAGACAAATACACCTACTGTTGCGTTGGCACAGGCGGTGATAAGCATAACAAAGCCGGTCACCCTTAACGTCTCGCGCATGGCGTATTTTAGCAAATTCCAGCTGAATTTGCGGTAGACAACAGTAATAAGAATCGAGGCTGCTGCCCCGACCCCGGCTGCTTCGTAGACGGTGGCCACACCGAAAAATATCGTTCCCAGAACTGATAGCATGATAGCCAGAGGTGGTATTATCGAGACAAAAAGCAGGGTCATTTTCCTGGTGAAGGGGACCTGTCTTTCTTCCACAGGAGCCACGGGCGCTATTTGTGGCTGAATCCAGGAGCGGACAGCGATGTAACCTAGATACAGACCGGAGAGCACAAAGCCGGGGATAAAAGCGCCAAAAAACAGCCTGCCGATAGACACAGCGGCCGTCATGCCCAGGACCACCAGCATTATACTGGGGGGGATAAGAATACCTAGGGTGCCCCCTGCACAGATTGCGCCACAGGCCAACTCTTTGCTATAACCTCTTCTTACCATCGAGCCAAGAGAGACGACAGTCAACATGCTTACCGAGGCCTGAACCACCCCTAAACCGGCAGCAATAATGGTGCCTAATATGACGGTGCTTAGTGCCAATCCTCCTCTCAGGCGCCCGAGCAACAGGTGTAGAGCATGGTAAAGTCGGTCGGCTATATCCGACCGAGAAAGCATGACGCCCATGAACGTAAAGAGGGGTATGGCTACCATATTGTAATTCAGTATCATGGAACTGGCACGAAAGTACAATAAATAGAAAACCTTTGGACCCATAGCGAAAAGACCGAATACAGTTCCAACGCCGATAAGCACCAGGGCGACATGATAGCCCGTGAGAACCCCGAAAAATATCGCCAGCAGAAATCCCACTGCCAGAATCTCGGGACTTATTTCAATCACGGCAGCCTGCCTTTGAGGAGGATATGGAAGTCGCGAGTAAATTGAGCGACGAATTGAAGAAAGAAGAGACTTAATCCGATTAGGATTATTGTTTGGTACATCAGAGCCGTTGGAATGCTGCCCTGATGACGTGCCATATAGAGCACGTAAGCACTCCACACCGATGACGCGGATAATCTTATAAAGGCTCCGAACAATGGTATAAAGAATATGCCGGTACCAATGACGTCAATCAAAGCCTTTTTGCGGAGCGATAAGCGAGTGTAAATGATATCCACCCTGATGTGCGAATTATGGCGTTGTGCGTAGGCCCAGCCCAGCACGATAAGGGCACCGTCTATCATACGAAAGGAATTAAAGACCCAGGTGGTTGGCCTGTTGAATATGTACCTGGAGATAACCTCGTACAGGATAACGGCGATTAAGGCCAGCAAGAGCCAGCTTGATATTGACCCTATCCGTTCATTAACTGAATCGATAATATGCAGTATCTTTCTCATCAAGGGCTTATTCATATGATAGCGTTGGGCTATTGCTCCAATTCAAACCGCCGATACCATCGTAGATGCGCTCTATTGAAATTCATCAGCAGTTGCAGCACATAAAAATAGTGGGCTATTGTGGTCTCGAACCGGCAGACCTCAGCCTTATCAGTAATATCGAGCCCGATAATCACAAAGGCCCACACACAAATCCAAATCATTATATCAGCTTATGGCAGGATGAGCAAAAATCTAAACCGCTGATAATTAGATAGCGGGCTCAATCTGTTAAATTTCTTGGGATTCTGTAGCAAAGGTGTTACAATATTTTACGACAATTTTCTGATATGAGAATAATCCAGATAAAGGAGCGGTGAAGTGTCAGGACATGTACCTACATACGATGAAGCGCTATCTATTCTTAAGGAATACGTCAAGAGCGATAGCCTGCTGAAGCATTCTTATGCAGTCGAGGGTGTGATGCGCCACATAGCACGTAAGACAGGCGAGGATGAAGAGAAATGGGCGATTATAGGGCTGGTGCATGATATAGATTATGAGATGTTTCCAGAACAGCACTGTGAAAAGGCGCAAAAAATATTACGGGAGAAAAGCTGGCCGGAAGAGTATGTGCGGGCCGTGGCTTCACACGGATGGGGTATATGCAATGACATAGAGCCCCAAACTTATCTGGAAAAGGTCCTATATGCCGTTGAAGAGCTAACGGGGCTTATCGCTGCAGTGGCAATAATTCGACCATCAAGAAGTGTAAAAGACCTAGAGGCCAAATCCGTAATGAAAAAATGGAAGGATAAGTCATTTGCTGCGGGTGTAAATAGGTCAGTAATCGCAAAAGGTGCGGAGATGCTGGGAGTGGAGATAAGGGATTTAGTTGACGACGTCATTTCCGGTATGCGGGAAGTAGCAGACCGCATCGGATTATGAGACTGCTGCCAGCCTGTCTATTTGCCCGCGGTGAGCGCCTCAACATCGGCGGTAGTCGAACCTTGGTACCGATTTCCCCATTTAATATGGTGCTAGAATCCAAGTCACATTACTATTTAATAATAAACCGTTCAATTATCATTGCCGAACGGAATTAAGAATGCCATTTCCGTTCTTGCTCTTTACCTTTCCTTGCTTTATCTCGGGCGGGCTTAGAACCGGCGGGAAGATCGATGACATATTTATCGGCGGTAAAAGGTGAGTACCCTTGCGAGACACGTTTGCCTCCCTCGTAAATTTCAAGTGCAGCACCACATTTTGGGCATGACTGATTGCGAGGGAATCGTAATACCCATCCGTAACACCTGTAACCACACTTGGGGCATCTACCTTCTAGCATAATTTCATTATAACCCGTTTCTGTATTTGGGCGTCAATTTCATAATAAACTATTAAGGGCAAAAGTCAATCAAAGATACTGCTTGATATGCCGAATGTGGGCAAGAAAAAAGAGGCAAACAGCCATAAGTTCTATATTTGAATCCCTTTCATCGCTTGTAAAGCACCCCCATCCATTGCTTGAACCATGAACCAAAGTGAACATTTCTGGATATGGTATAATTCGCTCATGTTAATACAATAAGGTGGCAAGACGTGATATTTTTGTATTTAAGCGGTCCGCCGGCAGGCTTAATAGGAGCGGCTGCTACCTCTTCCAAGGTCTTGCTCACTTTATGACAGATTAGTGGTTAAATGTCATCTAGATATGCTATCCTGGTTTTCTTATGTTTGGGCCAATTGACAGCCGGGCTAACATGGTATAACTATTCGGCGGTTTTGCCCCTTCTCCAAAAAGACTGGTCTTTGAGCGGGGCGCAGGCGGGAATAATCCTATCAGCTTTTCAAGCAGGCTATGTCATCGCCGTTGTTACCCTCGGTTTCCTCTCAGACAGAATAGGTGGCCGCAAGGTATTCGTAATCAGTGCCATTGAGACCAGCCTAGCCGGGTTATCTTTCGCCATCTTTGCCAAAGGTTTTTTCTCAGCGACAGTCTTGAGGGTACTGGCTGGACTCGGCCAAGGTGGCTTATATGTACCCGGTATGAAGCTTCTCTCTCAATGGTTTCCTCCCAAGGAGAGGGGAAAGGCGCTGGGAATTTACACTTCTGCGCTGATCGGCTCTTATGCCGGTGCCCTGTATATAGCTGCACCCATAGCCTCAGCATATAGCTGGCAGTGGGCAATTATACTAACGTCTGTCTGGGGTTTACTTGGTGCGGCACTGGTATTCTTCTTTGTCAAAGAAAGAGCTGAGCTGAAAGTCGTAGCCGGGAATTCAGGAGCACCACTTTCTGTTAGCCGTACCCCGCTAAAGAAAGCAATACTGATGGGAAAACCCCTGGGTCTGCTTAATTTAGGCTACATGAGCCATATATGGGAGCTTTATGGTTTCTATGGTTGGGTCGGACCGTTTGTAGTGGCAGTGGCTCTCGGCCACGGGTTCAGTGATGACTCCGCACTGGTGTACGGAAATACCATTGCCGCTACCGCCGTACTTATGGGAATAGTTTCGCCAGCTCTTGGCGGATTCATTTCCGACAAAATAGGGCGCACCAGAACCATAATCATGGTCATACTGGTTAGCGCCGCTTGTTCTTTTAGCGTCGGCTGGCTGATAGCAATACCCCTTTACTGGTTCCTCGGTATTATCTTGGTCTACGGCTTCTTCGTCGTTATGGAGTCGGCAGTGTTTAAGGCGGGCCTTTCGGAACTGGTAGAGCCAGAGTACCTCGGCTCTGCCTTGGGAGTTCAATCCTTCCTCGGCTTCGGCATTACCATTCTATCTCCAGCCCTGTTTGGTTTGGTTCTGGATATATCAGCCCCTGGTGTTGAGGGGCAGTCTCTGGTGTGGGGGTGGTCTTTTGGACTGCTGGGACTGGGAGCTCTAGTGGGTCCAGTATCTATGTATTTCTTAAGAAGGCTGCCTGAATCGGTCAGGATTGGCGATGGCAAAAAATAGAGGACAAGTGAGCTAAAGGTGAGCTGCACCATCTCCATCTCATCGGTTGCCCCTCAATAACTACTTATTTTCCAGTTGCCGTCTTCTTTTACCAAAGACACCTGGACAGTTTTCACGATATCGCTAAAGCCTTCTAAATCCACCCATGCCGTCGCGGTTGTGCTTCCTGTTTTGAGCTCTCCCATACTTTTTAGCCTCGTGAAATCACCTAAGAACTGTGCTGTGCGCAACCTGTTGATTATTTCCTCCTCACCCAGACTCGCCTTCAACCTTTCCGAAAGGAATTCCAGGCAGCGACTATATTCCTTTTTCTCGTACGCCGTGAAGAAACCTGTTACAGTTTGCTGAACGGCCTTTTCATCGGTCACTGCGCATGCTAACGGACCAGGCATTAGCATGATCAATAAAGCTGCAAGGGTGATCAACGCAAAAGGTTTCATAATTGCTAATGATTATTTGAAATTCAGTCATGCTGCTTTTGGCAGGTCAATCTGACTGTGATTTATTTGTAACGCTATTTATTTTCTTATTAACCTGAAAGAGCTTGATGTCTCGGGTGAATCCGCAGTTAATGCATTCAACAAACCAACCGTACTGGTCTTTTTCAACACTTAATATCCAATTGCATTTGGGACAATATATACGATGTTTCATTTGTACCACCTCCACCGTCACTCTTTCTGAGCCTTCTTTCCTAGCTTTAATGATAAGCGATAGCAGATACCTTGTCTGTGACGAACGTCACTGGTGGTTAGCTAATAGCAACGATAATAAAGAGAGCGGGTCACAGCGACTTCACCGAGACGCCGGAAGCTATTTACTCTGCCACTATGATTCATGTTAAAATGATACAATCTATGAAATGAATTCTTTCCGTAGCCGGTCCCTTATAGCTGGCCTTCTTGCTAGTAAAAAATCTTCGAGTATGTCTGGCTCAAAGGAACTCGACCGAGACATAAATTAAAGCAAACTTATTAGCAGAACGTTTGATGAAAATTACCATTATTGGCGCTGCCGGCTGTGTAGGCTCCTGTGCTGCTTTTAATATTGCAATCCATGGCCTGGCCGATGAGATAGTGATGATCGGTGGTCACCGGCAAAATGTATTGAAACAGCATACCATGGACCTCAGCACGGCCGTGGCCGCACAGGACATACTGGTACGGGCTGGTAGTTATGAGGACATACTTGGCTCAAATATAATCATCATAGCCGCCAGTAGACACGAAGGAGTACTCTCTTCCCGCATGGAATTGCTTCCCAATAACTTGGCTCTTATTCGTGATATCGGGGATAAGATAGGGCAACTCTGCCCTGAGGCGGTGGTGATTACTGCCACCAACCCGGTGGACCCTCTAAACTATGCTATGTATCTCCTCAACCCTAAACGGGACCGGAGCAAGTTCATCGGTTATTCCACCAACGATAGCTTCCGCTTCCGGATGATGGCTGCCAGCGCCCTCGGTATTAAGACCAGTCGGGTGAGTGGCACTGCCATCGGGGAACATGGCAGCAGCCAGGTGTTGCTTTTTAGCACCCTTCGGGTTGATGGTAAACCGGTTTCAGCGAGCGATGAGTTAAAGCAGAAAGTGAGACAGCAGGTGCCTAGTATCCTGAGGAGCTACGAGGAACTTAAGTCAGGACGCACTTCAGGCTGGACTTCGGCAGTAGGATTGGCAGACATGTGCAGGGCTATTGGCCTGAATACCGGAGAAATGATTCCTTGTTCGGCAGTGCTGGATGGCGAATACGGATACCGCGGGTTGAGTATGACTGTTCCGGCTATTCTGGGACGTGGTGGCGTTCAGCAGATTTTGGAGTGGACGCTGTATCCGGATGAGTATCAAGGTCTGGAAGATTCAGTCAAGACTTTGAGACCCGCCATGCGTTCTGTGGAGGAAAACCTGGGCATAGGCAGAACATAATAAGGACAACAGGTGTAGCCATGAGTATCGATACGAGATTTGAAAAACTACTCGAACTTGCTTACATTGGGAAGGTGAGGACACGTAACCGGATAATAAAGACCGCTCAGGGGACATCTTTCATCGAGCCTACCGGCTATGTGGGCGAGCAGGCCAGGGCGTACTATGAGACCATGGCTAAAGGTGGTGTTGGCTTGCTCATCGTAGAATCTTGCGGAGTTGAGTATCCCCTCGGCGTCCATCATCCACCGGTTCAGTTTCACCTTGACGATGACAAGTATATCCCGAGCTACAGCCAATTGACCCAGGTCGTTCACCGGCACGGTTGCCCCATATTTCTTCAGCTTTTTCACGCCGGCCCTTGGAATCCAACCGGCCTATTGCCGAAACGTGATACGAAAGCTGCTTCCACATTGACCGAAAGCGAGCTGCCCGGACCAGGCTTTGCCATACCCAGAGGAGTTTCTCTCAGCGAGGTTGCAGAGCTTGTTGAAATGTTTGTCAGGGCAGCGGAACGCGCCCATAAAGCAGGGTTTGATGGCGTGGAGATAAACGGGGCAACGTGTCATCTGATTAATTCCTTTTTCTCACGCATCTTCAATAAGCGCGATGATGAATACGGCTGCGCCAGCATAGAAAACAGGGCCCGTTTTATGACCCAAATCGTACGTGAAATTAAAAAGCGTCTTGGACAGGACTTCCCTGTCACTGCCCTTGTGAATATCGCGGAATATGGAGATGAGAAAGCTACCACCATTGAAGAAGGTGTGCAGTTCGCCAAGCTTCTACAGGACGCCGGGGCTGATGCCATCCAGGTAAGAGCCCATGGTTACGGTCATCGTGGGGGGTTATTGCATCCAGACAGGCTCTTTTACCCTGAACCTCCTGAGTCCCTTCCCAAAGACTTGGACTGGAGCCGTAAGGGAGCAGGTGCCACCATTCCACTGGCCGCGGCGGTCAAGAAAGTGGTATCAGTGCCGGTTTTTGCCGCCTGCCGACTTGACCCTGACCTCGGGGAGAAGTTTCTGCGGCAAGGCAATATAGATTTTGTGGGCATGACCAGGCGCCTGCTGGCAGACCCGGAGCTACCCAACAAGGTTGCGGTCGGAAGACTGGAAGATATCAACCCGTGTACCGGCTGTCTTTATTGCATGGATGTGCGTCTGCACAATACTCCCGTTCGATGCCGGGTAAATGCTAACCTGGGAAGAGAAACGGAATTTGCCCTTAAGCCTGTGAAAAGGGCAAAAAAGGTGATGGTGGTGGGTGGTGGCCCGGCTGGCATGGAGGCGGCAAGGGTGGCAGCACTGAGAGGACATGAAGTAACGCTTTACGATAAAGAGCCAAAAATAGGTGGACTGATACCGCTGGCAGCTCTGTTGAAGGATGTTGAAATTGACGACCTTCTCGCTCTGGTTCGCTACCTCGCAAATCAAATGAAAAAGGCAGGCGTAACTGTCAAGTTAGGAACAGAGGTTACGCCGTTATTAGTCAAAGAATTCAAGCCAGACGTAGTTATCCTAGCAACAGGGGGTATACCTGCCATTGCCAACATAGACGGAATTAATCGACGCAACGTGGTAAGCAGTTCAACTCTGCACCGCCAACTCAAGCTTTATTTCCGATTTTTAGGCCCCAAGTTACTGGCAGGGCTGACAAAACTATGGATGCCTATCGGAAAACGGGTGGTTGTTCTCGGCGGTACAATTCATGGCTGCGAGTTGGCTGAATTTTTGATTAAACGGGGCAGAAAGGTCACTATCGTACATAGCGGCGAGATAGCGGGCGATGGAATGACCGGCGACGACAAGTTTCAGTTTTTCCGGTGGCTTGCTGATAAAGACGTAACGATAATGACCGGGGTTACGTTTGAAAATGTAACCGATGCAGGGCTGATTATCAAAACTGCGGAAGGAAAGAGGCAGGCCATTAATGCGGATACCGTGGCGCTTACCCTTCCTCTGCAATCAAACACGGAACTTCTCCGGAACTTGGAAGGAGAAGCTCCTGAAATATATAGCATTGGCGACTGCCGGGAGCCCAACCTGATAGCAGAGGCAATCGCTGATGGTTCATACATCGCTCATACTATTTAGAGTTATTCCAGTATATTCAAGAGGAAAACGATAGATGACAATTGCCGAGATGCTGGCCAGAAACGCCCGCATGTACCCCAACGATGTTGCCTTGATTGAACTCAAGCCAAGCACCGGAGTCAGAAAAGAAATCACCTGGCGGGAATTCAATGAAAGGGCAAACCGAATTGCCAACGCTTTAATGGATATGGGTGTTAAAAAAGATGACAAAGTTATTCACCTAATGATGAACTCCATAAACTGGCTGGAAGTGTATTTCGGTATCATCAGAACCGGGGCATGGGCGGTCCCCCTGAATTTCAGGTTTACCAGTCAAGACATCAAATACTGCACCGATGTCGCGGAAGCCAAGGTGATGATTTTCGGAGAGGAGTTCATTGACCGGATAGAACCCATACGCTCCCAGCTGCCAACCATCGGGTCGTTCGTTTTTGCAGGCCAGGGCACGCCACCGGCCACGGTTCATCTGGAAAATATTATCGCAGGTGCCTCTTCCCAGCCGGTGGATATCTTGCTGAACGATGAAGATATATGCGGGCTATATTTCACCTCAGGCACCACAGGAGAGCCAAAGCCTATACTTCTAGCGCACAAGAACATGGAGAGCGCTGCTATTACGGAAAACCGCCACCACTTTCAGGAACGTGAGGACAATTTCCTCCTGCTTCCTCCACTATACCACTGTGGGGCCAAGATGCACTGGTTTGGCAACCTTATAGTTGGCAGCCGTGCCACTATATTGACCGAGATAAAACCCGAGTACATCTTCGATGCAGTCAACAGAGAAAGAGGGACCATAGTATGGTTGCTGGTACCGTGGGCACATGATATCCTCGAAGCTCTGGACCGGGGAGAACTGAATATAGGCGACTATGACTTTAGCTGCTGGCGCTTGATGCACATCGGGGCTCAGCCTGTACCCACCAGCTTGGTCAGACGCTGGAAAAAGTACTTCCCGAATATGCAATACGATGAGACCTACGGCCTTAGCGAGGCTACTGGTCCAGGGCCAGTTCATCTGGGGATAGGCAATGAAAGGAAGCTGGGAGCAACCGGAAAACCCGGATTTAATTGGGAAGCGCGGATCGTAGACGATAGCGGGAAAGACGTAGCTAAGGGAGGAATAGGGGAACTAATAATCAAAGGTAACGGGATTATGAAGTGCTATTATAAAAACCCGGAATTAACCGCGAAAACTATCAGGGACGGCTGGCTTTATACGGGTGATATAGCCAGAATGGATGACGAAGGCTTTATCTACGTCACTGATAGAAAAAAAGATATTATCATTGCTGGTGGAGAAAATATTTACCCGGTAGAAATAGAAGAAATCTTGCAGAACCATCCCATGATATTCGATGTGGCTGTGATCGGAGTCCCTGATGAAAGGCTCGGGGAAATAGTAGCGGCGGTCATTGAACCGAAGGCCGGCAAGTATCTGACAGAGGAAGAAATATATCAATACTGTGAACGGTATCTACCCCGATATAAAAGACCCAGACGCATTATCTTTGATAAAGTCCCTAGAAATCCCACCGGCAAAATCGAAAAACCGAAGCTACGGCAGAAATACTCAGCCCCGTAAAACATGGTAGAAGGCTTGATGGGATATTGGGGGAAACCATTTTCCCTTTCTAAACTGGAGAAAGTGCTCGGAAATGAAGTTCAGGGGTTTCTTGGCCAGGTAAAACTTTTCATGAAGTTGGTAGAGAACCTCGTCCAGAGCCAAGACAGTCGCATCTCTGTGTTCGCTGGCTAGCCTGTAGAATCTCCGCCCTTCTTCCTCATAGTCCTCGGCAGACCGTATCAGCCGGCCAAACGGCTTCGGCTTTGCTTCACCACTATAATGGTAACGGAAATCCATAGTAACATATTCGGGGAACATACCGAGGATAAAGAGGCACAAATCGGCTATCCTCTTGTAGAAGCCAAATCTGCGTTCTTCATCAACAGTCTGACAAAACCTGGCTAGGCTGTCTATATCCATGTCATTGAACCTGATCTTGCGCCAGATGCCCTTCCTTACCCTTATCGGCAAGGTAAAGCTCTCAATTCGAGTAAAAGAGGTGAGCATCTCTGCCAAGTATTTTAAGACCACGGTGTTGCTCAGGAAACGAACCACTTCGGGAGTATCAAAAACGGGTATCTTTTGATTTGCGGTTCGCTCTACGGTGTAGGTTTGACTTTCCAATTCCCTGCGGGCGGTTCTCAGCAATATCTCGAATAAAAACCTCGGTGTAATTGTGGCTGTTATTGTCTCCTCGCTCATAAGCATTATCCGTTGAAACAGCCTTCGTGCTTCGTGCTCCATCATCCCTTCAATAATGCAGGGGTCATCTTTTATCGTATTAGCTTTGCTCAAGAGTGCGGGGTCAACTGTCTCGAGCAGGAACAGAATATCGCTTTCGGAAAATTCCGTTGCCCGTGCTGCTTTCATTTCGATACTCCTCGTCTATGAAAGTCTCCCCATAAAATGATAGCCCAACTGTTGACGTTTCTCAAACGGAACGGCGTCAGCCGTTGGGCTAGATGCCTAATTCTCAGTATTATATCTAAAGGAGAAGGGGTAAAGGAATGGCAATTAACCTTTACCAGGACCCAAAACGAGAAAGGCTAGGCTTGCTCTGGGGTGGCTGGAATCGGCAGGATTGGAAGGGATGGGTTCATTAATCCCGATTCTGGTCTGAGGGCTTCTTTGTCATCACCAACCTTCGGCCATCGGGGGTTTCATCCACGTCTATGGTTATTCCTTCGAGGCTGGTAGCTAAATTTTGCTCGATGATCAATAACTTGGAGCCTTCGTGCTCTAAGACATGGTCCTCAGCAGTCTCCACATCAATTATCAGGCCAAGCGTACCGGATTGGTCCGCAGTCAAGCGCAACCCTGCCTGGTCATTATCGGTGTGCTCATCAAGAATCTTTTTAAGCTCACTCAAACCGGCTTTGGTGACACCTACCATTGTCATACCTCCCTTGGCGTGATGTGCTTTGGCTAGTACCTTCTTCGCCCTCCTCCGAATCCACCACCTCTTCTGCCGCCGTACGAACCGCCGCCTCTACCTTCTGGGCGGGGGCGAGCCGCACTGACATTAAGCGTCCGCTCTTTCAGTGTCTTTCCGTTGAGGCCGGCAATTGCGGCCTGTCCCTCCGATACGGAAGGCATCTCCACAAACGCGAATCCTCTCGGTCGGCCGCTATACCTGTCGGTTGGTATGGCTACAGACTCCACTTTGCCAAAAGCGGAGAATTCCTCCTGCAGCTCCTCTTCGGTCACATCAAAGGATAAATTGCCTACATATATTTTCATAGCCTGTCCCTCCTTTATCCGGGATTATCTGTTCTGCCGCCTATCTTCCTTGGCGCAGCCCTCTTCGGGCGCTTTTCTTAGCTTTAGCGCGGGCAGCGTCTCGCCTGGAAACAAAATGACTATGCGCCTTCGCTTCCCGCAGGACGCCGCTCATCTGCACCATTCTCTGGAAGCGGCGTAATAATGATTCCTGTGATTCTCCTTCACGTATTGATACTTTCAATAATGGAACTCCTGGTCCTCAGCGCTGAAGATGAACGTAGCGCCACAATCGGAACACTGGAGAGATTTGTCCTGAAATATCATTGGATGACCTCCTCTCTTAATACTTTTAGTTAGAGTTCCGGTCATCCAACACTGAGGTAGACTGAGGTGACTTGAAAAAGCTGCAATAACCTAAACCTAAACTAACGTTATATATAATAGGATGAAAGGAGTCTC
>Ga0209636_10003484_pt1 | contig 16025 bp, 17 predicted proteins | sample DeeMarSWOR152_54_FD_187464 | JGI IMG/M metagenome (GOLD analysis project Ga0209636, IMG submission 187464) | Marine sediment microbial communities from White Oak River estuary, North Carolina - WOR-1-52-54 (SPAdes) (version 2) | ecosystem: Environmental > Aquatic > Marine > Intertidal zone >...
GTATAATGATGAGACACGGCCAGTTTCTGCGGGACCCGAAACTGCTTACGAATGCTTTAAACTCTGCTCATTGGATTGAAGGCTGGAGAGACCGAAGAAAAACCGCCAAGAAATCTGGCGTTATAATTTCGACCGCAGGAATGCTTAAGGGCGGTCCGTCCGTATTCTACATTTCAAAAATTGGAAAAAAGACACGCAACGCCGTCTTTCTGGTCAGCTATCAGATCCCAGGCACTCCCGGAAGACAGTTGCTTGATAAGGGTGTATGCGTTATTGACGGAAAAATGAGAAAGATTAAAGCAAAGGTTGGACACTTCGATTTTTCCTCTCACTGCGGAGCAGGCGAACTTAAAGAATCTGTGAAAAAACTTGGTGGAACCCCAAAAGTCTATGTAGTTCACGGCGCTGAAGGAAACTGCAAACTTCTTGCAAAATGGATAAAGAAAGAGTTAGGCTTAGAAGCTACAGCACCTAAGACTGGTGACACATTCAAGATATAGCCGTGAAACAAATGGAGATCGGGATCTTACGCATAGGAAAAGTAGATTCTCATGTGCTAAACAGGGTCAAAGAAAACCTAAAAATGACTTTTTCCAAGTCGAAATTCACACTGATTCCCGCAACACTACCATTACCAGAAGAAACCTTCAACAAGACAAGACGGCAATACAGCTCAACCAATTTACTAAGCAAAGTCCACAACTATGCTAAAAAAGAAAAAGCGCTAGACAAAATTTTAGGAGTTATGGACGCCGACATCTTTGTTCCAAACCTGAACTTCGTTTTTGGAGAAGCAGAATGCCCTGGAAAAGCAGCCTTAATATCCTTGTGCAGACTTAGACCAGAATTCTATGGGGCGGCTCCAAACATAGAGTTGTTTGTGGAGAGGAGCACAAAAGAGGCTGTGCATGAGCTTGGACACACCTTGGGTTTAAGACATTGTTTAAATCCGTTTTGCGTTATGTACTTCTCGAATTCCATTTTCGAAACCGACAGAAAGCAAAGCTTATTCTGTAACAGATGCCACCTTAAAGTTGAAAAAACCGTGAAAGAACTAGGGTGAGAACCTTGAGTGACAAGTTTAACGCTAGGTTGATACATTTAACACCTGTCTTAGCAAGCTTGTTATTCGGTGTGTCATGCACCTCTCTTATCTTGATGTCTTCTGTAGAATTTTATCCAATCACTCCACTTCCAGAAAATATCTTTGGGTCTCTCGGAAACGCACTATACTTTGTTATTCTCATCGGAGTTGGCGCATCATTATTGTACTTTCTTATAAAGCGAAAAAGCCATAAACTGATTATGATTGTTACAGGTTTTGCCTTAACAACCGCAGTTTTCACGCTCTCTTTCATCTACTTGTCTGCAGCATTTTCAAAATTCACCATTCCACACATTGAAACTCTGACTCTGATTTTATCTTTACTAATAACAATTGTATCCAACTTTACAATCTTTCGCAGGAACAACCGAGGTTGCAACTTGATAGTTCTCTGTTTGGGAGGAGCACTAGGGGCATTTTTAGGAGTTTCAGTTCCTACTCTGAGCGCAACTTTGATCTTGTGCTTTCTAGCGGCGTATGATGCATTTGCAGTTTATCGCGGACCCGTGGGGAAGATAGCCCGCAGCGGACTTGACCAACTTCGTGGTTTAAGCTTCTCCTTTAAAGATATTCAAATGGGTTTAGGCGACTTGACGTTCTATTCTATGCTTTCCGGGCACATGCTTCTCAACTTCGGCCTCGTTTCATGTTCAGCCTCCATAGTTGGCATTTTGCTCGGAAGTTTCTTTGCCTTTAAGATGCTGGAAAGAAAAGGCATATTCCCAGGACTGCCGTTCCCAATACTTCTCGGTTTAACAGCAAGCTTTCTTACTTCAACATTGTAATCTTGCATTTGGAAACCCGCTTGACTCTTCTCTATCCAAAACAGGGTTACCGTTATTCATATAGGCATCAACAAGCAATTTCTATTTTGAGGAGTACAAAATGCCGAAAGACTTGTCAAGGGAAATTCGGAAGTTGAAGGTAAGATTAGAAGACTACTTAAAAGAGGAAGAGGAATTCGTAAAGCAGTTAAGAAGATGCCTCAGCAACTTCACTGAGCTGAGCAACAGTCTGAAAAGATCCAAGATGAGTAAAGAAGACGTGGAAAAATTGACGAAGCTCCGACTAGAGGCTGTTAATTCTCTTAGCGAGGCGCTGAAAAAGGAAGGCATGGCTGAGCATGAGAAAAGCCATCTACTCGAATCCTATGGAGCATTAATCCTATCATTAGAGGAAGAATTCAGGGAGCTTAAGTCGTAACTTCTCCGAAGATTTTCAAGAATCTAAACGCTTGATAACACTAGACTGGTGGAATTCACATTAACTTCAACAATCTTGCAATTTTTGAATTCCTTAGATTCTCCAAGCACATCCCTAACGATAACATTATTGCTTTCCATTTTTGCATAAAGTGCGTCTTTGAATACTGTTTCTCCGTCAAGAATCACTGTAAATTCGCACATTCTTCTCCAACCAACAATTACAGAAAGCAACAACCCAGTTATAAACTTCCTCTTAAAAGCATAGAAAGATAAACTAGCCTAGACGGTTTTTTGCAAGGGATTAACCCCCATTTCTTTCAGATTAGATGCAAAGTTCATGATAATTTCGCTGAGACCACGTTTATCATCAGCGGAAGTCTGCTCTATTCGCAGCCGTTCCGATTCTATTCCAACTGCCTTAAGCCACTTCTTCATTTCTTCAATTCTTTTCTCAGCAACTGAAGCACCGAAAACATAGTGGCAATCTGACCAGCGACAACCAATGAGTAAAACGCCGTCTGCTCCAGCCCAGAAAGCTTGAAGAATGTGCAACTGGTCTATCCTTCCCGTACACCTTACTGGAACCATATGAGCGTTGGGGTATTCTTTGAGTCGGTCGATGTTTCCGTTGTGGCACCAGTCACAGACGAAAGCCAAAAGACGCGGTTCACTACTTGTCCATATCCTTGGAGCTTCATTTATTGAACCCAAGATTTTCTCGTTCGTGAAGTTGCTCATGGAGATTGCCATTGCTGGACATTCAACTGCGCATGTTCCGCAGCCCTTGCAAAGGGCGCTGTCAACTTTTGCGACGGATTTTTCAACTTTTATGGCTCCGTACTGACAGACTTTTTCGCAGCTAACACATGCAATACACCTATCCTCATCTACCAGCACATCATCTGGCTCGCATAAGTCTTCCATTTCAAGACATTGAGCACAAGGTCCACAGAAGAAGCATCTATGAGCTTCTCTTATGCCAGTTTCCACCGTGAATCCGAGTTCAACCTCTTTGAAGCTTCCAAAGCGTCGATATGGAGCGAGACAGGGCACACGTTGTTTAGGCTTTTTCTCTAATAGTTTTTCGCTTGTAACCCATGTAGTTTCATGGATTTCTTCTTTCCTTCCTGCTTTTAAGTCGAGACCTCTGAGATAGCGATCTATAGAAACCGCGGCTTTCTTGCCCGCAGCTATGGCTTCTATCACCGATGCTGGCCCTGTGACTGCATCTCCTCCGGCAAATACTCCGGGCATTCTTGTTTCAAGCGTGACAGGATCAACTATGATTGCATTTCTTTGCGTAACTCTAATGTCTTTAGGTAAGAATGATGTGTCTGGCGTTTCCCCTATTGCCAGTATAACTGTGTCAACTGGGGCTGTGAACTCTGAGCCTTCGATCGGTATTGGGCGTCCTCTACCGGTTTCATCTGGTTGTCCTAGACTTGTACGAATGCATTCAATTGAAACAACTTTTCCATTTTTGCCAACGAATCTTTTTGGAGAAGCCAAGAAAAGAAAGTTTACGCCTTCAAGTTTTGCCTCTTCAACTTCCCGACGATGTGCAGGCATCTCCTTCTCTGACCGTCTATATATTATAGTTACTTCGTTGGGACCTAGGCGCTTAGCGGTTCTAGCCACATCAACGGCAACGTTTCCTCCACCTATCACCGCTACCCTGTCTCTGAGTTCAAAGTGCTTTCCAGAGTTTACATCTCTTAGAAATTCAAGCGAGTGAAGGATACCATCTAAGTTTTCACCTTCAACGTTCAGGCTTAAGCACTTTTCAGCACCGATGGCTATAAAGACTGCTTTGTAGCCTTGATTGAGCAAGCTGTCTATTGTTATGTCTTTGCCTAATGTTATGTTTGTTTTTATTTCTACGCCTAAATCTACAATGTATTGAATTTCAATGTCAATTACTTCCTTAGGCAAACGATACTCTGGTATGCATTCTCTTAGCATGCCGCCGGGTTTGGAGGCTTTTTCGAAAACTGTAACGGGGTATCCCATCTTGACAAGTTCGTAGGCTGCTGCAAGCCCGGCGGGGCCAGAACCAATCATGGCTATTTCCTCATTGTACTTTCTTGGTGTTGGATTTGGTTTCTCATTTTTTCCCATCTTGAGCTCGTAATCTGTGACAAGTCGTTTTAGAGCTCGTATGCTTAGCGCTTCATCTATGTCTTTTCTTGTGCATGCTTCTTCGCATGGGCTGAAGCATACTCTCCCGCAAACCGCTGGAAGAGGAATATACCTTCTTATAACTTTCAGGGCTTCCTTGAATTTTCCTTGACTTATTAGGGCTATGTAGGCTTGAATATTTACTTCGGCGGGACAAGCCTTGCGACAAGGAGGATAATATTCTTCGGCAATCTTGTCAAGGGGCACAATGCTAACCTCAAATGGTCTTTAAACCGCGATCGTAAGAACTTTAAGGAATGCAAAGCCATAAATATTAAACTTGCGTCACCAATGCTTAATATTTCCTATAGCAATTTTTATATTGCTGGTTCATGCTCATATGACCTTCTTTAAAGGAGGTTCTACGTCTTGATTATAGTTCAGCAGAAATCGCTTGAAAAGATTTTTGAGATGACCGGAAATTTTCAAAAGCTCTTGATAGTGGGTTGCGATGGATGCGCCGCTATAATACAGGCTGGCGGCGAAAAACAAGCTGAAATCTTAAAGAAACTGCTTGAAATGCACAGAAAACTCGGAGGAAGAAATGGCTCCAAAATTAAGGCAATTTCAATTTTGCGCCAATGTGACAGGCAGATAGTTGCATCCTCACTCCATCCACTAATTGAAGAATATGATGCTGTGGTCAGCTTGGCATGCGGAGTTGGAGTTCAAACACTTGCGGATTTGTACACAAACAAGATAATTATCCCAGCAAACGACACGAAATTTCTCGGAATGCATGACACGAAGGAAGGCAAATTTTATGAAATGTGCAGAGCATGCGGAGACTGCATCCTATTCGAAACAGGAGGGATATGCCCCATAACTAGATGCGCCAAAAGCCTTCTTAACGGACCTTGCGGCGGACAAACAGAAGGAAAATGTGAAGTCGGTGGAGGGAAAAACGACTGCGCATGGATCCTCATCTACAAACGCCTAAAAGAAAGGAACAAACTTGACTTATTCACCAAGTTTAGGATTCCCAGGGACTATCGGATTTCAGAGCATCCCCGAGAACTTGGGGGCGAAACAACAGCAGCAATAACAGAGAAAAAGGGAGGAACCGAAAAGGAAGAAGAGATAATCAGCGGAACCATAAAGAGAGAAGCTTATAGCGAACTTATGAAGCAAATAAGCGAAGGCAAGTTTGTTTTCACAGGCGAGCTTGAGCCGGTAAAAACGACGAATCTTCATGAGGTTCTTGAAGGGGCAAAGATTTTGAAAGGTCATGTTGTGGCTATAAACATCACGGATAATCCTACGTCTTTTGGTTATATGAATGCTCTCGTACCGTCTTACATGATTCAAAAGGAAGTGGGTGTGGAAGCTGTTTACCAGATGACCACTCGGGATAGGAACCGTTTGGCGTTGCTCTCTGATGTTTTGGCGGCTGGTGCCTTGGGAATAAAGAATATTCTGGTTCTTACGGGTGACCACACGACGGTTGGTGACACTCCAGAATCCAAGCCTGTTTTTGATCTGGATTCAGCAACTTTCACTTATATGATGAGGAAAGTGATAGACGAAGGTGTCGACTTGAAAGGTAACAAGATAGAAGATCCGCCCAAGTTCAATATTGGTATCGCTGCTGCGCCCAATGCTGATCCTTTGGAGCCTGAATTATTGAAGATTGAGAGAAAGGTAAAACTCGGCGTTGATTTTATACAAACCCAATGTGTTTACAGTGTGGAACAGGCTAAACGTTTTGCGGATTCAGCGGCTTATCTTAAAACTCCTATACTCTTTGGTGTAGCGCCCTTCAAGTCGATGGCTATGATGAAGTGGATGATTAAATTCGTGCCGGGAATAAAGGTTCCTGAGGATGTGGAGCAACGTCTTCGCAAGGCGAAAGAGAAGAGTAAGGAGGCGTTTCTGGAGGAGAACGTTGAAATCTTTGGTGAACTGCTCCGTGGCATTCGTAAAACGACTAGTGCTGCTGGGATTCACATGATGGCTGTTGGTTACGAGTGGGTTGTGCCGAAAATTATCGAGAGGAGCGGAATAGCCTAGCAGACAGCAGGTTCTAGGCACAATCTTCTATCTCTACAATCATTACTATAGGGGTTTAAAGATGACGTGTTATTTTCGGTTCTAGCATTTGTCTGGGCATGGCACCAATTATCCTATCTACAAGTTTTCCGCTTTTGAAAACTAACATTGTAGGGATACTCATTATCTGATGTTGCATTGCAGTCCTTCGGTTTTCATCCACATTCAATTTTCCAAACAATATTTTTCCAGCATAATCCCGTGCAAGATCCTCCACAACAGGAGCAACCATAAAACAGGGACCGCACCAAGGCGCCCAACAATCAACCACCACCAAGGAATTTTTCTGAACAGCCTCTGTAAAGGTGGCATCGCTCAAGTCGACAGGCTTATCCGAAACTGATTTTCCCTGCTTTTGAAAGTTTCCTTCTTTCTTCTCTGAAGCTGCATGCCTAAACATTTCCTTCAGTTTCTTTAACCTAATCCTTTCAAGCTCTTTGTCCTCAACCACACAGGTTCCTCCGCATCTTCTCCAAATTGCTTAACTGGAAAGGAGAATGAGGTAACAATGAGACATTAACTTTTCTATTTTTCCTTCAGAGAGATTACTTGCAAATTGAACAAATGACTTGAACTATTCGGAAAACAAAGTATAAGAGTCGCGGTTACTACAACAAAAAAAAGACAACTTGAACTTTAGCGATTGTGAAAACCCTGAAAATCGTGAGTTTCAGGTGTTCCAATATGGGCGACCGCGTGAAAATAATCTTCAATCCGATGGATAAGGTAGTCGAGGTTCAACGAGGTACGATGTTACTCGACGCGATCAGAGAGGCGGGTATAAGGATTAGAAGTATATGTGGCGGAGAAGGCGAATGTGGAACATGTAAAGTTATTCTTAACAAAGGTGAAGTCTCCGATGTATCGACTAAGTATGAAAAGTGGCTCTCACCTCAGGAGATATCTGAGGGGTACCGTCTTGCCTGTCAAATCTGTGTCCAAAGCGACTGCGAGTTTACAATTCCGGTTGAAAGTCGAATTGCTAGCCCTAAGATACTTATCAGTACAGAAATGGCTATCGGTAAAATTGATCCTGCATCGAAAAAGTATCTGGTAAGTCTACTGCCTACTAAGGAGCATGAACGGAGCTCTATTAGACTTCATGGTTACTCAGGTCCAAGGCCAAGCGTCAGCGAAGACATCTATAACAAGCTTCTTTCAACGAAAGAACTCATGACTGCAACCTTGAGCGTGACGAAGACTCCTGAGATTATAAGCATTGAACCGGGCGATAGAACCAGTTCAAACTACGGTCTTGCCATCGATGTTGGAACCACAACGATCGTCGTGCTCGTTGTTGACTTGACTACTGGCGAGACTTTAGACAAAGCATCGGGGTTGAACAGGCAGATCACTTACGGCGAGACACTTCTCACCAGGATTGCCTTTTCACGCAAAGCTAAGAATGGATTGCAGGAACTCCAACAGGCAGTCGTCAAAAGCATAAATGACCTCGTGGGCAGGCTTACATCAAAGGCTGGAATTAGGAACGAAGAAATTACAAGCGTTTCGGCAGGCGGAAATACAGTTATGAACCATCTCTTAGCGGGAATAGACGTAGACTATCTTTGGTATGTGGATGCGAATGACAAGGTGCCAAGGGCACCCATTATTAAGAAGGCGAAGACATTAGGGCTTCACGTGAACCCAGAGGCTTATGTTTACTGTCTTCCGAACGTAAGTCGATTTCTAGGAGGGGATGCTGTTGGTGACGTGGTAGCGTCCCGTATGTATAATTCTGAGGACACATCTCTTCTGGTTGACATGGGAACAAACGGAGAAATTATTTTAGGAAACAAGAACTGGCTCGTATCATGTTCCATCGCATCTGGCCCTGCCTTCGAAGGGGGAGGTGTCAAATTTGGGATGCGGGCGATGCGTGGTGGAATAGAACATGTTAAAATTGACCCCAAAACCTTCAAGGCAGAGTGCACTGTTATTGGAGACACAGTTCCAAGGGGCATCTGCGGTTCAGGCATAATCGACGCTGCAGCGGAGATGTTTTCGGTTGGCATCCTTGACTTTGCGGGAAAAATCGTTAAGGGTCGAACGCCGCTCGTTAGAAGGGGGAGAGATGGGCTGGAGTACGTCATAGTTCCCTCTGAGAAAACGGCGATCGGCCGAGACATAGTAATAACGCAGCGTGACATGGATTACATAATGGACTCTAAGGGAGCTGCTTGCGGTGGGATACTGGTTTTGATGAGAAAATTCAAAATGTCTATTTATGATGTTAAGAATTTTTATCTAGCAGGAGCTTTTGGAGCGTACACTGATCTGAGGAGTGCGACAAAGCTTGGGATCTTCCCAGAGTTTCCAAATGCGAAGGTACGCCCTATTGGGAACGGCTCGGTTTCAGGAGCCTATGCCACACTTCTCTCAACTAAAAAACGAGATGAAGCAAAAGCTGTGGCACAGAACATGCTGTACATCGATCTTCTCGCGGATGTCATGTTCGCGGAAACCTATTCTGAGTCCATCTACATTCCAGGCCCAAAAGAACTCTTCCCAAGCTACAATCATTAGCCTGTTCTCGCGCTAGACTATTTGTAAGGGTCTCCCTTCCGTGAGTGCTTGTGCTGTTTTTTTTCTTGCACTTTGCAGGAGCCTCCAGACGGTTCCTCTTGAAACACCCATTCTTTTTCCCGCTTCCTCTTGCGATAATCCTTCTAGGTCGACGAGTCTAAAAGCTTCCAATTCCGCTCTATCTATGAACATTGGTACGAGGCCTCTAGGCGGATTAGGAGTCAAACCTGTTATTGGCGGAGTCATCCCTAATGTAACCGGTTTTGGGAATCTTCCTCTTCTGCCGCGTCTTCGTCTGCGTCCTTGTCGCCACATAGGCTTTCCCTATTCTGTTTGTGTATATCTCGGCGGAACTTTTATATATTTCTGTGCATACTCTCATAATTGTTAAGTGTGCATAAACACAAAAATAGAGGTGAAACAAAAGAATGCCAAGAGGAGATAGAACAGGCCCTTGGGGCTTAGGACCCAGAACCGGAAGAGCAGCAGGCTACTGTGCAGGCTATCCCGTTCCCGGATATATGAATCCAATACCCGGATATGGTCGCGGATTTGGCAGAGGATGGGGCAGAGGCTACGGCAGAGGCTTTGGAAGGGGATGGGTTAGAGGTTACGGCAGACAATGGTGGGGTTACCCGCCGCAATACCCATATTCATATCCACCACAACAGTACGCTTATCCACAGTACGCTTATCCGCCAACGTATCAACCAGTACCACCACAATCTCCAGAACAGGAACTGGGAGCAATAGAGGAATACAAAAAAACGTTAGCAACAGAAAAAGCTGATCTCGAAAAAGAAATGAGCCAGATCGAAGCGAGAATCAAAGAGTTAAAGGCGAGACTTGAACAAGGAAAAGAACAACCTTCGGGACCGTAAAACCATTTGAGTTTACCAATGAAACGGTTTCAATGCGGCAACTGCGGACAAATAATAGAGGTTCCTCAAGGAGTTCCGAAACCACCTAATTGTTCAAGATGCGGAGCACCTGCCACAATGATTCACAGACTGAATAAGGGTCCGCTTGGAGGAAAAAGAGGAAGAGGTGGAGGCCCTCCATGGCAACGCCCATCACCATAACTTACTCCCCTTTTTTAAGTTTTAAATTTGAATAAGTGTTGGTTAAGAGTTGAATAGTATGGGAAAGTTGAGAATAGCTGTTCCAACCAAGACGCATGTTGGTTTAGACGATGTTGTTTCTGAAGTTTTCGGAAAAGCCAAAACTTTCACTTTGGTAGACGTTGAGGACGGCAAAGTCAAGAAAGTGCAAGTCATTGATAATCCAGCGGCTTCCTATGAATATGGTTCCGGACCGGTTGCAGTAAAGACGTTAGCAGATCTTAAAGTGGATTTAGTGATGGCTGTTGAGTTTGGTCCTGGCGCCTCAAGTTTGCTTGCGCAGCACAGCATAAAGAAGATTTCAGTTAAACCTAGCACAAAAGTTGCAGATTCCATCAAAGAAAATCTGGCGAAATTCAAAGATTAACAAGCTTAGACAAAAACGCTCTCTCTTTTTACGTAGCACTGGTTTTACCAATCGTACATTTCACCTGCTGCTTGAGCCAAGTTAAAAGATGAATATTACCCAAAAACAGAAAAAAGAGGAGTTTGCAGGAGAGATTTCTATACTAGCAACATATTTGAAGTCGATAGTACATCGTTGTCTCAAGGAAATTAAGATGATGGCATCATGGCCGTTCCGCATTTAGGGCACTTAGTAGAGAGGCACGGAGTTCCTCTCACATGAGGCGTCTTGTACCCGCATTTGGGACAAATGCAGTGAGATGGCCCACCAACTCCTTGACGCCCTCCTCCTCTGCCTCTACCAAAGCCTCTTCTACTCACAATAATCACCTCGTGTACTTGACAAAAAGATTATCACATTCAATGATTTAAAGATGAAGTTTTAGGGCGCGTGCTATTGCACAAAGTCACTGCGCGCGTTTGGGCAAGCCCAGTGGAAATAGAGAAACTAACAAGAATCGAAAATATTATCTGAGAAGCTGTTTCTATCTGGCTTAAAGGCGATAAAATGAAAGTTGCTGTAATTGGCGGTGGAGCCGCTGGAATGAGTGCAGGATCTCGAGTTAGACGTTTGAAGCCTGATTGGACCGTTTCTGTCTTCGAGGCTACCGAGTATGTAAGCCATGCGCCATGTGGGATTCCTTACGTGGTTGAAGGACTTGCAGGAAGTTCTACGGATTTAATGTATTACAGTCCCGATGTTTTTATCAAGAAAAGAGGCATCGACCTGCATATGAATGCCGAAGCAGTGGAAGCTGGCGACGGATATCTAAGAGTTCGAGAGAATGGAACCGAAAAGAAATACGAATGGGACAAGCTATTGATAGCGGTAGGAGCGTCTCCCAAAAAACTGCGAGTGGAGGGCTCCGATTTGAATAATGTGTTTACGGCAGATTTGCCTCCGGATGCAGATAAGATTAAGAGTGCGGCCAAAAACACTGAAAGTGCCGTAATTATAGGGGCAGGATACATAAGCGTTGAAATGGCTGAAGCCTTGTCGAAACTGAATAAGAAAGTAACGATTATAGGGCATCACGAGTATCCCCTTCCAAAATTCGATAAAGAAATTGGAAACATTATCAAAAAAGAGATGGACGAAAAGATAGATTTCAGGCCGACCGAGGAAACTATTGCTTTAGAGGGAAGAGACAAGATAAAGAAGGTTATTACAAACAAGGGAGAATACAAGGCCGACATTGTTATAGTGGCAATAGGAGTTAAACCAAATGTCGGACTCGCCGAACAGCTTGGATGCCGTATAGGCGAGACTAAGGCGATCTGGACAGATAGCCAAATGCAAACGAGCGTTGAAAACGTCTACGCGGCCGGAGATTGTGCGGAAGTGACCCATATGCTCACAAAGAAGAAAGTTTGGATTCCACTGGCACCTGCAGGAAACAAGACGGGATATGCGGCGGGCATAAACATGTGTGGCGGAAATCTGGAATTTCCGGGCGCTCTCGGAACGCAGATGACAAAGTTGTACGATTTAGAGATAGGTCGAACGGGTTTAACTGAAAAACAAGCTAAGAAAGAAGGATTCGAGGCGATTTCAGCATCTATTGAAGCGAACACAAAGATACACTATTATCCTGGTTCAAGAAAGATATTCTTGAAAGTGGTTGCAGACAAGGAGACTAAAAGGCTTCTCGGAGCACAAGTCGCTGGTTATGAGATGGTTACTATGAGAATAAACACCATGGCGGCAGCTTTACAAGCTGAATTTACAACGAAAGACTTATTCTTCGCAGATTTAGCTTATGCTCCGCCGTTCACACCAATATGGGAGCCATTGATCGTTTCTGCAAGAGTGCTTAAGTTTTAAGCGTTTATTTATCAGGTGCGACGCGCGCATGGATGTTATTCATGGAGTTTGCGTTATGGTTGAAAGAAGAAGCAGACAAAAAGGCAGCTTAAATGTAGAACAAGTGTTTGACGTTTTTGCAGAAAGATACGATGCATGGTATGACAAACCTTTTGGAAAATCAGCATTCAACTTAGAAAAGGCTTGCATAGCGTCGCTGTGTAAGAATTTGAGGCAACCTTTTCTTGACATAGGTGTGGGCACGGGAAGATTTGCTGAAGCATTAAAAATAAAATATGGAATAGATAGTTCTGTTGGTGTGCTGAGGTTTGCAAAGAAACGGGGAATAACCGTTATCAGGGGAAAGGGTGAAAAACTTCCATTTCCAAATAAATCCTTCGGTGCAGTCTTCATCATAGTCACCCTTTGTTTTGTTGATGAACCAATTAAAATCTTGGAAGAAGCCTTAAGAGTTCTGAGAGATGATGGATGCATTGTTCTCGGTTTAATACTTAGAGAAAGTCCATGGGCGAGTTTTTATATGAGGAAAGGCTCTGCTGGTAACATCTTCTACAAAGTTGCAAGCTTTTATTCTTTAAACAAGTTGGAAACTATGCTGGAGAAAACGAACCTCAGAATCGAGGAGGCAAGCTCCACGATTTTTCAGGCGCCAACCGAGAAACCGCTTCGTTTTGAGAATCCAAGAAAAGACTGTCATAAGGATGCTGGATTTGTGGCCATGAAGATTGGAAAACTTGAATAGCTGGGGCGCGCGCTAGGTGGACATTTTGGAAGAGGTAAAGGCATGGGTAGGGGTATGGGCATGGGGCGTGGACGAAGAAGACGGCCTTAAGAGGGTAATGAAATGAGTGTTAGACTTGTGATACCTGTTGAAGACGCAAGCGGTTTGAATGCAAGACTATCGCAACATTTTGGAAGAGCACCATACTTCGCAGTTGCAGAATTAGATGAAAACGGAAAAGTTCTGAACCTTCAGATGGTGCCCAAACAAAAGCGAACACTTCGGCGGCATAGGAAAACCATCAGAAATCCTTATGAGCTTAAGATCAAACGCTGTGATAACCTATGGAATGGGCTTCAGAGCACTAAACATGTTCCAAAGCGCAAACATAGCCATTCTGCAAACAAACAAACACTTTGTTAAAGACGTCATAGAAGCGTACAACAGAGACGAGTTAGTTGAGTTAACGGAAGGCTGCCATAACGCCTGCCACCGATAGACGAATCTTAAAATAGATGAGAAAATCGCCAAGCAGAAAAGCAAGTAACGTTTTTTGGCGTACGCTAGTTAATGTTGACTTGACAGTTGATTGTTTATATGTATCTTAAATGTGATATTGCACAAAATTTATATATTGCACGAAATTCTAATCGTTCCGAAAAGGAGATTATGGTATGTCTGTACCTCAACTTGCTGGAACACCTGTTATTGTCCTAAAAGAGGGATCGGGTAGATCAAGGGGAAGAGATGCTCTACATGCTAACATCATGGCGGCTCAGATCGTGGCGGAGGCGGTGAGAAGCTCTCTCGGACCTAAGGGCATGGATAAAATGCTGGTGGACAGCCTCGGCGACGTTACCATTACAAGCGATGGACGCACTGTCCTCGACGAGATGGATATTCAGCACCCAGCGGCAAAGATTATGGTGGAGGTTGCGAAGGCGCAGGACGAAATGGTAGGGGACGGGACTACAACTGCCGTGGTCATAGCCGGGGAACTGTTGAGAAAGGCTGAGGATCTATTAGATCAGAAGATTCACCCGACTACTATTATTAAGGGCTATAGACAGGCAGCTGAAACAGCTCTCAAGGGTCTGGGTGATATCGCCATTTCCATAGAACGTTCAAACGAAGAATTGATGGAAACCGTCGCCAGAACCTCTTTGTACAGTAAAATCGTTTCCGGTGAACGCAAACTTTTTGCGAAAATTGCTGTGCAAGCGATAAAACAGATTGCTGAAGAAGAAGGTGGAAAGGTTGACGTAGACATCGACCATGTACAGATTCACAAGAAAGAAGGCAGATCTTTAGGGGAAACGACCCTTTTGAACGGTTTGATAATAGGCAAAGAAGCCGCTTCTACAGGGACATGCCCCACATGCGAAGGCAACGTCTGCGAAATCGGATCGACATCTAAAAGCGTCAAAGACGCAAAGATAGCCCTGATAAACCGCGCGCTGGAGATAAAGAAGACAGGGTTCGACGCGAAAATACAGATACGAGAACCAACAAAAATGAAGCTGTTTATGGACAAGGAGCACGATATGCTAAAGGACATGGTGCAAAAAATCTTAGATGTTGGAGCAAACGTTGTTTTCTGTCAGAAGGGCATAGATTACCTAGCGCAACATTTTCTAGACAGACACGGTGTGTACACGGTTCACAATGTGAAGGAGGAGGACATGGAGAAACTGTCAAGGGCGACCGGGGCCAAAATTTTGACGAGAATTCGTGGCATAGAACCGGCGGACTTGGGTTACGCCGGAACTGTTGAGGAGCGAGAAGTCGGAGACGAGAAAATGACTTTCGTCGAGGGATGTAAAAACCCGAAATCGGTGTGCATTTTCATTAGGGGCGGAGGCGAACATTTTATTGACGAAGCGGAAAGGGCAATGCACGATGCGTTGTGCGTGGTTAGAAACGTCGTCCAAGAGCCCAAAGTCGTAGCGGGTGGCGGAGCATCAGAGGTGGAGCTTGCGAGGAGAATTCACAAATACGCTGGGGGCGTAGGTGGGAAGGAACAGCTGGCGATCAATGCCTTCGCTGAGGCCTTGGAGAGAATACCGATAACCTTGGCTGAAAACGCCGGCTTAGAACCAATCGACATCATCGTTGAGCTCAGAAAAAACCATGAGGAAGGTCGACTTTGGAGTGGAGTAAACATCCCATCCAGAGAGGTGAAGGATATGGAAGAAGCCCAAGTGTATGAGCCCATTAAAGTGGTTAGGCAAGCAATCATGTCTGCGACGGAAGCGGCTACAATGATTCTGAGAATCGACGATGTTATCGCATCCTCAAAAAGCTCTATGAAAGCACCGCCAGGTGCTTCAACCGGAATTCCTAGAGCAAGTCCATACATGCGATGATCCGTTGAGTGCTCACAAGTACTTAACGAGATGAAGGAACGAAGTGATAGTCAATGGTCAAGTGGTGGGAGAGTAAAGAGTACACGAGCAAGTTAAAGAAACTGAGAGAAGAAAGTGAAAGACTAAAAGAAGAAAGACTGAAAAAAGAACGTAGGGTCTTGAAGGAAAGACCAGAACTGACGCGAGAAAAGGGAAAATCAGTTTCGGATAAGCCTGTCGATTTGAGCGATGCCACCTTTACAGAGGTTGTGCAGAAAAATTCCTTGGTGGTGGTTGACTGTTGGGCGCCTTGGTGCGGTCCCTGTTTTATGGTTGCTCCTGTTGTAGAGGATCTTGCCAAGGATTATGCTGGAAAAATATTGTTTGGAAAATTGAATGTGGATGAAAACCGAAGGACTGCAATGCAACATCAGATAATGAGTATCCCTACAATGTTAGTTTTCAAAAGCGGAAAACTTGTAGATAGGATAATTGGTGCCATGCCCAGACAAATGCTAGAACCGAAAATAACACGTCATCTTTAA
>Ga0209636_10003488_pt1 | contig 16011 bp, 15 predicted proteins | sample DeeMarSWOR152_54_FD_187464 | JGI IMG/M metagenome (GOLD analysis project Ga0209636, IMG submission 187464) | Marine sediment microbial communities from White Oak River estuary, North Carolina - WOR-1-52-54 (SPAdes) (version 2) | ecosystem: Environmental > Aquatic > Marine > Intertidal zone >...
TCCGGGAAATACCATCTCGACAGGGGAACCCTGCTTCTTCAGGGTTGCATAGACAAAGGCAAAGGAGCACCCAATGGCATACTCCCCCGCCGCCGTCAGCTTGGCGGGCTTGGATCCGCTCTTGATGTACTGCCCCATGTTTTTATCCAGCTTTTCCAGAAACTCCCAGCCCTTATTGTCTTTAACAGGTTTCTTTGCATAGTCAGGATCGAGCATCTCCAGAAGACTGGCGACCTGGAGAAAGCCTGTACCGGAGCTTGCCGGGTTGGGCATGATCAGTTTGCCCTTGTATACCGGGTTGAGCAGATCTCGCCACGTCTTGGGTTTGGGAAGGTTCTCTTTTTCCATCACCTTGGTGTTGAGGACAAAACACGCGGTGTAAAGATCGATGGCAACCCAGTAGCCGTTTGGATCCTTGAACTTGGCGGGGATCTTGTTCAGGCCCTTGGGCTTATACTTTTCGAGCAGCCCCCTGTCTCTGAAATCGTCCATGTTGGTCACGGCCCATCCCCAGACGACATCAGCCTGGGGATTTTGTCGTTCTGCAAGCATTCTGGCACCCAGTTCGCCTGTGGAGAGGCGGATGATCTTGATGTCTAAATCAGGGAGTTCCTCTCGGGCCAATTTCATGTACTCTACAGTTTCGTCTGTTTCCATCGATGTATAGACAATCAACGGTTTTTTTGCCGCAAAGGCCGAGGAACTGATAAACACACAGAGGGAAAATATCATGAGTAAAATTGAGATCTTTTTGATGTTTTTCATAAGCTATCCTCCTTAGAAAATGATGACGTTCGTGAGCAAAACATTGATCTTCTCGGAATGAGATCCGGTGGATACCTGGGCCTGATAGGTCCTTCCATTGTTATCCCCTCCTTTCGAGGCCATTGGTGTCTCTGGAAGATTTGGCACTCAATAACGGCCGAGTCCTTGAAAACTCCATCTCTTTTATATTTTGAAACAAGAAGGTTGTCAATTGTTTTGTTTAGAGGTCTCGAAAACTTGAAAAAGGACGCCCTGACAGATCGTGTCCCCGGTCTATTGGCCGTAGTTCGTTGCGATAGCTGAGCATTGACAACCGACATTGACAGGCTTCTGCATTATTTGGTAAACCACTCTCGGCGAGGCTGTGACAATCTAAAACAGGGCGAGCACGGGATAGAGAAGAAAACGAAAAGGTTAGTGTGAGACCATGAAAAGAAACAAGGGCGCCGTGGTTATTGCAATCGATGGTCCCTCAGGAGCAGGGAAGAGCACGGTCGCGAGGCTTTTGGCAGAGCGGTTGGGATACCTCTATGTGGATACGGGTGCCATGTATCGGGCGGTGGCGCTGAAGGCAAAACAAGCGGCCTTAGACCTGAGTGATGAGAGGCGAGTAGAGTCCCTGTGCCGTTCTATCAAGATTGAATTCCAACGGGATCGGCACGGGACACGGATACTCTGCAATGGGGAGGACGTCACCGATGAGATCCGGAGGCCTTCCATGAGTATTCTCGCTTCGGAGATTTCACGGGTGAGGGTGGTTCGGGAATCGCTGGTTGACCTTCAGAGAGAATTTGGGCAAAAAGGAGGGGTTGTTCTTGAGGGAAGGGACATTGGAACGGTTGTATTTCCGGAGGCCAATCTGAAGTTTTTTCTAGACGCTGCCCCGCAAGTCAGAGGGGAGAGACGGTATGAGGAACTCAAGGCAAGAGGTGAAGAAGTCGATCTCCATGGGACGATCAAGGAAATCGAGGAGAGGGATGCGAACGATCGGACCCGCTCGCTCGCCCCGTTAAGGAAGGCGGGGGATGCAGTTCTGATTGATACAACGCGCCTCAGGGTGGATGAGGTGGTCGAGAAGATGGTTCAGGTTTTTCGGATGAAAGTGGAGGGGGCTAAGGAGCCCTCAGGGCGGAAATAGTTTGTCTTTTTTACGACTGTGTGCTATATTTGGGCGAATTGACAGCAGGGGGTAGTCTTTTAATGGAAAAAAACGGGATTTCGCCTGAGGAAAGGGAAAAAGAATTGGCTGACCAGGCGGATAAGGAGATGGTTGACCCAAAAAAGGAGGAGGAGAGCTTTCAGAAACTCTATGAAGAGAGCCTGAAGTCGGTGGAAGTAGGAGAGATACTGAAGGGTACCGTCATTGGCGTCACTGATGAATTCGTGACTGTGGACATCGGTTACAAGTCGGAGGGACAGATTCCAACCAGCCAGTTCCGTTCAAAGGATGGAGAGATCTCTGTCAAGACAGGAGACAGAATAGACGTTCTTGTTGAAAGAAAAGAGATCGAGGAGGGGGTGCTCCTTCTGTCCAAAGAAAAGGCTGATAAGTTGAAAGCCTGGAGTCAGGCGACCGAAGCCTGCCGGGAGGGAGAGATTGTGGACGGGCAGGTGATTTCGAAAGTCAAGGGAGGCTTGTCCGTCGATATTGGAATCACGGCGTTTCTGCCGGGCTCCCAAGTTGATATCAGGCCGGTTCGGAATTTGGAGAGATTTATCGGGCAGAGGTTGAGATTCAAGGTCATCAAATGCAACCGGAAACGGAACAATGTCGTGCTATCTCGTCGGATGCTTCTGGAAGAGGAGAGAAGGGAGCTGAGGGCCCAGACGCTCAAGGTGCTGAAGGAGGGAGAGATCCTTGAAGGTGCGGTAAAGAATATCACCGACTATGGAGGCTTCATTGACCTGGGAGGTATTGATGGACTCTTGCACATCACGGATATCTCATGGGGAAGGATCAGCCATCCGTCGGAGAAACTCTCAGTAGGGGATCGAATCAAAGTCAAGGTACTTCACTATGACCCGGATACTGAGAGGGTTTCCTTGGGTCTGAAACAGACGACTCCTGATCCCTGGGAGCATGCCCAGCAGGCGTATCCGATCGGTTCAAGAGTCAAGGGTAAGGTGGTTAGCATCACCGATTATGGTGCGTTCGTTGAGCTGGAAGAGGGAATAGAAGGTTTGGTCCACATTTCTGAGATGTCCTGGACAAAGAAACTCAAACACCCCTCAAAACTAGTGGACTTGGCAGACATAGTCCAAGCGGTTATCCTCGATATTGATCCCTCCAAAAAGAGGATTTCCTTGGGAATGCGCCAGGTGGAGCCTAACCCCTGGACTATCATTGAGAGCAAGTATCCTGTGGGAACTCGGATATCGGGGAAGGTAAAGACCATAACGGATTTTGGCGTTTTTGTGGGAGTTGAGGAGGGAATCGATGGTCTCATCCATGTTTCAGAAATGTCGTGGACTAGGAAGGTAAAAAACCCGGCTGAGATGTTCAAGAAGGGCGAAACCATCGAGGCGGTTGTTCTGAGTATAGACAGGGAGAATGAACGGTTTTCTCTGGGGATCAAGCAGTTGACGTCAGACCCCTGGGATGAGATTCCAAACAGGTATCGTGTTGGGGGAAGGGTGCAGGGAAAGGTGACGAACATCACGGATTTTGGAGCATTTGTTGAACTGGAACCGGACATCGAGGGATTGATTCATGTTTCGGAGTTAAGTAAGGAAAAGGTAAATTCACCGTCAGACGTGGTGAGTGTCGGCGAGACTGTGGGGGCGGTGGTCATCAATGTGGATCGACGGGAGAGGCGTATCGGTCTGAGCATGAAAAACCTGAAGGAGTGGGATGAGAAGGAGGAATATGAGCGCTATCTCTCCCAACAGTCCTCGACAAGCTCCTCCCTGGGTGAACTGATTCGGAGAGAGATGCAGAAAAAATCCGTTGAGGAAAAACATAACCGCCACGAGGAGATCGAAGAGGTGAGCGACAGCAGCTTGGAAGAGTGAGAATGAGAAGATCATGAGATTTCATTGACAAAAAGTATCGTTGCACTTGTGACACGGTTCTTGAACTAGACCTAAGGTCTGATTTTATAAGTATTTTCTCACAGATATCTGTTGGTATTTGAACCAGAAAGGCTTTGAAGTTTTTTCAGGTCATGGCGTCCTATTTTGTCAGCCCTCCGGATGAGACGCCGTAAGAAGTTTCCGGCCTCGTGTTCCCTCCTTTCATGTCAGGCAGGAGGGCGAAACTTCGAATGGGACTGGGAGAATGACCAAGGGTAATTCTAATGACCCTGCCCAAGGTTCGGAGTGACCAGCCTATCATTTCCCAATGACAGAGAATAATCGGCACGGAAAGGACTCTGTTGGCAGTGATATTGCATAGTGCAGCGATGATACCATCTCAACAGTCGAAAAATCGGAACCTTTCGAGGCCTTTTGACCGCAGTGGCAAAGGGAGGTTTTAGGATGATTCAGGATCTGGCAAGCGAGAGTGAGAGCTATCGAGTTGTCTTCCTTGGACTTGCAGACCCATCGGACGCCAATGTCCAGGCCTTTTCTAAGGAGCTTTCGACGCGATTTGGTATTCCCGCGGAAAAAGCGCTTCGCATCGCAAGAAATGCCCCTATCGTGGTGAAAAAGGGTATCACCAAGTCCAAGGCGGAGCAGTACCAGCAGGTTTTTGTGGGACTGGGGGGTCAGGTCAGAATAGAACCGATGGAAAAAGGGCCTAAACCTCATCCAGCCCAGACGAGCACAGCCAGAGTCGTGGGGCTTGAAACGACCTCCATCGAGAGCGGGGGACCCATTGGGCAGACCCGGGGTGGCGCAGCACAAGAGATGAACCCGCAAAAGGATGCCGCTATTGCGAAAGCCTATGACGACGACATTGCGGGAGCCTACGAAGACAGTTTTGTACCACCGACCCATCGACCGTCAGGATCCTCGGAAGGTTCAGGTTTTAAGTGCCCTCAATGCGGACAGGAGCAGGAGAAGGGCACCGAGTGTGTGAAGTGTGGAATTATCTTTGAGAAATACGAGCGGCTGGTTGAAGCCGAGAGCCAGACAGAGGCCGATCAGATTCCTGACGAGGGCGAACCGCCGCCCCTGACGGATTTTGAAGTCAAGATAGAACCTGCGGGATTCTGGATCAGATTGGCGGCAAGTTTCGTAGATAATCTGATCATTAGTCTTGTATCTCTGGCCATTGTTCTTGTCCTCTTCTGGAGGATGATAGCGAATCCGATGGCTGTTGCAGCGATAAGCCCTATGGTATATCCGGTCTTCTTTTTTCTTCCTCTCGCCTACTTCATCTACTTCTTGGGAAAGAAAGGCTACACCCCGGGTAAGGGCTTTCTGGGGCTTCAGGTGATTCGCCAGGACGGAACAGGCATGTCCTATGGAGACGCGGCCGCCAGGACACTCTGCTACATTATCTCCGCACTCCCGCTCTATCTGGGTTTTCTCTGGGTAGGATTCGATCGGAACAAGCAGGGGTGGCACGATAAGATCGCGAAGACCCAGGTTATCAAGGCAGAAGAGGTACCATCATGGCGGAAATGGGTCGTTCTGGTCCCAGCCGTTCTGATCCCTATCGTTGGGATCGTGGCCGCCATAGGCATTCCCGTCTATATGGGATACACTTCCCGCGCTCAGGTTGTTAAGGCCGTCTCTGAGATGCAGACCGTGAAGAGCCACCTCGAAGAGCATTACTATCGCTACAACAGGTATCCACTTACCCGCGAATTCCGGTTATTCCTCGGAAACAGCCTCGGTCGAATTCCTAGGGATCCCTTCAATCACGGCCGTTCTTACAGGTACGAATCAGATGGTTCCACATTCACCCTGTGGAGCATCGGTCCCGATAGGGTGGATAACGGTGCAGCGATCGCCTATGATCCCTTCCTCACCCGTGGCCCCCAGCAGCAAGGCGATATCATTCTCTACTCTGATGAGGGAGCTGAGCAGGGCGGTGACCTCTTGGGAATGACGCCTTCCCCCCGCTAGGTCGGTGTGGTAGAATCTACAACCAGATCAGCAGAAAGGTCTTTGGACTCTTGACCCATTCATGGGGAAAGATCATTACACATACCGACTTTGACGGTGTGGTGAGCGCAGCCATTTGTTCGTTCAGTCTGGGCATCGGTGACATTGTTTTCGCTGGCCCGACGGCCATCGGACGAAACACGATCACTGTGTCAGATCGAGATGTGGTGTGTGATCTCCCATACCCACTGCGGTGTGGCCTCTGGTTCGACCATCACCCCGGGAACCTGGAGGAACTCCGCCTTCGGGGATACGATCCTGGGCGGGTGCCAGGTCGGTTCGATCTGAAGGACAGTTGCGGCCGAGTGGTTTTCGAATACTTCTCCTCAAGAATGCAGTTACCCTCGTATTTTGAATCCACTGTGCGTGCTGCGGATACGATCGACGCTTTTCGGTATCGAGATATCAACGATTGGAGAAGGGAAACACCGGGGAAAATGATCGATTGCGCTCTCAAGATGGTCGGGTCCAAAAGGGACGGAGACGCTCTCAGAAAAAGGTCTGTGTTCCTCCTGAGGGACAATCCTTTGGAAGTTGCCGCTGCTAGCCCGGAGATCCGACAAGAGTATGAGGCCTACAAAGGGCAGGAGGAAAAGATGATGGCCATTATCCATGAGGCCTCCTATTTCCTGCCTGAAGATCACGGACAGGAACTCATCGTTGTTGATTTGACGCAATACAGGAAACGACCCTTTATCACCAAGAATCTCGCCTTTCTCCTCTATCCCTCCTCGCAGGCTGTGGTTGAGATCAGGAGTCTCTATAGGCAGGGAGTCAAAACGAATGACTTCAGCGTCTCTATCTCCTTGAGTCCCAATGTCGACTCTGTTGCAATTCGGAAGGACCTGGGTGAAATCATGAGGGACCTTAACATTGGTGACGGTCATAGGGGGGCCGCCGGAGGAACGGTAGGATGCCGATCAAAGGATGAAATGATTCGGAAAAAGGGAGAACTCTTGAAGAAGATTCTTCTTTCCTGGAAGGTCGCTTGAAAGGGGCCTTGGCTCGGAGTTTTTCCGGTGATCTTAAATTCCTAGATAAGTTGGGAGCTTCGGATGGGCAGAGCGCAGGGGGGCTCCTGGATACAAATTGAGAAACCATGAATACCGGGTCGGAGGGACAATTCACGGGACGATGCTATCCACAGCGGCCGATACCCGCTGTCGGTGCTGTCGTGGTCAAAGACAGAGACGTACTCCTTGTCATGAGAGGGAAGGAGCCTGGCTATGGGGAGTGGTCTATCCCTGGCGGGGCGATCCATGTGGGAGAGACTCTGAGGCAAGCGGTCATCCGAGAGATCAGGGAAGAGGTGGGTATCTTGATAGACCCAGTGGCTTTGGTCGAGGCTATCGATCGGATCATTAGTGACGAAAGGGGGATGATCCTATATCACTATGTTCTACTGGACTTTCTCTGTCTATATCGTTCGGGAAAGCTCAGGGCAGGCTCCGATGCGAAAAAAGCCCGATGGGTAAAAGCCTCGGACATAGGGAGATACGCTCTTCCGAAAGAAACCGAGGAGGTAATCCGGAAGGGGCTGAGGCTGGCCAATTCCTCGCAAAAGAATCATAATGATAAATGACAACGTTCAGATTTGAAATCAGGGCTGAATCTCAAATGACACGTGACATTACCTCATCGACATCTGTGCATCCGGATTGATCCAAGAAATGCAGGCGGTTAGCCCAGCCTCAGAATCGATCTATTTGATCTTGTAAGGGGGTGAGATACATGGCTGTAAGAAGGGCGGATTTTGCGGGAAGTTGGTATCCGGGATCTCCGGATAAGTGCCGGAGAGAGATCGAAAACTATGGGAAGACAGCAAAGGATCTGGCCACAAGACCTGAAAAAGCCATCGGAGGGATTGTGCCGCATGCTGGATGGGTTTACTCAGGAGAGATCGCGTGTCATGTCCTGAAATCCCTTGGCACATGGTCATCTCCAGAAACCGTGGTTGTTTTTGGAATGCATCTGGGGCCTTCGAATGACCATGTGATTATGGTGGAGGGAGAGTGGGAGACCCCTCTTGGAAATCTCGAAGTTGACAAAGCCTTTTCTGCAGAACTGGCAGGATCCTTCAACTTCCTGAAAGAAACGCCGTTTCTTCATGGGACGGATAACACGATCGAGGTGCAACTGCCCCTGGTCAAATACTTTTTCCCCAAGAGTCGTATTATGCCCGTGGGAGTGGCCTTTCGCAAAGAGGCCCTGGCGATTGGGGAAAGGGTTGCCGACATTGCGAAGGAGAGGGGCGTGGAGGTGCTGGTCATCGGGTCAACAGATATGACCCATTACGGCCCCAACTACGGGTTTACCCCGGAAGGGGTCGGAGACCGGGCGGTGCAGTGGGTGAAGGAAGACAACGACAAGAGAATGACGGATCTCATGGTTCGGATGGATCCTTCTGCCATGCTCGAGGAAGCTCGGGCCAGTCAGAATGCCTGCTGTGTCGGGGCGGCCGCGGCTGCTGTCGCAGCAGCGAAGAGACTGGGAGCCCGAAATGGAGAGCTCTTGACCTATCGAACGAGCTATGACATTGAACCCCATACAAGTTTCGTGGGATATGCTGGCGTGATCTACTACAGATAGGGCTCGGCCCTCATCTTCAGAGGACGCATCAGCCATGAGATTTTTGGTTTGTCTGGTCCTTTTGTGTGTTTCCCTTGTGGCCTCCAAGGTCGATTCAGAGGAATTGTATGGATGGGTTGATGAGACCGGAAAGGTCCACATTGTCGATGAGATCAATCGGGTCCCCGAGAGGTATCGGCAAGACATCATGGTCTTCCCTACCTCATCGGGTCCGGAGAAGATGTCCCCTGTGAAGGAGGGGGAGGTTTTTGAAACCGGCTCAAAGACCCCTGGAAAACAAGAGCAGCCCGAGTCATCAACTCTCGCTGCAAAGGAGAAGGCAAAAAGCGTTGAGGGCCTCCGCCAAGAAAAAGAAAAGCTGGAGCTGGAAAGACATCGTCAGAGGGTTTTGCAGAGGCGGTTCGGTGGAGCCCGTGCCACTTTGTACGGGAACAAGATTCAGCAGCTAGACCAGGAGCTCGATGTCATTCAAAAGAAGTTGGATGCACTCCGTACAGAAGACCAGTGAAGATCGATTGTCAACTCGTCCCCCCCCTACATTTAGCAGAGCCTGGAGACAGGCTCTTCGTTGTGATTGATGTGCTCAGGGCCACATCGACGATCACGACTGCGTTTATGAACGGCTGCAAATCGATTGTGCCCGTGGCTGAGGTGGAAGAGGCATTTCGGTTGGCCAATGGACCCCTGGAAGGTGCACTCATCGGCGGGGAAAGGGGTGGTCTAACTGTCAAGGGGTTTGATCTTGGCAACTCGCCCCGGGAGTATAGCTCTGACAGGGTCCGGGGACAAACCATTATTATGACAACGACCAATGGGTCCCGAGCCTTCCGGTCGCTTCCAGAAAACGCGACCGGAATCGTTTCTTCCTTCTTAAATCTAGCAGCTGTGGCGTCGCGGTGTCTCAGATCGGGCAGAGACGTTATGATTATCTCCTCGGGTCAGGAAGGGGGATTTTCCCTGGAGGACACGGTCTGTGCCGGTGGAATTGTACGATCGATCCGTAAACAGATTCGCAGCAGAATGGAGATATCGGATTCGGCCCTCGCAGCTGAGATTCTCTATGATCATTTCAAAGGGGACCTACTCCAGATGTTCCGATTGAGCTTCTGGGGGAGATATCTCATGGAGATCGGGGCAGAGGCGGATCTCGAATACTGCGCGAAGATGGATGTGACCACTGTTGTCCCCATTTACAGAGAGGGGAGAATAGGGCTGGCCGCCGAGGGCTGAAAATCGGTGTGAAGTGACTATTAATAGAGATCAGTTGAAGGGTGTCAGGGATCGGTCGTCAGAGATTTTTCTCAATGGGTTTCTATCAACTGACCCCTGTCAACTGTTCGACTAGCTTTTCCCGACCTCTGGGCACCATTACAGTGTGAACGCAAACGGAGATTCTTGGAATAACCCCCATTGCTGAGGGAGGAGGCATGCGGAGGAGGGAAAGGGAGATAAGAAAACGGGAGCAAATGGAGGCGATTCTCCACGAGGCTCAGGTGGGTCGACTGGGAACGGTTTCTCAAGATGGCACTCCCATGATTAAGCCGGTCAATTTTCTTTACCGGAATGGCAGGGTCTACTTTCATTCTGCAATGGAAGGTGAAAAAATGGACCATCTCGCCTTCAGGTCAAGCGTCTGCTTTGAGGTAGACGAACCACTAGGATACTGGCCCGCTTCTGACTTACCCTGCGAGGCAAGCTTCTCGTTTCGGAGTGTGATCCTTCAGGGGCAGGCCCGCATCCTTGAAGATCCAGAGGAGAAGATCAGGGTTTTCCATGACCTCGTGGAGAAGTATCAGCCTGGAGCGCGGCTACGCCCCTTGAGTAAACGGATGATTCAGGAAGTAAGCATCGTGGAAATCGTTGCAGAGAAAATGACAGGGAAGGAGAATAGACTGCCTGAGGTCGAACTTCAGACCCCTAATCCATGATTTGGTTTTGGATCATTCGTGTGACGGGGTGTCTTCTGAATCCTCTTGCAGTGACAACTATAGCCAGTTGTGCGAACTCTAAGACTTCTCATTTAAGGTATATGGTACCTGGAATTCGTCACACAGTGCCCTGAGTTCTTCGATCGTCTCGGCTCCTATCTGGATGCCCTTTTCACGATTCTTTCGAGCCGTTCTGCTCTCGGGCTCACCAGGGAGCAGTATCTGTTCAACACCGTGCTGTTTCCTGCACGTCTTGATCTCATCAATCATCCTGTCGACCCGCTTCTTGAAAACCTCAACCTCCATGAAGGCGTCAATGTCTAGGAGACAAAAGAAGTGTCCCACCTTCTGCTTTCTGTCCATGTCCTTGTACATCGAACCGAGGGAAGAGCCAAATGCTGAACCAGAGAGCACGCCTGAAAATAGCTCAACCATGAGGGCAAGGGCATAGCCCTTATGACCGGCCATCGGGAGAACCGTTCCCATTAGGGCCTTCGATGCGTCTGTCGTTGGGTTTCCGTCCACGTCTAGGGCCCATCCCAGAGGGATATCTTCACCTTTCTTATGGGCCGCAATAATGTTACCCCGGGCCACCAGCGAGGTGGCCAGGTCAATTCTAATGGGATAGCCTTTTCCGGTGGGGAAGGAGGCTGCCAGAGGATTTGTCCCGAAATAGGCATCGTATCCCCCCGTGGGCGACATGGCTGGTTCGCTATTGGTCGTGGCAAAGAGAATCATGTCTTGTTCGGCTGCCTTGTTGCAGTAATAGGAGAGAGCTCCAAAATGTTGAGAATTTCGAATTGTGGCCGCAGCTGCACCCGCCGACCTGGCCATGGGAATCAACTTTTCCAAGACTTTACAAGCCTGAACTTGCCCGAGACCGTGTCTCGCATCTACGACAAGCACAGACGGTCGAGTCTCTTCAACCACGATCTTCGCTTTCGGGTTGATCAACCCCTTTTGGATACGACGGACATAGATATTAACGCGCGAGACACCGTGGGTCGATATCCCCTGTATGTCAGCTTCCACCAAGGAATCGGCAAAGATGGCAGCATCCGCTTTGGGAACGCCTACGGCAACGGCGATATTTGCCACCAACTCTTTCACCATGTCAGGGTCATACCGATTCACTCGATTTGTCCTCATTCTTTCTAGTAATAACCGTGTACCAGAACCGATAAGCTCTTTCAAAAACCGCGTGGACGGAAGGGAAGGGGAGATATCCTCTTATTCCATATTCATCCTTGCTAAAGAAGCTCTTGTAACACCCTTGCCAATATTGACCTTGGCAAAACCACGGGCTTGTTTGTTATGTTTCGGACAAGCTCCTTCATCCTTTCGTTGTATCCAAGACAATCCAATGCGATCAGGTTTAACTCCTCGTCTCTCAGTCGCTCAGCGGCTATCTCAATAGCCTCCACAGATTGATAGGGGGAAGCCTCCCCTACCTTTATCTCCAGTCCTACCGTTGCCCATTTTTCTTGCGCTCTCGCAGCTTGAGCAGCGTTCGGAATCATGACTCCTATTCTGCCCCCATGTGCGACGTTTCTTACTACCCCTGTGAATAGGTCTCCTGCTTTTATTAGCAAGCGTTCGGGCCGAAGAGTCGGAAAGTTGCCCGTGCAGAGAAGCAATATGATGGTGACGTCCTTACTCTCCAGTTTCTCCAAGCAATGTTGCACAAGCGGAGCTATCTTGGATTCCGAAACCGTCACCGATCTACCATCCCGCATGCGGGTCACCAATAAATCGCTATCAGATTCTGGGCTTAGTCTTTGGGCAACTTCTTCTTCTGAAATGTCGTCCAATGCGCCTGCTTCTAATATCTCCACCCTCTCATGGAGGTAGTTCCTTATTTCCGGGACGATATCGTCCCGTGGGGATTGTCCGGGTGTCACCATTCCGATTCTCATTTTGATTTTTCACCTCCTAAGGTTTGTAATCCTTTCATCGAACCGCAGCGTTTCTTGATCTTTGCGTCTCTACAGGCGACCCCATCATGGGGGCCGGGTAGCGAACATTACGGAGTTTCTGGGGTCAGAAACTTCGTTCAGTGAGCGAAAGGAGCATTTTTCAGTGCGAATTAAGTATTTCTCTTACCACCTCAGAGACTCGAGACCCGCCAGTTTCTGGACAACGATCACGGCAATCAACGCAAGCAGAATGCTTATGGCAGCAGCGGCAGCGGCAGTCGGATCAAAACTCCATCGGACATAATCGAAGAGCTGTATTGGTAACGTCGTCAAGCCAATACCTGCAAGCAATAGAGAAATAGGAAATTGTCCCCAGGAAACGATGAATGCAAACATTCCGCCTGCGATCAAGCCTGATTTGATGAGAGGCATAGTGATCTTGGCGAAGGTCCGGAGACTACTAGCCCCCAAGGTTCTTGCTGCCTCTTCTAGGGAGACATCGAAATTATAGAGGGTTGAGCTGATCGTTAAGAATACATAGGGGGAAGTGATCAAGACGTGACCCATTAGGAGCCCTATGAAGGTCCTGTTCCTCCAACCGGTGACCTGATAGTAATAGATCAATAGTGCTGCTGCGGTAATCACAGCTGGAAAAAGAAGGGGCGCCGTCATAAGGACCCTTATCAACCCCCTCAGCCTGCCTCCATATCTCACAACGAAAAATGCTGCCATGGTTCCTAGGGTAAGCGTTATACATAGCGTAAAGATCGCCAGCCTCAAAGACATCAGCATGGCATTGATAAATGGCTCACTATGGGCAAAGGCAACAAACCAACGGATTGAAAATCCTTGGGGGGGGAAAGTCAAATATTCACCGGCGTTAAATGCCGCTATGACTACGATTATCTCGGGTAATAGAATGAACGTATAGATGAGCACCAATATCGTTCTGTAGATAACGCTCCCTGCCTTTCGCTTAGATCTACGACCTTTCACGTGCACTCACCCCTTTGGTTAGCTTGTCTAAGATCAGGAAAAGAAGGGATACAATGATTACCGCGCAGGAAAAGAGAATAAAAGCAAGGGCTGCTCCGAATGGCCAATTAAGGGCCTCGAGCACCGTTTGAATCACCAGGACCGGGGTAATCATCACCTTATTCCCCCCTAAGAGGATTGGAATGACGTAGGAACTGACACTCAGTAAAAACACGAGGACACATCCGGAGGCAATCCCTGGCAGACTCAATGGAAGGGTTATCCTGAAAAAAACCCTGACATTAGAAGCCCCTAGAGAACGAGCTGCTTCCCTTAGGCTGGGATCAATGCTCTGAATGGAACCAATCAACGACAAAACCATGAAAGGCAGATAAACATGCACCAATCCTACATAGACTCCTCCAACGTTATACATAAGGGGTAGGGATTTCTTCACCAATCCCATGTCAGTAAGGGCATTATTGATCAGGCCTCTATCACCCAAGAGAAGCATCCATCCATAGCATCTTATGACCACATCAGTCAAAAGGGGAGATAGGACCATGATAAAGAACGCTGCCTTAAACTTTGTTTCTCTTTGGGCAAGATGGTAGGCTAGGGGGTATCCCAACAACAGGGTGCTGAGGGTGGTGATAGCCCCTAGGGATAAGGTGAATAGGAGAACACCTGTATAGTATCGATCTGTCAACCCCTTTACGTAGTTGGCAATGGTAAGTCCCTCTACAACTCCTCGGCCAGGGGGCCTGAAACTCGTGATGAGCATATTGGTATAGGGCGCAATGAAAAAGGATACGATTAGTATGATAGAGGGAAGAATGATCAGATACGGGACGACCTTCCTGGGGCGCATGGGTCTCACTCTCACTTAGACGTTTTCGAGCTCAATCTTTCCTCAATGGGAACGTAATTCAAATCGAAACCGTATCGCTTTGGGCCTATCAGCTCGATTCCCTTGGGAGTGCGATATACTTCCCTAGATTTCATGCCGATTATGGCTATGGACTGTTCCTCCTTCAACTCATGATTGGGAATAGGCTCACACGTTGCTAGATCGATCTGGGTGATCAGATCCGGGCTGGTAACGTAGATCTTGTCATCTAACCAGGTAAGATGGTTTTCATTCTTGAACCAGACCTTCAACCGGTGGCCTTGATAGCGATCTGTGCCCTCTATTTGATGAGTGCCACAATAATAGCCATCGATTACCTCCCACTTTTTTTCCGTGACCTTGCCCTCAAAGAGTAGCCAGCCCTCGCAAAGATCGACAATATCATCCACTGGGTGTTTGCTTCTGTTCCTTATCTCCCTCATGGCCTTCCCGAGCTTGTAGCACTCACTCAATGTGCCGGGAATGATGGCCTCCTTCATTACAGATCCCTGGATGGCGAATGCCAGGCCGGTGTTGCCAAATGCTGCCATGGCCAGCATCTTTCCTATCCTTTCAGCGAGTTCGTAGTTGACCGCTTCCTCTATGATGGTACTATTGCCCCATTTGTCGACGCTGACTATTGGCAATATGGGTTTGCCGAGTACACAAGGGGTCATCTGAGCGATTTCGGGGAGAGCACGCCCCGCATAATCCCCGTCGACTACAGGGATACCCAAGCGCGCTCCGGTAGCTAGAGGCCCCGGAGTGTTCGATCCTCCCAGCTCTGGTGCGACGATCACTCGGACTCCTACCCCAAGATAGTCCTGAAGTCTTCGAACCGCCTCCACGAGATTGTTCTCAAACTTCCACTCATGTAAACCTAGGTCTTGCCTCTTGCGCTTCTCTTCAGCCGTCAGCGGTGCCCTGTTCCCCATGAAGGAGACGCAGGCTGTCCACTCATCATCTGATACAGCCTCTTTGTCAACCCATTCGATCCTATGGCCCTCGGCGAGCTCCCTCCTCAAAAGCCTACCACCCTCCTCTGGAGAACCGCCTCCTCCAGTGCCCAAAAGAGTGGCTCCCCTTACCAGATCATCGATGTCTTGATCATTCTGTATGGTCCTCACCTTGTCCTCCCACTCTCTTTCTCATTAAGGCGTACAAGACCTGGATCCCCGATGCTATTACAGGATTGACGGTGTAAACGCCGAACTCCCTCTGAATTGGATCGTCAACGTCAAGGGTGGAGAGTCCCGTACACCCGAATGCGACCACTTCAACCCTATTCCTTGAGACGAGATTCTTGACAGCTTGAAGGGCCTGCTCCTTTGCAGACTCCAAATGGAGATCTAGAGCGGTTTGGACTCCTTCAATCTTTTCGTAGCTAACCAGGCGATCTCCGAGTATCTCGGCCATCGGCTCGGGAACACCTTCCCCTATTCCGATGACGCCGATAGCCTGCCCGAGACTCACAGCGACAGCAGCAGTCGCTGATCCGGTTCCGATTACCGGGATCCTGAGTTCCTCTCGGGCTATTCCCAAGGCTGGATCGGCTGCACAACTGATTATGACAGCCTCTCCTCCCTCCCTTTCAAGATCCTTCGCTACCCTGACGATCTTGGGCTCCGCAATTCGTTCGGTTTCAGCATCATAGATGCCTCTGGGCTGATTCTCAATGCACTTGCTCGTTACCTTGATTGCCGGGAACAGCCTTTCAATCAGTCTCCCTTGCTCATCTATGAGCCTCTGCTCCTCCTGAGTCATCACCCTGACCAGTCCTACCCTACGGGTTTTACCTGAAAATGAAATATCGATCACGGTCCCGCTCCGTTTCCCACTCAAGTGCTCTTCTCCAGGCCCTCATCGCCTATGAGCCAGGTCTGGTCGGAAGAGA
>Ga0209636_10003489_pt1 | contig 16008 bp, 16 predicted proteins | sample DeeMarSWOR152_54_FD_187464 | JGI IMG/M metagenome (GOLD analysis project Ga0209636, IMG submission 187464) | Marine sediment microbial communities from White Oak River estuary, North Carolina - WOR-1-52-54 (SPAdes) (version 2) | ecosystem: Environmental > Aquatic > Marine > Intertidal zone >...
CCAAGGAGCAGACAGATGCAGCAACGCTACGCGTTGCAACCAACAACAAAAGGAGTGATGGAAAATGGCTGAAGATTCGGAAATTGTATACGTTGGAAGGAAACCTCCAATGAGCTATGTGCTGGCTGTGATCACAAGTCTATCGTCATCCAATACTGAAAAAATAACGCTAAAAGCACGAGGACGAGCAATCTCAACCGCTGTAGACGTAGCTGAAATTGCTAGAAGGCGCTTCATCAAAGACTTAAAGGTAAACAAGATTTCGATAGGAACAGAGGAGATGCCAGCGAGAGAAGGTGAAAATAGACCAAGAATGGTTTCCACAATGGAAATAACGCTTGGAAGAGAGTAAACACATCACAAACAAAGTATCAATCAACGAACTGCTGACGACTAGGTAGATTTGGTTAGAGGTAAGCCTGCCCAAACATGTAATGCATGAAAACCTAATCTGAAAAATCGTGGCTTCATTTTTTCCTCAAATTCTTTTTTGATAATATCTTCTTGTATTTTGTGCCGGAGTTATTGGAGTTTTTGCGTGTTTTTACATGATGTTTTGAGGCAAGTTTATAAGAGGCTTAGTCATGAAAATAGTTCTATTGTGCAAGAAGCGGATATTGCACATGAAATGCAAGGAGATGAAATAGCAAATGTCTGAAAGAAGAATGCATAAGGCAGTCTGTGCTGATTGTGGAGAAGAATGTGAGGTTCCATTCAAACCTGACCCAGATAGGCCTGTTTACTGCCGTGAATGCTGGTCAAAAAGAAGACGCAGTAGAAGAGATTAGTCCTAGTTAACATCTTTTTGTTTAAAGCCAACAACTCTCTATTTTCAAGTGGTAACAAGAAAAGTGGAAACAAATTAAATAGTATGTTTATCTATTCTGAAGAAAAAACAAGACATACTATACTACGATGTATAGTGGCGACTATTTCTATATGAGTTTTCATTTAGTAGACGAATGTTTGAAATTGCGTTGCCGAAAAGAAGGGCACGTGCTTGTGGCAAAGAAGCAGATGATTGCAGTTTGTAGCTTGAACTGCAAGAAATGTGATAGTTTTTTTGACCATCAAATAATCGCGGACAACGCATATTCAAATCTCAACAATCATGAAAAGATTATTTACTAAGCGACTTTGGAAACTTTAGCCCATATATGGCATGTTCCTTCACTGCTTACCATGCATGGACCTACAGGTTTCTGTGGAGTGCACGCTTTCATGAATAATGAGCATTCTGTTGGTTTGATCTTTCCTATTATTATAAGATGGCATTTGCAGCCTGGTTGTATGTCCACGCCTTCTTTCGCTTTTAAGCAATATCTTAAATGTGCATCAAAGCTTTCATATTCCTCACGAAGCTTGAAAGCTGAAGACGGAATTACTCCAAGCCCACGCCAGTTGCCATCTACTACTTCAAAAACCTTTCTCATGAGTTGTCTAGCCTTGACATTGCCTTCTTCACGAACAGCCCGAATGTACTCGTTTTCCAATCGTGGTTTACCTTCATTCAATTGTTTCAAAATCATGTAAACACCAAACAAAACGTCTAATGGTTCAAAACCAGTAACAACCGTTGGCATGTGATAAAGCTCTGGAAAAATCCTGTAGGGCTTAACACCAATAATAGTGCTGACGTGACCTGGCGCAATAAACCCATTCAAACTTAGGTCTTTCATTTCGACCAGAAGTTTCATAGCTGGAGGAATAATACGATGAGAAACTAAAAAGCTAAGATTTTCTGCGGGCTTCTTCATAACCTCAATGGCTGTTGAAGGAGCCGTTGTCTCAAAACCGATAGCGAAAAAGACAAATTCTTTATCCACATTTTTCTCAGCCATTTTAACCGCATCACCGATACCATAAACGACACGAATATCAGCACCTTCAGCTTTAGCATCTAAAAGAGACATCTTAGAACCTGGAACTCGCAAAACATCGCCAAAACATGTAATAACCACTCCTTTTAACGCCAACTGTATCGCTTCATCAATTTCTGAAGCAGGTACAATGCATACCGGACATCCTGGTCCAGCAATAACCTCTACATTGTCAGGTAAAAGGCTACGTAGCCCAAAATGAGTAATAGTCCACTCATGTGTGCCGCAGACATGACAAATCTTAATATTGTCTTCCTTCAATGCAATCTTGTTTATTTTCTTAACAACGCGTTTCGCTAAGACTGCATCCCTAAATCTGAAATTTTCAACCATCAATCTATGCTTCTGCCGCCTCAAGAATTTCATTCCACAACCGCAAAGTTTCTTGAGCTTCTTCTTCACTTATGACTTCAATCGCATACCCCGCATGAACCAAAACATAATTCCCAACTTCAACATCTACAAGCGCCACATTCACCTCTCTCAAAACACCTTCACCGAAATCCACTCTGGCACTATCACCCTTAACATCTACAACTTTCGCCGGAATCGCCAAGCACATTGCCATCACATCTAAGTGAATCCATACATAGATAAATCAATTACGCTCAGAATTCGGAAAAGCTTGCCACAACGGCTTGTCCAAAAGATAAGCCACTGTCACCAGGCGGAATCACATCATGAGCCAGAAACTTCAAACCAGAAGCCTCTACAATCTTCCTCATCATCAAAGCCAAAATCTCGTTACATGCAACTCCACCTGAAAACCCTACTGTTTTGACTTTGTTTTCTGCCGCCTTTTCAATCGCCAATGCAGCCAGACCCTTAGCCAAATATGCATGAGCAGAATACGCCAAATCCGCCTGAGAATAATCATCTTTGTTTTCGAATGTTTCCAGAAGCAACTGCGTAGTATCTAAGACGTTGCCGTTTGTCATGGCTTCGATTTCTAATACATCTCTACCTTCGATTGCTGCAGATTCAAGCTTCATGGCTGGTTCTCCCTCATAAGTACGTTCATAGCATATGCCTAAAACAGCTGCAACCGCATCCAAAACCCTTCCACAACTTGTTGTCTGAAGTATTTTCCTTTTGTTATCAAGCTGATGAAGGATTACTTGGACTTCTTCTTCACCATGTGGAAAATACTGTTTATTTTGCAAAAGCCATTTTTGCACGTCCACTTTTTTATGTAATATTCCCGCAGCAATCCTTAATGGGTGGCGTGTCGCCAAATCTCCACCGATTAACGGTTGCTTCTGAAGATGGGCCAAACGTTCGAAACCAACAGGTTTCTGTGTGCAAAATAGAATTTCACCACCCCAAGCTTCACCATCTACGCCGTAGCCATATCCATCACAACAAACACCGATAATTTCTTTTACATGATGTTCTGCCATCAAACCAGCAATATGTGCATAGTGATGCTGAACTTGAATCAGTTGCCAACCATTTTCAACAGCAAGATTCTGAGCAAGCCCGGTGGTTACAAATTTTGGATGGAGATCACACGCAACTGCTTCAACTTTGCTGTTTGTCAGACGGATCAAATGTTCTACTGAATTTCCTAAAAAATCCTCTGTCTCAATATTTTCTACATCGCCTATATGTTGGGAAATGAAGGCTTTGTCTCCTAACAAAACACATCCAGTATTGTTCAGTTCTCCACCTAGACCTACTGTGCAGCGATCTGTTTTTTCTCGCAGTTTTATTGGTGCTGGTGCATAGCCTCTTGAACGTCGCAAAAAAACTTGCCGATTGTTGTGCAGGCGAACAACTGAGTCATCGCATCTATGAGCGATTTGTCTATCATGGAATAGAAAATAATCAACAGTAGCGCTGAGCTTTTCTAAGGCAATGTCATCATCCTTTATTATTGGCTGGTTAGGCGGGTTTGCACTAGTCATCACAAACGCTGGGTCATCCACTCCGTCGAACAACATGTGATGCAAACCAGTGTAAGGAAGCATAACGCCTATATTGTGCAAGCTTGGAGCAATCAAATCTGAGAGGTAATATTCCTCACTCTTATTCAGAAGAACAATTGGATGTGCATAAGATGCTAGAAGCTCAGCCTCTTTATCGCTCACTTCCGAAAAAGATTTCAAGGTTTCTAAATCCTTAACCATAATCGCAAAGGGCTTTTGCCTTCTGTGCTTAACATTTCTGAGTCTGATTAATGCCTCCTCTTTGATTGTTGTGGTGGCGATGTGGAACCCACCATACCCCTTAATTGCAACAATAAAGCCTTCTGACAGAAGGTTTCCAGCTTCTAGGATGGGATATTCATGTTCTATTGCTTCACCTTTCTTAGTTGTTAGGTATACTCTTGGCCCACATTTTGGGCACGCAACGGTTTGTGCGTGGAAACGTCTATTCCAAGTATGCCTATATTCCTTGTCACAGAAACTGCATGTCGAAAAGTTGCGCATCGTCGTGTTTTCTCGATCATACGGAAGCCGTTCGATAATTGTGTATCTTGGACCACAGTTTGTGCAGGTGATGAAGAAATATTTGTACCTTGGATTTTCTGGTTGTCTAAGCTCTTTGAAGCAATCATCACAGATGGCTACGTCTGGAGGAATAATAGAACCTGAAAACTCAATTTCCTCAGAACTTTTCAAAATTGTAAAAGATTTATGTAGTCTCTCTCCTTTCAATGGTAGTGTAATTATTTCATAAATCTGCGCCAGTGGAGGCTTCTCTTCTTTTAAGTCCCTTAGAAATCTTTCAATATCATCTTTTCTTCCTTCCAGAAATATCTCTACTCCTGCATCACCTCTGTTTCTGACATATCCCTTCAATTCGTTTTTCACTGCAATACGGTAAATGAATGGACGGAAGCCCACGCCTTGAACGATTCCAGTGACTCTAATTTTCACACGCACAAATGTCCTCTCTTCTTCTACGAAATAGATGGCAGTTGAATGTGTGCAAGAGAAGGCTACTAAAAAACTTATTGTCTCTCTTGTAAATAGTTGACTTTCAAATAAATAGCCGACCTTTTCCAAGAATTCTCTATTTTTGCGGATTGTCGGTTCTCTATGGGCTATTCACTCAAGGTTTTTGACAACAGTTTGGCTAGTTGCTCTGCTGTAGATTTCAGTTTCTGAGTTAGGCCTTCACCGAAACTTGTGTCTTCAGGTTGAATTACTAGCAATGCAATCTTAGCATCCGTCGTTTGTGCAAGGTACTTACAAAATAATCGAAGAGGAAGGGCATGGGTTGAAATTGCTTGTTGTTCCTGCAGTTCTTTGGAACTAACAAATTTTGAGGCGCCAGGCATCAAATTAAGCATGGCCGCGTCTATAATTAGCACATGGCTGGGGTCTAACTCAACTATTAACTCTATGAAACTTTCAGGAACTGTCTCACATTCTATTATGTAAACAGATGGAGGAACCCTGCCTTTCAGGTATCTAGCTACTATGACTCCAACAAAGTCATCTTTTCGAAGGGAGTTTCCAATACCTGCAACTACTGCTCTTCGAAAACCAGAAAACCAGTCTTTCAGTTTCCCCTCTATATCCTTGTTAGAATATCTCTCAGGATCATCCATTACATAACTTCCTTCTAGGTGCACACACCGTTCCTTAATGGGCTATCCTCAACATGCGAAATGTTTCTGCCTGATGTATTCTTCATTTGTGTCACATTTAATATATGCTTATGATGGTTACCTTCAAAAAGCTTAAAAATGCCTCCTTTCCAAAAAGATATTCTCAAAAGGAAAAGGAGAATATGGAAAGATGACTGCAAATGTGAAACCAACTGAAACTTTGGATGTTAGAGGAGAAGTATGCCCGTATCCAGACGTGAAGACTCAGAAGAAAGTGAAGAAGATGAAATCAGGCGAAGTGCTGGAGGTTTTAGTTGACTATCCACTGTCTGCAGAGCGAATACCGCGCTCCATGGAAAAAGCGGGACATGAAATCATAGAAGTCGAGAAAACAGGAACAGGCGAATGGAGAATGCTGATAAAAATAAAGTAGTGGGATCATAGACTTGATAGACACATCATTAATGCTTTCTGGACTAATAGTAGGAGTAATCTTTGGTTTTGTACTGCAACGTGGACGTTTCTGTATGAACTCAGCATTCAGAGATATCATCCTATTAAAAGAATATACACTGATCAAAGCAGTTGCACTGGCAATAATTATCCAAATGATCGGTTTTCATCTCATGGCACAAATGAACATCATTCAATTATATCCCAAGACATTGTACTGGGGTGCAATGATATTCGGCGGCTTCATCTTTGGCGTTGGCATGGTTTTAGCTGCAGGTTGCGCCAGCGGAACTACCTATAGAGTTGGAGAAGGCATGATGGGATCCTTCGTTGCATTGTTAGGCTTAATGATCGGCGGCCTAGTAACCTCCGGAGGTTACTTGATAAAACTGAAATCCACCCTGCAACCCACCGAAGGTGCTTTGAAAGCGATAACTACAGCTGATCTAGGAGTTGATCCTGGACATCTACTCGGAAATACAAATCTAACGTTAGCCAATATATTTGGTTTAGATCCATGGATATTCGTGGTGATCATAGCTATTGTGGGTCTAGCTGTTCTGATATGGAAACGTGGAGACGAAGAAACTAAGATGAAGGGATCGCTTTATGAAAGAATCTTTAAGATGGGCTGGAACTGGTGGATCACTGGAATCGCCGTAGGAATCGTTGGCATACTAGCTTTTATAGCTTTCAAGAATTATGCTTTGGGAATTTCTGGCGGATGGTTCGGCTTCCTAAATGCGTTGATAACTGGCGATCCTGATAAGCTAAATTGGTTCACTTTTCTAGTAATTGGAGTAGTAGTAGGCGCTGCTGTTGCCGCTGTTATGGCTGGCGAATTCAAGTTAAGAGCACCAGATGCAAAGCGACTGCTACAGCAGTTCATTGGCGGGTTAATCATGGGTATAGGCGCTGTCATCGGAACAGCATGCAACATCGGACATATATTAAGCGGTGTACCTCAACTAGCATTAAGCAGCATACTTGGCGGATTATTCATTGTTCTAGGATGTTGGCTAACAGCGTACGTCCTATTCATGAGAGGATAGCATGCCGACAATAAGCTTCCTCTTTTTTTCTGGTCCCTACCAATCTGAGAGCCCAGAAACAATGATCGAACTAGCAAAAGCAGCCTTAAACAAAGGAATGAGCGTGAAGATTTTCTGCTACATGGACGCAGTCAACTGCGTAAAAACTGGACAAAAGAAAGTCCCGGGCGTAACCAACATAGAGGAGCAATTCAGAGAACTAATAGCAAAGGGAGCTGAAGTTCGCTTATGCAGTCTCTGCATGCTTGTACGAGGAACAAAAGATTTCATCGAGGGTGCTAAGAGGGCTGGAACACCAGACATTGCAGATATAGTGGAAGAATCCGACAGAGTACTAGTGATTTCCTAAAGGGAGAGATAAGTATGTCCAAAAAAATTGTTGTCATATTAAAGAAACCCCCTCATGGCTCGTTATATCCAGCTGAAGGCTTACGAGTAGCGGTTGCAGTAAGTGCATCCGACACAAAAGTCGTTTCAATAGGAGACAGCGTATACGCATTCCTAAAGGATGTCGATATGGCCCTTTACAAGCATCATCTAGATTTTCTGAAGGAAAGTGAAATTCCAGTACTCATAGACAAAGATTCGCTGGAAACACGCGGATTAACCGAAGGGAACCTAGTGAATGACGTAACAGTGGAAGAACATAGCGATATCCTTAAAACAATAGCTAACGCTGATGCTACCCTAACATTTTAGGTGATCCTTCATGACTAAAATCCTTTATTTTGTAACAGACATGGAACCAATGAGTATAGAACTTGCTTCAAAACACAAGGATAGCGAAGTCGGAATATGTCTGCTGCAAGACGCAGTCTACTTCGGATGCAAAGGAAAAAACAGAAATGGCAATGTAGCCGAAGCAATAAAGCGTGGAGTACATGTCTTCACAGCCAAAAAAGACATTGAACTGCGAGGCTTAAAGAAACTGCTTCACCCGGAAATCAAAGTCTTAGACTACGACGAAATAATAGACTTAGTCCTCAACTACGAAAGAATAATTAACATCTAGCTTTTCCCTTTTTTTCTGAAGTACCTAGTAAATCACCTTCCATATAACGGGATTATTAGATTACGAAAACATCAACTTAGCATATTGGTGCATATGCAAAAACTAGGTTTTGAAAGCACTGAACACCAAGTAGTGCCAGCTAGGATTACAGAGGTCGCGCACTAAAAATTTTCAACGAAATGGGTTGGTGTTCTTGTAACCATTTGATTTGTTTATGAAAGGGAAAGACCTGAGTCTACCTTGGCAAGAGCGAGGAAATAGTAAGTGTGGATCTAAAAATGGAAATAGAGCTTCTATGGTTTTTTCCCTGTCTATTCTTGGCAACGAACATAAACTAAGGCAAACCTGAAAAGTTGTTGTTTGGTTATTTCGCGTTCGCAGGTTTTCGTTTTAGAGAAATTCTCCCTTGTAGAAGACTGTGGCGGGGCATCCTAAGCATTTCTCTGAAATATAGCAAGGTTGTTCATTGCAACGTTTTTCACAGGGGGATTTGTCTTTCTTTTCATTCCATAGTTTTACCGGAACAACAATGTCTCTTGCTGGTGTTATGACTACGTTGAATTCCACATCAACAATGTTTGGATTTCTTCTTATATGATGATTGATGCAGGATTCTGTTGCTTGCAGCTTTTCACTTATTAAGAATAGACACAAATTGTGTCTTCCAGAAGTAACCAGCCCATTTAGGTACATTGGACAGTCTTTGAAAAAATCGAAGACTTTCCACGGATCTTTAGCGGTCATCTCCACTTTTGCCATGTGAAATTGTGTATTCTTCAAGTTTATACCCACTGTATGAGCTATGGTTCCAATGTGTTTCAATTTTTTCATTCTCGCAGAAACTGCAGGCTGAGACAACTTTAAGTGACGTGCTATTGTGCTCTGTGAAATGTCCGGATCTTCCGCAAGTAAAGAGACGATTTTTCTGTCAGTTTCGTCAAGTTTTCCCAAACTTTCCACCCTCAGCAATTCTGTAGCATTACTCAGTAATATGTTGCTTCATATTATAGCCAATAGAAACACTATAATCATATATAAGAATTTGCTATCAATTGCTTATCAAAAATAAGAAAAATGGTGAAAATCAACAAAGAAAGAATTAAATAGAGCGCACATACTTATTGTCTCTCTTTAAGCTAAGGTTGAATGAAATTCATGTCAGAAAAGCTGAAGTTTGCTTTTTACTGGGCTGCTAGTTGTGGAGGTTGCGAGATTGCTGTTCTCGACATAAACGAAAAAATCTTGGATGTTGTCGCTAAAGTAGACATCGTTTTTTGGCCAGTCGCGTTGGACATCAAATACAAGGACGTGGAAGCAATGCCCAATAAACACATTGACGTATGCTTCTTCAACGGAGCCATTAGAACTGAAGAACAAGAATACATGGCAAAACTGCTTAGGAAAAAAGCGAAGGTCTTGGTGGCTTTTGGCTCCTGTGCCCAATTAGGCGGCATTCCAGGTCTCGCAAACGTTGCAAACAAAAAAGAGATCTTTGAAAGAGCATACCTTCAGTCTCCCTCCACAAATAACCCTAACTCCATAACTCCCAGGACTTCTTTCAAGGTTCCAGGAGGAGAGTTGAAGTTGCCAGAAGTTTTTGACACAGTGAAAACTCTTGACCAAACCGTAGAAGTAGACTACTACCTGCCCGGATGTCCACCAGCATCTGATCAAGTAGCTAAAGCAGTTGAAGCAATTGCCCAAAACGAGTTGCCTCCGAAAGGTTCGATACTGGCTCCTGAGAAGTCGGTCTGCGATGAGTGCCCTAGGAAAAGAGAAAATAAGAAAATCTCCAAGATATACAGAGTGTATGAGATTACTCCAGACCCAGAAAGATGCCTCCTCGAACAAGGAATAGTTTGCATGGGACCTGCGACTCGTGGAGGATGTGGAGCGCAATGTATCAACGCAAATATGCCATGTACGGGATGTGGAGGACCATGTCCAAACGTGACAGAGCAGGGGTCAGCCATGATAAGTGCCCTGTCATCGATTCTAGGAGTCAGTGGAGAAAAAGATCCAGATTACGACACGGAAAAACTGATTGCCCAGATTAAAGATCCCTTGGGAACTTTTTACAAGTATTCGTTGCCGGCTTCTCTGCTTAGAAGGAGGGTAATAAAGAAATGAAAACGATAGTAATAGATCCTATGACAAGATTGGAAGGTCATGGAAGAATATCCATACTCCTAAATGAAGAGGGAAATGTAGAAAACGCTTACTTCCAAGTTCCAGAACTCAGGGGCTTCGAAAGGTTCTGTGAAGGTAGAAAAGCTGAGGATCTTCCGATAATTACGTCCAGAATCTGCGGTGTTTGTCCAGTTGCACACCATTTTGCCTCAACAAAAGCGTTAGACAATGCATTCAACGTCGAGCCTACTTCTGCAGCTAAGAAGCTTAGAGAACTTATGTACAGCGGTTACATGATCTACGACCACATCCTTCACTTCTACTTTCTAGGAGCACCAGACTTTGTCGTAGGACCAGATGCACCGCCAGCGGAAAGAAACATTCTGGGGGTGATCCAAAAGGTCGGCCTAGACATAGCAAAAGAGGTTATGAAGCACCGAGCCTACGGACAAAAAATGACCGCCATCCTAGGAGGAAAAGCAACTCACCCAACCTGTGGGCTTCCGGGAGGCATATCCAAAGGACTTACAGAGGAGGAAAGACGGGAAATGGAAAAGATGGCGAGGTCAAGCGTGGAATTCGCAAAGTTCAGCTTGAAACTGTTTGACGATGTTGTACTGAAGAACAAGAAATACGTTGATATGATCTTAAGCGACCCATATACTCTCAAAACATATTACATGGGTTTGGTTGACAAAAACAACAAAGTCAACTTCTACGATGGCAAAGTGAGAGTAGTTGACCCTCAAGGCGAGGAATTTGTGAAATTTTCCCCATCTGAATATCTAGACGTCATTGAGGAACGCGTGGAAGACTGGACATACGTTAAGTTAACGTATCTAAAGAAGGTTGGATGGAAAGGTTTAGTCGACGGTCCAGCAAATGGTGTTTACCGAGTTGGACCGCTTGGTAGGTTGAACGCTTCAGAGGGTATGACAACACCTCTGGCACAGCAAGAATACGGGAGAATGTACGAAACACTTGACGGAAAGCCCGTACACTCAACACTTGCATTTCACTGGGCCAGACTCATAGAACTATTATATGCGACCGAAAGAGCTGTAGAATTGAGCACAGACGAAGAGATAACAAGCAAAGACCTTCGGAATGAGGTAGGCAGCCCAAAAGAAGGAGTTGGAATAATCGAAGCGGCTAGAGGCACTTTGATACATCACTACCAACTTGACGAAGACGCATTAATAAAAAAAGTCAATCTAATAGTAGCTACGACAAACAACTCCTCCGCTATATGTATGTCTATAAGAAACGCTGCAAAAGGTTTGATACATAACGGTGAAGTCAGCGATGGATTGTTGAACAAGGTGGAGATGGCTTTCAGAGCTTATGATCCATGCCTTGCCTGTGCCACCCATTTTGCCATTGGTCAGATGCCCATTAAACTCGAAATATACGACCACAACAAAAAATTGCTGAAAACCTTGAGAAGATGATTAGCGCACGCAGAGTGTCTATGGCTATATGAAAACGCTTACTCTAATAAATCTTGTTCATACAATGAAATCTCTCCTAAGATCTAACAGAGACTCCTGAAATGCATATAATGATGAAAATAATGATGAAAATTGTCGCAACTGCAATTAAGGCAAAAAAGGAAGAGCACCGCCAAAGTCGTAAAACCTCTTGACTTCAACTCTGTCAGAATAGCAGTCAACCATCTTTCTAGTCTTGTTGCACGAACCTGCAATAAAACATCTACAAACAACATTAAACCCTACTATTGAGCGCAAATATCCGCCTTTTTTTAGCGTTCACATGGAAACCAAAAGCTTCTCTTTTGCTGTGAATTAGCAGGTACACACCATTTTCTTCTTTAAACTTTCCCTGCTATTAATGGTGCGTGCGCGAAAAGAAACATGGATGCTACTTTTTCTTCAGCTCAGCTTGTCTATTATTTTGTCTACTTTTATTTTGTGGGTTTCAAGTGAAAGTTCTTTCGGGTCTATTCCTAAAGCTAAGCTGAGGAGTTCGGCGTAATGAAGCACTGGCATATTATATTCTTCTTGAAACTTGGATTTGATCTGAAGTTGTCCTATGTCTAGTGCTATGAAGCAGAATGGACAGAGGGTTGAGATGCAGTCGGCGCCAGCCCTGCTAGTGTTCACAAGTTTTTCCCGGGCGATGTTTAGAGCAAGATCGTCTGAGTATCCCCTTAGAAGCCCGCCACAACACTTTAGCTTGTTTCGATATTCAACACTCTTTGCTCCCAGTGCTTCGATTAGATCGTCGAAGATGTGTGGACGTTCTGGATCATCGAATTTCAGAAGTTCGCTGGGCCTGAGGAGGTGGCATCCGGAAAATGATGCTACTTTTAGATTACTCAAAGTTTTGGAGATACTTTGTTTTATGTGTTTCGCGCCTACATCGTTCATAAGGACTTGCAGGTAATGCTTCACTTCTTTGCTGCCTGTAAATTCTTTCCCTGCATTAGACAAGATTTTATTTACCTTTCCTTTCAGTTCTTCGTTTTCCTTCAACGTTGCATTTGCCATAGCAAGGGATTCAAAGCATCCTGTACACAACGTGATCATATTTAAGTCGGCTTCTTCGGCTAGGCAGATATTGTATGCAGCTATCGATAGGCTGGTTTCAAGATTTATGGATTGTATTGGTGGAGGAGCGCAACACGTCATGTTGGCTAGGTCAACAAGTTCAATTCCTAATTTGGTTAGAGCTTTTCTTGCTGATAATTCGTAGTTTGGCTGGCGAGCAGGTATAGTACAACCCAGAAACAGAGCGTAGCTTGTCATTATGCTTCCTCCACTTCCTTCTGCAGTTTATCAAATCCTGTAGCAGAAAGAATTTTTCTCAAGGCATCCACACCTGTAGGTGTGAGAGGTGGCAAACCAATAGTGGACCTTTTTTGTTCCATGAATTTTGAGATGTTAACTATGCGACCGTCGTCTAAGATAGCGGATGCAAACTCTGAATAAATGTTTGGGATGTAACCCTTCTCGAAAGCTATATTTCTTATTGCGTAGATTACGTCAGCTATTTCGACTTTTTGTGGACACCGTTCCTGACAACTGTAACATGAACAGCATAACCATATGGAATCACTAGAAAGAACGCGCGCACTTTCTTCCAGAAGCGACAGTTTAATGATTTCCCTAGGGTTAAATTCGTCAGTCAGCCTAGCCACTGGACAACTGCTAACACAGGTTCCACACTGATAGCATCTGGTCAATGTTTCGCCACCCAAGCGACTCGTAATAGCATTAGAGAACTCTGAGCCAGTTGTTTTCTGCTCCTTTCCATATTCCATTCCCAGTTCACCTCTCCCTCTTAAGAAACACTCATTAGCTGAAGTGGCCCTAACTTTTCCAGTCTCTCAGTCATCGTTTGTGCAGCCTCAACGAATTTGTTTCCCTCAATAAATACCATGTTAAACATCTCCAACCTCTCTGGCGCTATACCATATTCCTTCAGCAACATCCTGGTAAGTTCCACCTTCTTTTCTGCTTTCTGAACACCTACTTCATAATGACAGCCATCACTCTTACATCCAACAATCATCACTCCTTCAGCCCCTGTTTTGAAGGCTTCAAAGAATTGATGAACCTGCAGGATACCAGTGCAAGGAACCTTCATAATTCTGACATTAGCTGGATACTGCATCATAGCCATACCTGAAGAGTCTACTGCTGCGTGGCCACATTCTGAACAGCAGATGGCAAGAACTAAAGGCTTCGATGTTCCATTTACAGACATGAGCCCTCTCATTTGAGCCCGCATCTGGTCTGGCCTTGAATGTCTAAGTTCGATAGCATTAAGGGGACAAGTTCCAACGCAAATGCCACAGCCTTCACAGAGAATATCAGACACTTTGGCAACAAAATGTCCTTCACTTATCTCTTCTAGACTTATTGCCCCGTAAGGACATGTGACTGGACAGAACTCGCAGTCACCACAATAATCTTCGTTGACTACCGCTGTTCTCTGGTCTTTGATTATCTTGCCTGTTGTCAAGAACTTCGCAGCTTTTACTGCTGCTGAGTGAGCGTGCAAGGAACTAGTTGGAGCGTCCTTTGGGAAGGTTGCTCCTCCACATAGGTATATCCCTCTCAGTTTGGTCTCAGTTGGTCTCAGTTTGGCGTTGTACTCTTTGAAGAAGCCGTCTTCGCACAACTCGATGCCTAGAATCTCAGCAAGCTCTTTTGTGCCTTCAGCTGGTATCATGGCTGGGGCCAATACAACCATGTCAGCTTCTAATTCTAGGATTTTTTTTAGAAGGGCGTCTTCAACATCCACAATTAATCTATTAGTCTCTGGATCTCGAGAGATTTCGGTTGGTCTACCCTTGACAAACTTTATCCCCATCTCTCTGGCTTGTTCATAGTAGTATTCGTGTTCCCTTCCTGTAGTTCTTATGTCTATATAACAAATAGCGATATCTGCATCAGGATGAGCGGACTTCATTAACATAGCATGTTTTAACGATATCATGCAACAGATGCTCGAGCAGTATGGATTCCATCGTCTGTCTCTCGAACCCACACATTGTATCATGACAATTTTCTTTGCAGGTTTACCGTTTGAAGGTTTCACAATCTTTCCAGCTGTGGGACCAAAGCCATCAATCATCCTAGCAAGTTCGAGATTGGTTATAACATCTGGATAGTCACCGTAGTGATACTCTTTTATGACGCTAGCATCAAATTCCTCGAAGCCTGTGGAAACTATGATGGCGCCTACATCGAGTTTCAGCTGCTCAGTTTCCTGATTCAGTTCAATTGCGTTTGTTGGACACACTTCGACGCATTTGGCACAATCATGGAATTTGCAGATGTTTTCGTCGATGACGTAAGCTGGCGGGTAAACGTTTGGAATGTTCATGTAAATTGCTTTGCGAGTGTTCAGTTTTGCGTTGTATTCATCTGGCACTTCCACAGGACAGACTGCAGTGCATTTATCACATAGGACACATTTCATTTCGTTAACGTATCTAGGTTTCTTCTCTATCGTAACCTTGTAGTTTCCAGGAACTCCTTCAACCCCAATGATTTTTGAATTCGTCAATATTTCCAGATTAGGGATTTCGCTCAACCCAGAGCGGTACACACATTTCCGGGACGTGTGAGTAATTGTCTTCACATCTGAAGCAGGAGATTGTATACATATAGCGCAGTCGTCAGTTGGGAAGAATCTGCCAGCACGAGCAGCCAAGCCGCCAAGAAACGGTGCTCTTTCAACTAAATGCACTTTGAATCCCAAATCCGCCAAATCTTCAGCCACCTGCATACCAGCGATACCTCCACCTATAACCAAAGTGGATTTTAGAACTGGAAACTCAAGTTTTTCTATAGGTTCCAAGAGCTTAGCACGTTCAACAGCGGCAAAAAGCATAGCTTTAGCCTTTTCTGTAGCTTCTGATGGTGTGTTTCGATGAGGCCAACCACAGTGTTCTTCAAGATTGATGACTTCCACTAGGTAGGGGTTGATACCCGCCTTTTCAACTGCTTCGACTATTTTTACGTCACTTAGTTTCACGAGGCTTTCGGCAACAACAACCCTGTTTATTTTCCCATCTCTAACAGCATCTACAATAGATTGTAATCCTTTCCCACGCCAAAACTCACTGCTTCTCACTATGAAAGAAACACCTGCAATTTTTTTCACATAATCGATCAAAGTGTCAAAGTCTAAGATTTCAGAGAGTTGCTTTCCACAGTCAGACAGGAATACTCCAACTTTAACTTCGTCCATCTTTAATCCCTCACCTTCTCAATTTTTTTAACAATCGTTTTTCGTCATCGTAAATCTCAACTTCTAGCGGCATATCACCAATGGCAAAATGGGTGGCACAGGCAAAACATGGATCATAAGCTCTGAAAGCCATCTCCACCTTGTTCAACAATCCATCGCTGACTTCACCGTTATGTATCAAACCTTTTGCAGCGTCTC
>Ga0209636_10003491_pt1 | contig 16006 bp, 28 predicted proteins | sample DeeMarSWOR152_54_FD_187464 | JGI IMG/M metagenome (GOLD analysis project Ga0209636, IMG submission 187464) | Marine sediment microbial communities from White Oak River estuary, North Carolina - WOR-1-52-54 (SPAdes) (version 2) | ecosystem: Environmental > Aquatic > Marine > Intertidal zone >...
CCTCTTGAATCCTCTTCTCCCAATATGGTCGGGAAACTGCATTCTCACCTTATCTGCTTTTGTTTTTTTGTTCTTCCCCCCTCCAGCAAGTCCTCTTCCTCCTCTGTTCCCTGCTCCCCGCCTCTTTTTAGTATTACCTCCTCCGCAGGTGCGGGACCCTCTCAATTTTTTGGTTTTCTTCTGTTTTCGTTTCAAAGTCATAGTACCACCTTTAGATCATGCGCCTTACCAAATCGTTAATAAATTCCCCTCGATATCCCAGAGAACCCCCCTGGGAAAAGGCACGTTTTATATCCTTGTGCCCTTTTCGGGGAGGATGCAGTCTGAACAGATTTTTAATTTCCAGTTGATCCAGCTCTTTTTCAAACTTCATCACGCTTTCTGCAAATTGAGGTATGGTTTGTCCTGTTTTTTCTTTGACATATTCCTCACTTATTCGCTTGTTCCCCTCTCTTCTGGCCCATTTGCCTATCAACGCTTCCAGAACAGATTGTTCTATCTCCCCGTAGGTGATGTAGTCTTTGGCTTTTTCCAGCATCCCTTTATAGGATGGCCTGTCATCTATTACTGCGGCGTGGTGAGGCTTGGTTAAATTGAGCATGGCTAATGTATCATTAATATCCTTTCGCATCTTGACTGTTCCCCGTACCCGAACAGCAATAATTCGCTTCATTATTCCACCTTCCCAGATATAATGCCCACCTGGCTCATGGCACTCTCTGAGATGCTGGTGGTGGCCGTCTTTTTCAGTGCCCGAAACACTGCTTTGGCAAAGTTCACTGTAGTCTGGGTCTGACCATGGGAAGAGGACCACACATCTTTAATGCCTGCCAGCATCAAAATCTTTTTGCCAATATCTCCTATAGCCAACCCCAATCCTCTGGGTGCAGGTTTCAAGGTGACAGTAACGCTGGATGACTTTCCAGTAACTTTAAAGGGAACTGAATGGTAGCGTCCGCAGGCACACTCCCAGCTGCCGCATCCTCTTCTGATTTCAACCACGTTCAATTTCGCATTGTCCAGTGCTTTTCTTATGGCTGGGCCCACCTCTGCAGCTTTCGCTTCTCCAAGCCCCACAAACCCGTCTTTGTTTCCTACCACTGCTACCACAGTGAATTTCACTCGTCTTCCCGAGTCAGTCATTCTCTGGACCATGTTCACGTCTAGAATCTCCTGAAAATCTTTTTCTGATAGTTCAGGCATGAGGGTATCGATGATACCAATTTCCATGATCTTGTTCGATGAGCGCAAAATTTCAGATAAACTGGTTATTTTTCCTTCCTTGACTTTTCTTCCTAATGCTGTTTTGGGGATCCACTCATTCATTGTCCTGCCTCCTGAATGTTCTTTAACACAGTACCAAACAGCTGTTCTTTCTTAATGTGGGCTCCTCGTTTTCTCTCCTCTGTCGGGAGCACAGCTTCATCAAGAGGTATGCTCAGCCCAGCATCCACTGCTCCAGCCAGTGCAGCAAAGCTCCTGGAGCCATATACCACTCTCTGAATACCCAAATCCAGTACTGCCTTTTTGATGCCTGCTCGTGCTGCTCTCAATCCGCACAAATATCCAGTTAAGTATGCTGCAGGGATATTGGAGGTAGAACCCTTCCATCCATACTGCTGCAGCTCTTTAGAATGGGAGGAAGCCACCGTGTAATCTCCCTCACGCTGCGAGGCGACTACCTGAACAGTCATGTGTTTTAGCGACTTTCTCACCACCAGCCTGTCCCACCCAGAACGCACCAGTGTGTACCGCTGGTAATAATCTGTCTTTCCTTCTCTTCTCCGTCTGAACGGCACCCGATAGCGAGGTCCATGCGCCATATTATCGCCTCTTTCTAGTTAATCCACGCTCTTCCACAAAAGTTCTCAAATGAGATACACTTCTGAAAGCTCCACCTTTGGCCATCCTGTACAGTTTGCGGTAGGCACTCCTATCGATGTATCTGCTGTCTCTCATGTTCTTGAGCTCTCTTCGCAGCGGTCTGATCCGCTGCATCCACCTGGCTTTCTTAGACAACCGGGCATTTGCAGTTCCTTTTCTTTTACCCTGCCCCCTTCTGCGGCCTTTCTTTCTTTGAAGAGCTCTCTTTCTGGCCCGAACGCGAGAGGTTGCATTTTCAGGTTTTTTCTTGATCAACCCCCGGTGCACCAGGTTTCTGATATCTTCCCTGGTAATACCCATGGAGATCTCTTCAGCTCTGTTTGCGTCCAGCCACACCCTGTGTGCACCGCAGTTTAACACTTCTGCTGCTATCCTTTTTTGTACACTCAGGTCCATTCCATCACCTCAATGCCAGCCTCTTCTGCCCTCGATCCCAGTTCTTCCCTCTCTTCCTCCGGTACTTTGGAGGAGATATACCATGCAGTTATGTATTTTTTGATGGGGATCAGAGATTCCAATTCCTCCATTGTGGAAATCTTGGCAAAGGGTATAGAAGGGTTCGCCACATACAGATTGTATTTGGCAGCTGCTTTTACTATTTCCAGTTTCTTTCTGGTTCCCACAGCAGAAGCAACTTTAATCACATAATTAACTGCTTTTCCTTTTGTATATCTTTTTTTCTTCCCTCTTTTTTTCTTTCTTTGCTCTTTTCCTTTTTCTTTTATTTTCCCTTTTTCTATCTCTTTTGTCCCTTTTTCTCTTTCTTTCTGGATGCGCTCGATATCCTGCACAGTGCGAACCAAGACCTCAGGTACTCCTTTAGGATGCAGCCCTCGTACTTTCTTGGGTCCTCTATACCCTATATTGACCAGAGCTGGTTTTGCCTTTTCTTTTGCTCGCATCTTACTTCCCTTTCCTTTAGGCTTTCTCCAGGAGGCTTTCCTGAATCGTTTTAACTTCCAGTGCTCCTGATGGAGAAACTTGGGCCTTTTCCGCTTCATGCGCTGCCGTAACTGCAGTAACCGTGAAATATCTTTCGATGTAACTGTCTCATTCATTTCAATCTCACCCCGTCTTTCTCAAAGAGGTAGATGCCATCCTGGAACACCCGGGGATCTTTCTTCCTAATTCGGGTGGCCTGTTCCAAATTGGCTGCAGTTTGACCCACTTTTTCTTTGCTGATTCCAGAAACAATAACCTCGTCACCTTTAACCTTCACTGTGGTATCTCCCTCAATCTCAGCATACCGGGGGTATCTTTCTCCGAGGAAATTGTCAATTTTGACCCGATTGCCTTCGATGGTCACATTCATGGGAAAGTGGGCATAAAAGATTCTGAGTTTGTATTCATAGCCCTCTTGGACACCGTGCAGCATATTCTGAATGTGGGACCGTATGGTACCCACCGTGGCTCTATCTTTCTTCCGGTGGGAAGTAGTGGACACAGTCACTCTGCCATCAGACAGGTCTACTTTTACAGAAGGTGCTCTGAAGGACTTGGTCACCGTTCCCTTCTCTCCACTAACTGTCAAGGTTTTTCCCTCCAATTGAACGTCGATTCCATCAGGAACTGGAATTTCAATTTCCATGAAACCACCTAATACACGTATGCCAGCAGTCTGCCGCCGATGCCCTGACGTTCTGCTTCCATGTGATCCATGACCCCTTTCGATGTGGAAACAATGAGGATGCCAAATCCCTGTGCTGGCAGATACCGTCTCTCCCACTTCTCAAACTGGTCACACTGTACAGCATGTCTGGGCTTGATCACACCAGATTTATTAATATTCCCCAGTAATTCTGCTTTGAATTTTCCATTCTGGGGATCATCAATGTACTCAAAGGTGCCAATGTAGCTGTGTTTCTGCATCACCCTGAGCACATTTCCAATAGTCTTGGAAAAGGGGATGATACAGTAGGGTTTTCGGGCTTTCTCATGAATGTTAATATTTGATAGGGCATTGGCCAGAGGATCATTAAGCATGATATCACCTACGAGTATTTCTTGAACCCAATCTTGGGAGCAAATTCTCTGAAACACTGTCTGCAGATATTCAGCCCGTAAGCCCTGATAATAGGACCATGACTTCCGCATCTTCTACATACTCTGGAACCTTTACCACATTCCTTCTTTTGATTTTTTCTCATGCAATTCTCACCCCGTATTTTTGTGTCATAAAAGATATTGCTTCTTCTTTCGAGACGTAGTCCCGGTGGTGGATGGTTTTTCTTTCTTTTTTCCTTCTCTTTATTCTGAACCCACTCCTCTCCAAAGTGGCTGCCACTTCCATGCCCAAAATACCCACTTTTGGGTCATATTTCACCCCAGGAAGATCAATGTGCTCTCGAATACCGAAGGCGAAGTTGCCTTTTCCATCAAAGTTTCTGCTGTGTAACATCTTTTCTACTGCTTCTAGTGCTCTTTCTAAGAAAGTATCAGCTTTTTCCTTTCGCAGGGTGACCTTTACCCCGATGGGCTCTCCCTTCCGTATCCCAAAGTCTCTGTTAGTTTTCTCAGCTGTGGTTCTCACCGGTTTCTGGCCAGCCAGTTCCTCTAATAACTTCTCTGCTTTCTCCAGTTTTTCTCCTGATTCACCGACACCCATGTTGATAACCACTTTCTCTAATTTCGGCTCGCGCATGATATTCATTTAATCACCTGGCAGAGATATGACGCTCTCTTCTGCACCAATGACAAAGACATGATCCTTCAAGGTTCGAAACAGTTCTTCTCCGCTGATCTCCACCATACTATCTTTTATGGCGGCAATCTTTCCTGTTCTAGATACATTTCTTCCTCCCGTTACCAGAACAACGCTGCCTTTTGAGAGAGGAACGTAATCTGTGATACGGGGTGAATAAAAGTCATACATCACCGTTCCAAAGGTTGAATAACTCATCCCTTTTCCTATTTCCATTTTTTCTTCTAATTTTATGTGCACTTCTTTTTCCTTTTCCTTTCCTTTTCCTTTCATTTTTCCTTTTTCTGGTTTCTCCCCTTTTTCATGTAACAGCAATGTGGTACCATCGTGAAAGTGCAGTTGAGTTCTTCCCCTCTCCACTGTGCATTTTCCAGTGATCTTCAGTGGTCTCAAATGTTTTTCCTCATCTGTGATAGGGTGCAGAATGAGGATTCCCTTTCTGTTGGGGAGCACCCTGTAGAACTGGCTGATGAGAGGAATCTCCACCACATCCATGATGCCCACTGGAAACTTGAAGTCTGTTCTCACCTTTCCGTTGATCATTACCTTTCTCTCATTGAGGATATGCTTTGCTTCTCGCAGCGTATGGGCATATCCAAGGTTGTCCCGCAATATAAAGGCCAGGGGAATAGCTTCTTTGTTATGAGGACCTGGATGGGGCTTGATGGTCCATTTGTTTTCTTTTCTTGCTATTTTCCAATGCTTTGGAGCTTTCGATCTTTTTAGTCCTCTGTGTGGTCCTTTTCTGCCCATGGTTACACCTTTCTTTCAATCATTCTGGAGCGCCGGTCATCTTTCAAATTCAAATTGGTGATCTGCACATTGGAGGGATGGACAGGGTAAAACCGCTCAGTGCCGTCTGCCTTCTCCACAGTGACCCCATCAATGTAGATGCGTATCCGTTTAGAATCTACTTCTGTGACTTCCCCTTCCACAAAGGCAAAATCTCCGCGCAAGATTACCACCTTGTCTTTGACTCTTACTGGCATCCTCTTGATCCCGTATCGATCCTGAAGCTCTTCCGATAGGGGAGCAACCATCATTTTCCGCCGTCGATGCAGGGGAGCTGTATACAACAGTTTCCGCTGCTTTCGAGGATGTTTCGACTTTGTCTTCCATTTGGGGGTTATCAGTCCTTTTTTCTTCATGATTACACCACGATATTTGCTGCACTGGAAAGCCTGACCCATTTCTCAATGGCCTCTTTGGCCACTGGTCCCCGGATCTCAGTTCCCTTCGGAACGCCATCAGGTCCAGTTATGACAGCTGCATTATCTTCAAACTTGATGCGCATTCCTGATATCCGTCTGTATTCCTTTCTCTGCCTGACAATGACTGCGTTCAGTACTTTTTTCCTGATATCTGGTTTTCCCTTCTTGACAGAAACCATCACCATGTCGCCCACCCCTGCTTTGGGATATCTGCGAAGAATACCTTTGTACTCCAGGACAGATATGATTTCCAGCTCTTTGGCTCCTGTATTGTCTGCACAGACCAATCGAGATCCAGTGCACAGAGCACGAGTTGGCCTGGCCAGTGATCTTCCTCTGGTAGCTCCGGCTCCTTTCTTTCCCATTACATCACCTCTACAACCACGAAATTTTTGGTTTTGGATAATGGTCTGCATTCAGCTATCTTTACCCAGTCTCCTGTTTTGGCTCCAATACATTCTGGGTTGTGAGCAGAAATCCGGGAACTTGATTTTCTGTATCGTTCATATTTGGGAACATACGTCACGTGATCTCTGCGTACCACTACTGTAGAACGCATTTTGTCTGATACCACGATTCCTTCCAACACTCTCCCATGAGTGGAAAGCGTTCCATGTATAGGACAGTTTTTGTCAGTGCATTTTTTCTTAGCCATTCCATCACCTTTTTATTCTGTCTTCAGGTCTTCCTACCAGCTCCTTTCCATCAATTTTCTGTCCATCCAGGAGGACGATCACATTCTTCTTGATGAGCCATTTCAGTTCTCCATTTTCAACCTGAACCATATTTCTGGTCTCGTCCACCACTCTTCCTGAAATGTGAAGGTCTGCAGGATTTGTGCTGTGCACAACTGCCATTTTTTTGCCGATCAAAAGCTGTCTGTAGATCATTTCACATCAATCATATCTTCGCTGAATCCCATTCTCACCAGAATGTCTTTGACTTTTCGCTTCTGATCTCCTTGAAGTTCGATTCTGCCATCTTTCACTGTTCCACCGCAGGCACACTTGGTTTTCAACTGCGTGGTCAGGTCCTTGAGGTCGATGTCTTTGCGATCAATGCCTTGGAGTATGGTCATCAGCTTGCCAAACCGTCTCCGGGTGGTGTATATGCGAATCTGCTGTTCCTCCATGGCAATTTCTTCGCACACACAGAGCTCTTTTGGTAATCCACAGACTGGACATATCTCGGTCATTTATTCAACCTCTCTTCTTCCTCTCGTTCATGTATTATAGTATTGAGGCGAGCCATGGTGCGTCTCAATAGTTTGATTCTTCCCGGGTTTTCAGGAGCAGTGCCAGTGGCCAGTAAAGCCTGTTCTCTGGAATACTCTGCCCGCAATTCCCCTCGTTTCTCTCTCATTTCTTCTAAAGTCATGTCCCGAATTTCTTCTGATCTCAGAATTGCCATCACTCTTCCTCCTCTATTTCTTCTTCAACAATCTCTTCGAGTTCTCCTGTATCTATGAACTCGATTTCATCAGGGAGGACTGCATCTGGGGGCATGATCTTTACATTGACCCCAAATACTCCCATTTTTTTCTTGGCAACAGCATATCCAGTATCCACCTGCTCTATGGCAGGAGCACCACATTTTTTCAGGTACCCGTGGGCAAAGCGTATGGATCGAGATCTTCCTCCAGTGATTTTTCCAGATATAACAATTTCCACACCTTTGGCTCCTGCTTCCATCATTCGACGCAGTGTACCGTAAGCAGCTCTCCGGAAGTTCACTCCCTTCTCCAGAGAGTTTGCCAATTTGGAAGCCATCACATTAGCATTCAATTCTGGCTTCTCAATCTCTTCCACCTCAATCTGGGGATTTTCCATGTTAAACTGGGTTTCCACCCGTTCAGTTAACCGTTTAATACTCCTCCCCTTTCGTCCAATGACCAGTCCTGGTCGTTCGATTCTCACAATGATCCGTGTTCCTAAAGGACTGCGCTTCAAATCCATACCACCATATCCTGCTCGCTGCAGCGTCTTAGCCAAGTACTCATCCAAGGTAGCATTTTTCACATTTTCTTCAATGAACCGTCTCTCAATAGCCATTAACCCACCTCTTTAACGATTAGTTCCACATTGGTGGTTTCATGGTTGTAGGGTGTTGCTCTGCCGTAGGCCCGGGGAATATATCCGGGAAATGTTCGCCCCTTGTAGGCAGATACATGGATGATTCTCAGCCGTTCCGAGTCTAACCCCTTGTATTCTGCATTGGATTTTGCCTCTTCCAATAACTGGACGAATCGTTTGGATGCCTTCACCGGGTATCGTCCTGCATACCATTTCCACAGGCGCTTGTGACCCACTTTTTTCTTGTGCTTTCTAAAAGGGACTGCTTCTTTTTTCTCCTGCACGCGGGTCAAGAACGCTTTGGCTTCTTCCACCTTCATTCCCTTGATAGCTCTTGATATCTCCACTGAATGCTTGGGGGAAATGCGCAGGTTTTTCCCGAAGACCTTGGCCGTTTTGGTTTCATCTTTTTCATCAATAGTCCGTGAATATCCCATAATTTCACCTATTTCAAAGGTATATACATTGAAGATCTGGTCGCACCTACTCCTGGTGCTGAATGCTTCACTCGTCTGCGGGTCAGTGCAAATTCACCAAAAAAATGTCCTATCATCTCCGGTTTAATCTCCACCATGGCGAATTCCTTTCCATTGTAAATTCCTACAGTTAATCCCACCATTTCAGGCAGAACCACCATATCTCTGCAGTGGGTTCTCACAATCAGGGTTTCTCCGTTGTTTAATGCTTTCTTTGCCTTTCTCAGTCTGACCACCAGTTTTCTCTTTTCAGGGGGAAGTCCCTTTTTCATTGTTTTCCTCTGTCGGGCAGGCAGCAATGCTATGAACTTGTCCATGGGCATTTTCTGCAGCTCTTCCATTTCTATACCTCGATAACCGAATTCTTTTCGTACCATACTACTTCCTCCCTGTCCTTTTTGCTTTTATTAATCCAACTTTCCGTCCTGGAGGAGCATTCTTGGAAACGGTGGTTGGCTTACCTTTGTTATCATGCTGGCCACCTCCAAAAGGATGGTCCACCGCATTCATACTCACTCCAGACACCCGAATGTGTGATTTGGCTTTACTTTTCAAAACATGGAATTTCTTTCCTGATTTCAGCATGGGTTTTTCTGTTCTTCCTCCACCAGAGACCACACCAATGCTGGCTCTGGCTTCAGAAGAAAAGGTTTTCATCTGTTTGGAAGGCAGCTGTACTACAGTCTGCCCATCTTCGTGAGAAATAACAGTAGCATAGGTACCTGAGGATCGTACCAATTTTCCACCATCATATAACTGTTTCTCAATGTTGTACACAAAGGTGCCTTCTGGAATCTTTCCCAAGGACAATACATTTCCCACAGCCACCTTATCCCCGCCCACAGACACTTTCTGGTGTACCTGCATCCCTTCAGGGGCTAAAAGGTATCCCTTGCGCCCATCTCGGTAGACCACTTCTGCAATTAACCCGGTGCGTGCAGGATCATTCATCAGCTGTCTGATTACCCCTTCAGCACGAACAGTGGGGTATCGTACACTGTACTTATATCTATGAGAGGGTGCTCTGTATTTGGAGGTTCCTTTCCCTCTCGCTTGCTGTCCTAATCGTTTTCCCATTGTATCACCTAGAATACTCCTATCTTGGTGGCCACTTCATCAGCCAGGTACTCTTCTCTCAATTTGACATACGCTTTCTTTCTGCCATCAGACAGAATTAGTGTGTTGACTGATACTAATTCAATTTCATATAATTCTTCAATAGCCTCCTTAATATGGTTTTTGGAAGCTTTCCTGTCCACAATAAATACTAAGATATTGTCTTGATCCATGGCAGCAACAGTTTGTTCAGTAATTAAAGGATGCTTGATAATGCTGTAAGGGTCCAGTTTTTCTCTCTGGTTCATGATATCCTCTCCAGCAATTGAACTGCTGATTTGGTCCAGATCACCAGCCGCCCCGGATGGGTACCTGGAGCCAGGTGCTCAGGACCTAAATTATCTACAGAAACCACATCTACTCCAGCCAGATTTTTTGCACTTTTCAGAGATTTTAACACCACTACCAGCGGTCCCTTCTTTTTCTTGTATTTTCTTCCCCGCATTTTTCCCTTCCCTGCCCTGATCTTTTTTTGGTGGGCTCTTTTCACATCGCTGTATGCTCCCAGGTTCTGGAAAACCTCTGCTACCTCCTGTGTCTTCTCTAAATCTTCTAGGGAATCCTCAACAATCAAGGGGATTTCTTTGATGTCTTCAATGATATGACCCCGTGCTCGAACAATTTCTGGGTCAGCAGACATGGCAATAGCAGAGCGTACAGCCAGGTTCTTCTCCTTTTTGTTGATCTTTTCTGCATACACTTTCCTGGTCTTTGGAGGATGTGCTCTTCGTCCGCCCACTGCCTGTGGAACAAAGGCTGCTCTCCTTCCTCCAGTTGATAGTCGAGGAACTCTGGATATTCCTCTGTTAGTTCCCAAGTAGTGGACAACGTGCCGTTTCCCTGCTTCTTTTTTAGTACCTCTTTTCTGTATTCGTTTGCTGATGCAGGAGAGAACTGCTCTCTTGATAACGTCTGGCCTGTATTCAGTCTCAAATACTGAGGGTAATTCGATTTCTTCTGTTACTTCACCTTCTAGAGAGTAGACGTGTGCTTTCATTTAACCACCCTGCTTGCTGGATAATGACACATGGGTGATCACTGGCCTACCAGGAGGTAAATGTCTGGGAGGTCTGATAGCATGGCGCATTCGTACCAATCGTTTTGCTGGACCTGCCACACTGCCCTTTACCAGCACATATGAAGAGGTCAGTGTACCGTAATTGAGGAACCCGCCATTGGGGGTCGCATCTTCTTCTTCTGCAGATCCAATTTTGAGCACTCGTTTGTTCAATAATGTACGACTGTGGTTACCCATCTGGCCTGAAAAGGGCACTCTCCACATGGTCTTGTGCGGGGTCCATGGGCCAATGCAGCCCACATGTCTGCGCGCATCATTTGTTTTGCGATTCTGAATTTTCACTCCCCATCGCTTGACCACTCCTTGTACCCCTTTTGCTTTGGAGACAGATATGACATCAATGAAGTCTCCTTCGTTAAACACCTGATCTATGGTCACTTCTTTTCCCAAAATGCCCATGGCAAATTCCAGCTTAGATTCAATGCTTGTTCCTCCTACTCCACATTCCATTAATTCAGGTTTTTTCTTCAGCTTGACTATGTGAGGCTGGGTGCATATGAGCAGACGGATATCATCTGCTTTAGAGAGATCCACTTCTTTCTTCTTCTTCTTTTGCTTTTTCTTTTTCTTTTTTGTCTTTGGTAAGACTAGTTTTCTCTCTAGGTGAGCAGCTGGCTCACTCCAGATTTCGCCCACTGCTTTTAACCCATGAGGCGTCTGCTTGTACCCTCTGATCCCAAACACATACACTGGTGGTGTCTCAATCACTGTGGTGGGAACCAGAATTTCCTTTCCTCTGCTCAGAGCGTGGGGACGGTCATCTATCTTGTATGCATGGGTCATTCCTGCCTTGTACCCAGGATAATCTAGGAGCTTCGGTTCTTCTGTTTTTCTCCAGGCTGTAATCCTTGGCACCATCTTTCGTGCTCGTTTCCGGGGAGAGTAGCCAAGGGAGCCTCTTCTTGGTCTGTGACCATGTATATTGGCCATGTTGATAACCTCCAACAGTGGTGTGATCTTTATAAATGAAATCTAATTTCATCTTGATCTAACACAATGCATTTTCAACGCCGAATTTTCGCATAAAAGCGAGCCGCTTACAAATTCACTGGAACTCCTCTTTATAAAGGTTTCGGATTCCCATTTTCAGAAAAGCAGCAATCATCAGGTGATATCTGTGGTGTATTAAGGTAACACCAAGGATTTGGTGGCATACTTAAGGGCATCTATCAGATTTTAAGCACACTGCAGTTATCTCCTATTTCTGGCTCAGGATCAGCATGATTCCAACCTTTTATGAAGAGAGATTTCATTTTCTGCAAATCTATCTATGGAAACATTTTTATGTGCCATTCACATATCTATTGATGCTGGGTGCGTCATGCAAACACGGAACTAGGGACATACGCTTTTGACGCACTCAGTTCACTTTTTTCTGGTGTCACTAACTGGCTCTATGTGACAGATTTTGTATCAGTAATTACTCTGTAATTGTTTGAGATCCTCTGTTCATTCAACAGTGACATGGGCGGCGAGCCATCAATTCACACTGCCAAAGGGTAATCTTTAAATAGATTTTATCCTCTACAGAATTATGCCCCACAAATGTGGAGAATGTATCCATTTTGTTGATCGGGAAGATTCGCTGTACCCACGGAAAGATGTCAAATACTGCGAGGTACATGATGCTTACTACCTGGAAAACCATGTCCAGTGTGAATATTTTGAATCAGGAGAAGAGAAAAAGTCACTCATTAATAGAATCTGGAAATAGAAAACTGTGGGGTGCAAAAGGTATGGTTCTCAATCACGAAGAATACGTTTCCGGGAAAGGATCATTCATTGAATTCACCTATAGACCCAGTCAGCAACCTTGTGGGGAGAAATATCAGAAAGGTGGGGTTTAATATCCAGAATAGGTGTCTCATCAAAGGCTTCTAACCCTTTCACAGTTAGTACAGTTCCTTCTACAGCTAGCAATTCTACCACAGAAACGCCAATAGGGTTAGGCCGAACTGGTGCTCTGGTACTGAAAACACCCACTAACGGGAGATCACTCCTCCCTCGAGGATGTACTTTCAAGGGAGATACACTAGATAAATGAAAGTAGAAGACTACCACAATGTGGGAGAACTTCTCAAGACCACAAAGTGCTTCTCTAAACTCCGGGTAGATGTGGATTTCTGACTGTGTATCACTCCACTTTTCTGGTGTCTTTGTCATGCCGTTCTTAACGAACCCAATGGGGGTAACCTGGATCATGATACAGATTCCATTGACTGATATGTACTATTAACTGATGGAACAGCGCACTGCTTTTTCCACTTCCACTCTAACTCCCTGATCTAATTCGCTTTTTTCTAAGCTCTTGATTCTGCCAATGCATACTGGCTTGACCTGGAGGCGAACTGCCACCAGCTCAACTTCGTCCCAGTTTTTCATTTTCTGCAAGGAGATCTTTTTGTCTTCAATTTCACAGATAACTCCCTGTACTTTGGGAAGGAGATCCTCTCGCAAAACAGGAGTCAAGAAAATGTAGTACCCTTTTTCTGCTGCAGATAACGCATGCACATTGTGGGCGCTCTTGATTTCTAAAGAGAATAACCGTCTCTTTAACAGCATTTCAAACACTTTCTTGGAGATACCAGTTACTGCAGGCATTCCCTCCGTCTTGATGAACATAAGCTTGGTCAAATGTTCAGAGATGTACATTCTAGCCATATTATCACCTGTACATGGGTACATACTCCCCTGCTTCTTCTTTACGGCGCATTTCTTCGATCATCTGCTCCAGTTTTTCTTCTACTCCTTCTGCTTCCTCTAGCAAAGGCTGTACATCAATTTTCAAGTTTAAAATGCGGCCTATTTCTTCCACTAGTTTGGCAGCTGCCCGGGGGTCTGGTACGTTCCCAACAGTCTCAGCTAATAACCCAACACCAGGAATGTGCAGTCGTTTACATTCTAAAAGGAGCGAACCAGATGCACCCACGATGCTCCCAATTTCCAATGCTTCCACTTTGATCTCTTCGAGAAGTTTCTCTTCGGTGGCTGCTGCAAACACGTTCTCTCCCTGTTTGCCAATGCCAATTCCCGCTAAAGATATGGACATTCTTGCTCTTTTTTTCTTTAGGAATGCAGCAATTTCCTTTGTTATATCGTACACAGAATCTGACGGTATGGGGATATCAGCGATAAACAAGGTAGTAGTATCGTGAGTGTAAATCCGTAATGGAGGGATGATACTCCCCTTGTACACAATGGATAAGGGAGGAAGATTTTCTGCTGAAATGTGTCCTGCTAATTCCATGTCCAACGCACTGATCATATAACTGCCCGCAATGTGTCCCACTAGTCCCACACCAGGGAAAGCTTCAATCGCAGTGCCGCCTTCCAGGTTAATAGGTTTTTTTTCCACAATTTCGGTCATGGTCTGTATGTGGTAATAGAATTTATAAAGGTTTGGAAAGGGATATTTCAAAGGGAATGTCTACAAAGTGATCTATTTTGTGAATGAGAACCGAATCTGAGGTAGCAGTGATGTTATTAAGGGTGAATAGCTGTAAATCGACGTGTTTTATGGTGTGGCAGGGGTAGTGTTCTCTGGTCATGGAGCATAAATTGCCAGAATGGGATACCTGCTGGTCGAAGTAAAAGGTAACTTTTCGAGGTGGATATTCCTGGAGTACAAAATAAATTTTCTGTAAAGCTTTTTCTGTTTGTCCAGTGACTGTGTACTTTCCGAAAACACCCTGGGTGTCTCTTAATACAAAATCATCGCACAAGAAGGCTTCATTTTTCAGAACTGCTTCTGTGGTAATTAACACGTTATATCCATCAATTGCAATATTTTTCCCCCTGATTTTCTCTATGGGTAATTTCTTTTCTTTTACTGCTTTTACTTCTTTGTCAGAGAAAATTGTTCTGGCCAGAAAATGCCGGTCTTTCTTTTCTAGCTGGTAATGGTTGCACACAAAGGTGAGAGCAGATGACTTGTGGTAACCTTGATTTAAAAGGTACCGCAGATCGTTACTGGCTTTATGGAGAGACATAAAATCTCCAGAATTTTTTTAAATTAACTGCTTTCCTGTCCAAATCGGTGCATGATAATGCCTTTGACAGTATCTGCATCAGAGGCAGCTTCCTTGGTAAAATCCAATACCACAGTGAGATCATCTCCACGCTGCCATAATCCAACATGCAGTTCTGCTGTCCTGCTCATGAGAGAGTCTAGAATGCCTTCTCCTTGCTGCATTTTTTTCTTTCCAATAATTTTGACTGGTTCTACAGATTGATCGAGGCGATAGCCATTGACAGCCATAAAACCAATTACTTCTTTGTAAACATCAATTGCTTTGACACCTTTGAGGGTCATGGTATCTTTCATCAATTTTGCCATGGGTGTTCTTAGGTAGTGCTTTTATAAAGGTTTCTTTGGTGAGGTTATTCACTTATTTGGTGTTTTGTTCCCTTCTTGTAGTGTTAATAAGGGTCCAAAGATGCAATTTAACTGAATTTCATCCTTTTTTCAGGACTCCCTAAGATTGTAATTTATAATCTATATCCCAAGTATGGGGAAAACCCTCTGCTTAACTTCTTTGATCATTGATTGGGCATAATCTCTTCCCGTCTCTGAGGTAGTATAAGAACGCTCCACAGGAATATCAATATTTGCATCCACAAATAAAGCCATAGCTCTGGACCAGGCTTTAGGTACCACCTCCAGGTTATAGCCCCCTCCACCCAGGACTAACCGCCGGTGATGCAGCTCTTTGATGATTTTTACCACCTTTAAGTAGCCCCCGATGGTCAGCCGCAGATCTGCTAGTGGATCTTCCACATTTGTATCCACTCCTAGTTGAGCTACAATGACATCCGGGCTATACGCTTCTATCAAGGGAGGAACCACCTCTTTGAAGGATTCCAAATAGACATCATCCCCAGTATAGGGATACAAGGGGACGTTAACACTGTATCCTCTGCCTTCGCCTTCTCCAATTTCATCAGGGAATCCACTTCCTGGAAAGAGAAACTGTCCAGATTCATGGAGGGAGATGGTTAATACTTTATTAGTCTTATAAAAGATGGCCTGGACACCATCTCCATGGTGGGCATCAATATCAATGTAGGCTACTCGTTTATATTTTTCAAGTAAGGTTTTAATGGCTAAGGCGACATCATTAAAAATACAGAATCCAGAGGCAAAGGAAGAGTGAGCATGGTGTAGCCCTCCTGATATGTTGACTGCCATATTTTTTTTGAAAAGATCCTTTGCAGCTGAAATAGAAGCCCCAGTATAAATGAGAGAACTGGAGTACATATTGGGGAACAAGGGATTATCAGAGGTGCCAAGACCATATTTGAAATTTGGAATTCCCCTTTCTGACTTTCTGACTGCATCAACGTACTCCTTGGTGTGTACTTTCAACAATTCTTCATCTGTTGCTTTGTTGGGGGCGAGCACTTCAAATTTATTCAGGATTTTTCTCACTTTCATCGTATCATAGGTTAGCTTTAATCTGATTGGCTTC
>Ga0209636_10003493_pt1 | contig 15997 bp, 12 predicted proteins | sample DeeMarSWOR152_54_FD_187464 | JGI IMG/M metagenome (GOLD analysis project Ga0209636, IMG submission 187464) | Marine sediment microbial communities from White Oak River estuary, North Carolina - WOR-1-52-54 (SPAdes) (version 2) | ecosystem: Environmental > Aquatic > Marine > Intertidal zone >...
TTTTTATGCAATACTCGATACGCCCCTCGAATATCCGCATTAGGCCGGATGCAATATGAAATAAAGCCAACGGTCGGATTCGAACCGACAACCACTGGTTTACAAAACCAGAGCTCTACCGTTGAGCTACGTTGGCAGCTTTTTGTGCTATTGTACTTTTCATTACTTTACAGTAAATACCGGTCAATTGCAAAAAGAATCAGAAGCAAATAACATCAAAGGCCGTTTCTTTGAAAAAACGGCCTTTATGCCCAATTAACTTTCGAACCGAGTGTCTTTTTAGGATTCCTGTTTGCCTATCATTTAATAAGCTGCTATCCCCAGTTTTGCTTCAGCTCATACTCCTTTTAGTTCCTATAGTTCCTACCGGTGCTAAATTTACAGCCGGTAAAAGCCACCGCTTTTCTCCGATAAGAGAGGAGCGAATGCTTAGTCTCTGCCTGTCGTTTTATAGACCAGTAATTATTTTTTTTATCCATTCATCCTTGAGCAGTTCTTCTTTGGTAATAGATTTAGGTAAATCGGCAGGCTCAAGTTTTATATCAGGCGGCGTTCCAAAGAGTTCATTGAAGTTCCCGTCCGGGTTTATGACCAGTTCTGTTTCCACCCTGAATATCATACCACTTGCAGGTAATCTCAGCACAGGTGGCCCAATATACCCCGCCGCCCCGCCGCCGGTGTTCTGGCCTACGAGCTTGCCACATCCAATCCGTTTGACCGCATTGACATAATCATCTCCTGCTGAAAGACAGTCTTCGTTAATGAGGACATAGAGACTTCCGTCGAAGTTGTAGCGATTGCGGGGCTCTATTCTGCGGGTAATGTTATAGAAAACCCACTCATTGCTATCGAAGTCCTCTGGTGGCTTTATTTCTTTTATGCTGATTACATACTGTTTCTTCGTTGAGACATCTTTTTGCAGGAATCGCAGAAAGGATTTCTTTGTTTCACTCAGGTACTTTCTCCTTATTCCTGCAATCTGGTCATATTCCACGGTTTCATCCAGGAATGGACTAATTAGGGTGTCGTAGCCATACTGAGGTAGTCCTCCGTTGTTATTTCTCATGTCTATGATCAGTTTACTGTACTTGCCTTTTGAACACTCAAGGAAGGTTTTGATTTTCTCTCTGTCTTTTTTGATGAATCCCCTGAATACGTAGCTAAGCGTCCCTGTCATAAAGCCCTTGATTCGGATATAACCAACGTCTTCTGTGAGCTCAAGACATGTGCAATTTTCTTTGGGCTCGATGGTAATAATCTCATGTTTTTGGCCGGGAGAACCTTTTATCTTGGGCACAGAAGCCTGTAGTGTCGACCCATCCGGTAAGAGAAAATCGACCTGCCAGTCGCTGATTTTTCGTCCTTCATTGATTACCAACAGAGGGTCTCTTATCCAATCAAGATCACGTGCACTGTAACGCAGCCATGTGTTTTGTTTGACAAAATCCAAATATGATGAACAGGTTAATCCATTGACTTTGAGTATCTTGGAGCCCCGAGGCACCATAGTGCCATTGTATTGCCAGTCATCATCGGTGAAGTACTGGTCTTCTCTGTATACTATGTGGAAGGGAGGATGAACGTACCTGGGAAAGTCGCTGTAGAGCTTGGCCCAGTATGCCGCCTGATCAAATTGCCGATAACTGACATCTGGCAGCTTTATTATACCTAATAAAGAGCCGAGCTGGCACCACTCCAACATTTCTTCGGGAATTAGGTAAGCATGACCGGAAGCGCCGATCAGATTAAAATAGCCACATGCTACTTGTAGGAATTCCTCATTATCCTTTGCTTGTTCTGCAAATGCCAGATATTTTGGCAATAAGGGCTCATAGCTCGGGCAGCCTTTGTACTTCTCGTTTAGCTGGACAAACGGGCTATAATCTTTCGCCCATTGGGCCAAGTACTCAATGTCTCTTTTTCTGTCCTCCGGTGTCAATTCCGGAGTTGTTGAACATCCGGCCATCACATAGGTCGACAGAACAGCACAAATAATGACGGATTGAGTTATACGCTTTTTCCAGATATCATAATTCTGACTCTTCATGGCTCATACTCCCTTCGGTTCCCGTGAACGCAGGCATGACTCACAAGGAAGGACTTGTCCCTCCGGCTTAGACGGTTCTGTCCCGGTGGGCTACGTTGAACACAATGCGACTAATTGTCGTCACGTATTGATGGGCAGGCAATGGTTTTAGGTTAATATCACGCCCACCAGCAAGTGGCTGTCCCGAGTCTACTTGGTCCCTTACCTTATTTTCCAGGCGTCGGCTTGGCACCCTCGACAGGCCGCAGCCGCACGATGGCTCCCCATGCCCAGATATCGTCGGTCACTTTGAGCATCAGTTGATTGGTGCCTTTCTTCAGTGTCACGGCGACAGTGTCCGGTTCCTCCGCAATCCCTCGGCTGATATTAATTGAATGGACGAGATTTCCGTTGAGCCACGCTTTGACCCCATCGTCGGTATAGATTTCAAGGCGAGCCGGTTTTTCCGCGTCAGAGACAATTTCTGTTCGCAAATAGGCAACCATCCGGTCGCCGCCATAGAGAACCTCATCCAGATTGAGGTAGGCAGGGTGCTTGCCCAGTGGCTCTATCGGCATCGGCCGCCATAGAGCAGCCGTACTGCGCAATTCGGGGTCAAACGGAATATCGAACAGTTCCGTATGTTTCTTGTCTTTCTGCATATACGGGCCGGCTACCTCCCAGTCAGCCAGATAACCTTCGGCTCCGGCAGTTTCAATTTCCTGCGGTGTTGGCTTTTCAAACTTCTTTTCACCGCCTAACTTTGACTTCGTGTCATGTACATACCATTTACCATCCTCGTAGACGATCGGTTGCATGAATTCGCAAATCATCGATCCTTTTCTACACAGGTAGATTGGATGGACATATCCATTCCCGGGATTGTTCGGCCATCTTGGCGTACTTAGAACGTCGAGTACATTTGCCCAATATCCTGCCTGTTCTACATATCCTTGGAGCTTCTCGCGTGGTTGTTTTGTGTATTTCGACTTTGCATAAAGATCCTTGTCCTTATGGACAGCACTACCGATACAAGTCAGCAGAGCTGCCAACGGTGTACTTTGATCTTCGAACTTCTTGCCGGCAAGTATTTGCGCCAGTTCTCGATGATATGTCGTGGCGTCTTCTATCTCCCGTGTGTTCCGCAAGCCGTGATACTCAGCCGGAATATCCGCAAGGGCCGTGCCGTCTTCGTCCGGGTACAGTAAGGCAATAACACACCATCCATCGGCATAGGCACCTGTGTAGTTTCTCATCGTCACGGCCACTCTGCCATCCACACTGTCAGTCGCAATGACCTCACGATTAGAGTCGATGAATATCGCCGACCGAGGCAAAATAAAGCGATAATAGTTCAGGCAGTTTGGCATAATGTTGCCCGTTCTGAAATACCACAGGGGCCCTTCTTTATGATAGGCTGGGGTTCCCCCGGGAATTAGGGGTATATCGTCGAGGTCAGCGACGCCGATCAGCTTGAAGTGCTCCCCCGGCTGCACTTGCTCCGAGAGGTGGATGCTGTAGGATGCAGTGGTTTTGTTCAGCAGCTTCGTCTCAACCGACAGAAGGTTGCCGTTTAAGTCATATACCTGTAGATCATCTATCACAGACACATAAGGTAGCGTCAGGACATTCGTTGCTTCGGATCCGGTGTTTGGAAACTCGAAATAAAGGGCGCCAAGCACCCCGTCCTTGTCTGCCCTGCCCACAAGAATGAAGGTCGCGTCGATTTTCAAATCGCAGTTCTTCCTTTCCTCTTCGGCCAGCTTGTATAGTGCAAGGGCGTCATGTACGAGCGGATTGTCAACAGTGACGATCGGCTTTTCGCCCGATGTGAGGATTGCCTTTCGGCCGGCCCCAATGGCGACACTTTCCGTTGCTGTTTCGGCAATAACCTTTCCTTTTTGAACACTGACTTCTGTTTTTTGCGCGGAAACAATTGTCTGGGCTGCCAATAGAACAACAGCGCAGAGCTTAGTAAAATTCGTTTTCATTTCGTGTCTCCTTTTGTTAAATTCTTATCTCTTTTTAAGCCTCCAGTTGCGCCACGTGGGGATTTCACCGCGAAAGTCCAAGGCCCCACCGTATGCGGTGAAAAACAGTCCGGGTCTGGCCTCTTGCAGTTTCTGGCGAACATGCCTGGTCCACACTGGCTCCAACATCTCGAAGAAGCGGGACTCTGTGAGACACAGATGTCCATCGCTTTCGTAGACCTTGATACTTGGTGTATATCTGTCGAGATTCAGTGCCAGAGCAAGCCTGGCCCACCATTTGAACTTATACCCACTAAATCTTGGATTATAATTCCCGCAGTATTTTCTCCATTCGGGTTTGTACGGGGTCGGTTTGTGCTCGGCCCATTTGTTCCACTTCGGGACGCACTTTATACACTCTAACGTGGGTGCGGCAAAACGCTTTTCGACGAGCTTTTCCTTTATCAGTCGGTCCGTGAGCGTCAGAGGCAGCTCGACAGAGGCGGGGAAGGGCGATTTGTTTGTTAGCGCGAGCGCGCCTATGCCGTATTCGGGGTACCAATGCATAAACGAGGAGAAACCACCCCCGCCGCCAGAATGCTGAACAATAACACCTTCTTTTTTAGAAGACCGGCCAATTATGACCCCCAGACCATAGTAGTAGTCTTCGTCTTCCGAATCATCTATCAGCGCATGAGGCGCAAGCATGCCATCTATCAGTGAGTCGTCAAGCAAACGCTTTCCCTCAAGTGTTCCTTTGTTGATATGCAGTCGGACAAAGCGAGCAAGATCTGCGGCGCTGGTGAAGACGCCGCCGGCCCCTAACAAACTGTGAGTAGACGGAAACTTCGCAATGCCTATCATGTGACCGATAGCTCGATCCGGATTACTGAGTATCTCGTTCTTGTCAAGTGTGCTGTTGGACATTTTAAGTGGAACAAAAATTCGCTCTTTCAGGTACTGCTCGAACGGAATATCTGAGACGACCTGCAGTACATAGGCTGCTAAATCCATGCCGGCACCGGAATAGCTATAGGCTTGCCCAACCGGGCACTTCAGCCAGGTACCGTAGAGACTCCTGACGCGCTGCTCAAAGGAACCCGTGACCTCTAACATGTTGCTGCCAGCCGCCTCGTGGGGTATTCCTGCGGTATGACTTAGCAGGCCCCTGAGAGTTATCTTCTGTTCAGGGTACTCCTCGTAACGGCTGTAAACCTTGAAGTCGGGTAGATACGTCGTGGTCGGTTCATCCAGATCGAGCAGACCTTCCTGAACAGCTATCATTACCGCCGTGGCCGTGAATGTCTTGGACATCGAGCAGATAAGAAAAGGAGTGTCTGGTGTCACTGGGATTTTCTTCTTGCGATCATTGTATCCGAATCCTTCGGTCCAGAGGGTTCCTTGCACATCGACCAGCGCAATGGCGCAGCCGGGGACCTTACCCTTTTTCATCATCTCAGGTACAGAGGCCCTAAACTCGTCAATCACCGCTTCTATCTTCGGAGCAAGGCCTGCTCTCTTGTAGCACCCTGTCTGCGGAATAGTACCGACTGATAAACATCCGGCCGCGCCTAAAATCAGCAAACATAGAATCCATAGGGCAACTTGCTGCACTGTGCAGGCTCCGGCTTTTGTCAAAAGACATCTTCCCATAGTCAATTCTCTATATCGTGTCCCCTTCTGCCTCTCAAACGGGGCAAATGGTTAGCCGTTTTATCTATTCGACGGTTACTGTGAATTCCGTTCCCAGCGCCTCCACCCGGCCGTTTGGGGTGCTGATAACGAACGGCGGATGGGGACTGTCTAAGGTGGCTGCCAATCTGCCGTGCTCAAGATGAAACTGTGTTCCGCCGTTATACAACTTCAGAACCAGCATGCTATTCTGATTTAATTCAATCGTGGATTTATCTTCCAATTCCAGGACAAAAGCAGACTTGGCTGCTGAGTGGAACGTGTCACCAAGATATACGTTTGATTCAGGAGTTAATTCGTACCAGCTCTGTGAATTCTGATGTTTCACAAGGACTGTTCCTCGGAGGCTGGCAACCCGTATCGGCACCGTTGGTGCAGCTTTGGCTGAGGGGCGTTTTTTAGCTGTGATTCTGGTCGCTCCGATGCCCAAGAGGAGGCCAATGACCAGTAGAATACTGGCAGCCAGTGCCGTTTGTGGTGTAAACAGCGGTCTCGGGGCCCAGCGAACCGCAGTCGCCGGCAGTTTCGACAAGATCGAATCTGAGGCTTGGCTGGTAGCGGTTGCGGGACAAAATGCACTTTTTATAGTGCTGTCTATCCTGTCAATACTATGCACTTGGGCACAACAGGAAGCACATTCTTGAGTATGTGCTCTCAGGGCGGTGCGTTCTGCGTCGTTGATGCTTCCATCAAGGTATTTGCCGATAAGTTTTTTGTAGTTTTCACAGTTCATGATTATTCGAGCTCCTCTAAGATTGGGGCGAGGTCTTTGCGTAATATTTGATATGCGCGGTGCAGCCAGACCCGGACGGTTCCGGGTCGTTTACCTAATTGTTTCGCAATCTGCACTGCGGGAAGGCCGGCCACAAACCTCATTATGATTAGCTTCCGGAACTTCTCCGGCAGATTGCGTATGACCCGCCTGACAAAAAGGGTTTGTTCGTCGGTGAGCCCTGGGTTTGTACTTTTTGCCAGAGCAAAATTTAATACTTCAGGAGAAGCGGTTTCGTAGCTTGAGATAATCTCGTTGCGTTCTTTCCTGCGAAGTGTATTTACGCATTGCTGGGCGATTATTTTGCTCAGCCAGCCGGCAAAAGAGGACGCCTTTCGAAGCCTGTGCAGTTGTGAGTATGCCTTGATGAAGCTTTCCTGAGCGACATCTTCAGCTGCAACGAGGTCATCAATTTTGCTCAATGCTAAAGCTACAGCCATATTCCAGTACCGCTCCACAATAATACCGAAGGATGAAATATCACCCTGCAGTGTAGCTGCGACAAGCTGCTCATCGCTGGCAGTGGTCAGGTTACACGCATTCGGCATTAAATTTCTCCTGTAGCGATTGTTTTGCCGATTCTACAATATAGAACGCTGAGGTGTTGAAAGTGTTACAGAGAAAAAAGGTTTTTGGGGCTCTAAGTTGCTGCTGATTGAGACTTTGTTTGGTGCCTCTTGCGAGGATTGCCTCGTAACGCCTTCTGCCCGATATTTATATATGCTCATTGAGTTTAATCATATTTTTTGCGGCTTCCAGGATTTTTTCCCGGAGGACTTTTGGTGCAAGAACTTGGACCTGGTCGCCGTAACCAAGTATCCACCAGGTGATTTCACCCAGGCCGTCAACGCGGAATTCCATAATAACCGAGCCATCGCTGTTGCGAGTGACTTTTTGTGTGCTGTGCCATTGTACCTCGGCAACATTATCGGCTACTTTGGGCAGGAACCGCAGCTTGATATTGTAGATTCGGCCTTCCGTTATCATCGACCAGGCCATGCCGAAATAATCAGACAAATTGAAATTCTCATGGCCCAGAAAGCACTTGTCGGTGATTTTAAGATCCTTGATTTGGTTGAACTTGATTGTGCGGATGCTTTTGTGCACGCTGGAGCGGCCCACCACATACCACGCCGGGTTGTTGTAGAGGAGGTGATAGGGACACAGCTCGACATCGATGATTCTGTCCTCGAAAAGCGAGTGGTAGCGGACATTAACCTTGCGTTTCTTTGTGATAGCTTCCTGCAATTGTGCGAATGTCTTATCAAGAAGGTTCATTTGTGCCTGGGTGCTGGGCCTGGTGGAGATATTCCGCAGGGCTATATTGCAATATTGTCTGATTTTGGCAGGCAGATTGTTTTCGATTTTCAGGGCGGCCAGCAGAGCGGAATTCTTGAACGGCAATTGTATCTGGTTCCTTGCCTTGTGGACCAGCAGAAGCAGACTCAGCGCCTCCTGCAGGTTTAAATTTACCGGCGGAAGGAAAAACTCAGGCTCTATGGTATAACCGCCAGCCCTGACGTCGTAGTGATATGGTACGCCGATAGCCCGCAATTCTTCAAGATCGCGGAAGATTGTCCGCCGGCTGGTTCCAAATATTTTCGACAAATCACTAACGGCATAGCGTTTTCCTGCTTGCAATGTTGTTAACATCTGCATGACTCTGCTGATTCTGCTGTGTTTCATACCGTGCCCCCTTGAATGAGTTTTGTTTGTTCCCTTTGATGGATTCTCATTTTGTCCCGCACCAAAAAGCGTTTTACCACGGGGTCGAAAAATCAGACCCTGTGCTGCTGTCACTTAGTCTTATAATTATACACCAGTCCCCCGGTGGTGTCAAAATTTTGCCTTGGCATTTCTGGCATCCCCGGAAAGTGTCGTGGGGCGAGCGCTCATTCAGTACGGTGTTGCTTCATGCACCTGACGAGCAGGTTTTTTGCGTTAACGCCGTTAGAAATTGTAGCAAAAGGTAATCCCTGTTGGAAGGGCCCCACCTTGCGGTAACCAAAACTCAATGAAAAACGATGTAATGATGATGGTATAACAGAAATATGGTACAAAAAGGAAAATTTCTAACGGGCTTGACAAAGGTTTTGGTGGCTGCTATAATAAAAAAAGATAAAGGTGTGTTTTGTACGCCCAAATGATAAAGCTGCCGGTTGACTCCGGTAGAAATTCTCTATGATGGAATAATGACATACCTTTGAGAAGTGGCGTTGTTAGCCCTTTATGACGGCGGTGGCAGGATAAACTCATCAGGCATTTTACTTCTAACGGGGCTGACTAATAAAAGATTTTGGATTTGCGATTTACGATTTACAATCTAAAATCGGCAATCGAAGGCCGGCTCATTGAATTTCAAAAAGGGAGAAATGATGAGAAGCGTTTCTGTTTCCGTATGTAAGGTGATTTTGAGTGTTATTTTGGTGGCCTTGGTTTTCCTGTCCTTCGGCTGTGGTTCCTGGGAGCAGCTGGGTGAGACGGCTGCTGAAGGGAATAGAAGGCACAGGCGTGTTCTTCGTATTAATCATCAGGAGATGATGGCCGACATTGACATGGTTCTGCTTCTTGATAAGCCCAGCAAACTCACCGACAAAAGGATACCATAATTCGTACTGCGTTTTGCGTATATCGTATTGCGTATATTGCATTGCGTTAGTTTTTACGCAATATGCATCATGCACGGCGCACGACAAGAATAAAAGGATTTGATTCGTGGAAACGCTCGTTGATTATTTCAGGCGTGTGGCTAATAATAATGAGTGGTGGATTGTTTGTATTGAGATGGTTTGTATTGGGTTGGTGGTCTACTGGATTGTGGATTTCCTCGAAGGCACTCGCGGAGAGAGGCTATTTAGGGGTGTAATACTCATTCTTGTTATCGGCGTGCTCGTCTTAAATTTGCTCGTCCAACAGTTTAACTTCGCTCGGCTTCAATACCTTTACAAGGGTTTTTTGATTGGCGTTTTGATTATCTCCGTTGCCGCTTTTCAGCCGGAGATTCGAAGAGTGCTTATACGCCTTGGTCAGCCTCGTTTCTGGTCGGGCTCGTTACAGCAGTTATCAAGAACCGTAGAAGAGCTGATTACCGCTTTGACTGAGCTTTCCGCAGCACGAATTGGAGCCATTATTGTTATTGAGAAGCAGGTGGCTTTGGGCGAATTTATAGAAACCGGCGTTCGAATCGATGCCAAGGTAACGGCTGAATTGCTCAAGACCATTTTCCATCCCGGCACAGCCCTTCACGATATGGCCGTTATTATACGAGGTGATAGAGTCGTTGCTGCCGGAGTGCAGTTGCCTTTAGCTGAAGCTGACAGTATTGACGGTGTTGAGCTCGGCTCACGTCACCGCGCTGCTATAGGCATAACGGTCGGTTCGGATGCCACCTGTCTGGTAGTAAGTGAGGAAACCGGTATCATTTCGCTGGCGGAAAATGGCAAACTTACGCGAAATGCAGACGAATCCAAATTAAGAAAGTATCTTGCAAGCACGATGTCGTGAATTGAGCCGAGAGATAATCAATCCACCGGAGCCGGACTTCTGGCTGGTGGGAACGAAATATGATATTAAGAAAGATCAAATACGGCAAAATAGCGGTTGTGATATTCTTAACAGTCCTGATCTGGGTCTGGACAGACCTGGCACTCGACGAGGAATTGCCTGACAAGTCTGCCACCGTTGTTGTAGATGATTCTGTAAATCCGAGGCTTTGGGTAAGCTTCAATCATGCCCCCTTGTCCGACATAAAAATAACGCTTTCAGGTCCTCACGCAGCGATTGCTGCTTTAGACAGGAAGTTACGAGAGGGAGAAGAGAGCCTTGAGTTTGTCTTTGATGTCACAAAAGAAAATATGGATAAGCCCGACGACTATTCTTTACGTCTGCTGCCGTTTTTACAGAAAGACAAGGAAATAAAGCGCCTTGGACTCAAAGTTAAATCCTGCGAGCCGGAGATACTTGACGTCAATGTTGTTGAGCTTGTTGAAAGGTCATTGCCTGTTGAATGTTTTGATGAAGACGGAATTCCCTTAAAGTTTGACAGTATTGATCCGTCGAAGGTTAAGATCTTTGCGCTTGAGGAAATGCGGGCAGCACGCGTTCAGTTGAGCCCCAGGGAGATCGTGCAGGCGAGGCTCTCGGCTGTTAAAAAAAAGCCATACGTCGTGCTGGCAGCCGGCCAGACAAGAGACGCCATAGCCGTTAAAATCAAATTGGCCCCGGAAGAAGACCGGCTCAGCGACTACACTATAACTAACACGACGTACAGTGTTGCCTTGAGTCCTAACCTTGTGGGGGAATATACCGTTGAGGTAACCAATGAGCTCCAAGTACTGCGCCCCATTGCCATCAGGGCCACTGAGGCTGCGAAAAGCGCCTATGAGGGCCAGCCGTACCCGTTGATGACGCTGTATATATCTGATGATGACAGAAAAAAGGCCGCAGAGGAGCAAAGCAGAGCTGTTGTTTACAATTTTCCCCTGGAATTTGTCCGCAAAGGCGAGATTGAGCTAATAAAAAATACGCAGCAGCCGGCAGAAGCTAAATTTAAGTTGATACCTCTATCTTCTGCTTCGGTTTCGTCTGGTGGGGTGGAATGAAGAAGGCTATAAGCGCTTCGACCGTCATCCATAGTGCCAGTGCGAATATCCCGGCTCCGATTGTAACAAGAAGCCAATTTCTATCGCCAAGGAAAATCATTTCATTTTTGACCATCGCCCAGTTTGTAATCACTAACATAATCAGACACGGCACCGCGGTTACAATGAACTTCAATCCGCCCTTGTGTTTTAGATAAAGTGTAACCACCAGCAAAGCCAAAGCTGCCAGAAGCTGGTTTGCATTTCCGAACAGAGGCCAGAGTGTCATTGCACCTTGGCCATCTGCGCCTGTGGCGAATGCCAACCCTGCCGCGGTAAGCACTGCAAAAGTAGTTGCTGTCCATCTGTTGGTCATCAAGGGGATTCGCAAATCGCTTGCCAGCTCACTTACCACGTAGCGCTGTATTCGCACCGAGGTATCGAGTGTTGTGCCCGCAAACGACGCGATAAATACGCCCATAAGGGTAGTTCCAACCGCTTCAGGCAGCCTAATCGTGGCCATCATATTGGCTGCACCTATAACAACCGGGGCTATCTTGTCTGTTAATCCCTTGGCCCCCATCCAGGAACTGTAAAAGTGCTGCCAGGCGGGCTTTCCCGTCAGGATTGTTCCATCGTCGAGTTTCAGAGCCATTGCCACACCGGCTGCGACGCAGACGATAACCAGCACCGCAAGGAAGCTCTCCAGTATCATTGAGCCGTAGCCGACAAACTGACAGTCCGGTTCTTTTGCAATCTGTTTTGGACTTGTGCCGGAGGCCACAAGCGAATGGAACCCGCTGATGGCACCGCAGGCAATGACGACGAACATAAACGGCCAGATCGGCGGTGTATTGGCCGGCAGCATATTGTTGACAGCAGGTGCCACCAGAGGAAGCTTGCCTGCTAAGGATGCTGCCGCTGCGCCGCCCACCAAAAGAGCCATAGCAACAAAAAGCTGCCAGGCGTTGATATAATCGCGAGGCTGAAGCAACGTTGTTACCGGCAGCGTCGAGGCTACCCAGGTGTAAATCAGCAAGATGATGACCCACAATCCGGTGGCCGGTATCCCGAAGGCCGTGCCAAGACTAACAGGAAGCAAGCTGCCAAAAGCAATGCACAGGTACATTGCGATTACAGCAATAGCTGTTGCCATTGGAACGCTGGCCCCTTTTTTGTAAACCGCGAAGCCCAGCCCAACGGCTATCGGAATTTGCAGCCAGACCGGGATAACCGCACTGGGGAATCTGGTAAAGACCGCTGCAATTATAACGCCGAATATTGCGATAACAATCAGCAGGCTCAGAAACACCACAGCAAAAAATATAAACCGCACCCGCATATTGATATACCTGGCGGCTGCTTCTGATATGCTTTTGCCCTGGTTTCGCATCGAGACCACCAACGTGCCGAAATCGTGCACCGCCCCCATAAAGATAGAGCCGAGGAAAACCCAGAGTATAGCTGGCAGCCAGCCCCAGATAATTCCTATAGCTGGCCCGACAATTGGCCCGGTGCCGGCAATCGAGGTGTAGTGATGGCCGAAGATTATGCCTTTGCGGGCGGGGACATAATCGATGCCGTCTTGCAGTTCCACGGATGGCACAGGTGCGTCTTTATCAAGCTTGAATATCCTTCTGGCCAGAAATCGTCCGTACGTGTGATAAGCTATTAAGTACCCGCCGCCGCAAATCACCATCAGCAAAAGCGTATCCATTCCAACATCTCCTTAGAGAAACACTCGTTTGTCAGCGATATTTAATTCAAAGCAGCCCCTAACTAAAAGCCGGATTCAATCATTCTTACGATTTCGTCCTTCGCACGTTCCAACTGAACGTCTCTTCCGGCGGCGAAACGCACATCAAAAGGCACCACAATGTCAGGTTCAACGCCAACACCCTCTAAACGCTTTCCATCAACAACTATCATGCATACACCATAGTAAAGAATTGAGTCCTTGGAAATGCGTTTTTTTCTACCACCAGTGACATACCCGGCGGTACGTTCGCCCACCAAAAGGCCTCTTCCTGTTTTTTTAAAATAATATGCCAGCAATTCCTTGCCGCTGCGAGAGCCGCTATTAATTAGGACGACAACCGGCTTGCTAAACGCAGGAGTGGACTTAAATGTTTGGCTCCGGCCTATTGATTCCTCAGTTATAGTCTCTAAACCATCTCTTAAGAATGGTTGTATGTATTCAATTGTTGGGCCACCCCCAAAGCCGTCTCGAATATCAACAATGATTCCCTCAGACATGTTTGCTGCGTTAAGACCGTATTCTAACACCTGCCGCATTGCCAAGCCGTTGAGCCACCAGAGACGGACGTAAGCAAAACGATGGCCTTCATGCTCAATAAACCTCGGACGGGCTTGTGAATCATTCTCAAACAGTTCCCTTTCATTTCTTTCAACAGGGATGACTTTTACTAAACGGCGAGTTGCGTCGGATGGCCCACGCTGAATAATAATTTCAACTTCCTGACCGGCTTTATTTTCGAACGAACGGATAGGATGAAACGGCTGGCCGTTTACTTCGACCAGCCAGTCCCCTAAAACTATGCCGGCCTTTTCCGCCGGGGATGAAATAAGAACAGCCGTAACATAGTGCCGGCCTTCTATCTCCTTCGTCACCACACCAATTCCACTCCTGTGGGGATCGCGTTGTGATGAGCGAAGCTCTGATAGATACTTCTCCAGAACGGAAGTTTCCAAGGCAATCCAGTCTGCCAAGGCCGCACTGGTAAACACTCCTTGCAATGTATAATAGTCAGGATCCCACTTAGTATAGTAGCGAGTGTGCGACGTTTTAAGCTCACTTAACATTTGATTAACTATTGTAGCGAACGATTCATGATTTTCAGCGGCTAAAGCCTTGGACTTGTAGCGTTTTCGTGCATCGACCCAATCCACGCCATTGAAATTAGGGTCCCAGAACTCATCATTGATAATCTGCCATATCTTGTCGAAGCATTCGTTGGGATCGAATTCTCGGACATATCTTTTCGCTGCCGTTGGTTCCCGTTGGGCTATAAGCAAAGTCTTACGATTCTTATCGGAAGAGACTATCTCAACAGTTTTACCTATGGCTTGCGAAGTGTAACTGTATAAATCGCAGCAGGCCAGCAGCAGCACCAAAGTTTTGTATATCTTGTTCATTTTTTATTTCCTATGCGGTCGCGCCAAGAGCCTTATCGGCACCTCTTCTATAGGCAGCATCTCTCGCAGTCTGTTTGTAATAAATCGGCGGTAATTCTCATCAAACAATCCCGGCTTGTTTACGAACATAAGTATCGTAATCGGATTGACAGCGATTTGTGTGGCATAATAAATCTTGGGCCAGCCGGTTCTGCCTGTCCTGGCGCCTCTTCGACGTTTGGCTGCGCCGACGTGCTCGACCTTTATTATTTCAAATGCCTTGTTTAGCTTGGCAGTTGGTATCCACATTGTAGTCTGCTTGAAGATTTCCGCCGCCAAATCCAAAACGCTCTGGACGTTTTTCGCTTCGGTTGCAGTGGTAAAAGCTATGGGGGCATATCTCAGGCCCGGCAGAGATTTAGTCAGATATTCTTCATAGTCACTCGTGGCCGCGGTGTCTTTGGCCAGGTCCCACTTGTTGATAACAATTATGCAGCTTTTGTATTCGTCAGCGATGAATCTGGCTAATTTTTTGTCGACCTGCGAGACGGCTGCGGTGGCATCAATCATAAACAACACGACGTCGGCACGCCGGATCGACTGCGTCGCGCGAACGTAGCTGTAAAACTCAATACTGTCGGCCATCTTGCTTTTCTTTCTTACCCCCGCAGTGTCGATGACGATGATGGTTTTGCCGTCTTTTTCGAACCGCACATCTACCGCGTCTCTGGTAGTACCCGGCGTCTCGCTGACGATTACTCTCTCAGAGCCAACCATAGCGTTTACAAGCGTGCTTTTGCCGGTGTTTCGCTTGCCGATAACCGTCAGCTTCATGGCCGGCTCTGCAGGCCTGCCTGGCTCCATTGTTGCAAGTTTGTCAAAGATTTTATCCAGCAGAACGTTCTTGTTGAGATTGTTCTTTGCTGAGACGCACAGAAATTCGCCAAAACCCAGCTTGGAAAACTCAGCGGCAGCAGGAAATAGCTTTGCGGTGTCAGCTTTGTTGGCAACGCCAATAACGTCAAGGTTATTTTTGCGCAGAAGCCGGGCTATATCCTCGTCCAGCGGCACAAGGCCATCACGGATATCGACCATAAACAGAACGAGGTTAGCCGCCCCAATCGCCTGGAGGATTTGCTGTTCGATATGGTCGCTCAGCCTGTCGCTATCGACTACTCCGTATCCGCCGGTATCGATAAGCTCAAAATACCGGTCGTCTCTTCCGATGAAGGTACTGACGCGGTCTCTTGTAACGCCAGCCGTCGGCTCGACAATGCTTATCCTCTTGCCAGCCAGTGCGTTTAAGAGACTGCTTTTGCCCACATTCGGCCGACCAATTATCGCAACTGTTGGTAAAGCCATTTTCTGTTGACCATTTTCTATTGACTATTTTCCATTTACTATTTACTATTTCCATCCAACAGTCAATGTTCAAATTTTTAAGCTGCGAGGAGTTTTTCTAAGTGAAGGAAATGCTATGGAAAATAATCGACGGGACTTTCTAAAGTTGGTGGCCGCCGGAGCCGCTGCAGCGGCGCTGCCGGCATTTGGTCAGGAATTGAAGAATCAAGAAAAAGTGCGCAAATCCGTGGCCCAGACCGTGCTGCCGCGATGGCGGGGATTCAACCTGCAGGATATGTTCACAATGCGAAGCAGAGGCGACTTCCCAGAGGATGACTTCCGGTGGATACGCGACCTGGGCTTTGACTTTGTTCGTTTGCCGCTCTGCTATCGCTTGTGGATAAAAGACGGTGACGACTACAAAATCCACGAGCCGATGTTAGAGAAACTCGACCGGGCTGTGGAGCTCGGCAATAAATAC
>Ga0209636_10003495_pt1 | contig 15994 bp, 12 predicted proteins | sample DeeMarSWOR152_54_FD_187464 | JGI IMG/M metagenome (GOLD analysis project Ga0209636, IMG submission 187464) | Marine sediment microbial communities from White Oak River estuary, North Carolina - WOR-1-52-54 (SPAdes) (version 2) | ecosystem: Environmental > Aquatic > Marine > Intertidal zone >...
TCTGTGTACTGCGATACCTACTCCGCCGAGTTTCCATGTTATACCTGAGGTGGCTCTTGGCACAATAATGGCGTTAATCAGCATGTTTGGAAGTCTGGGTTTCTACTTTGTGAGAAAGAGGAGAAACCAGATTCTCAAGTAAACACCATCGCTTTGCACTGATACCTATGCCGCATCTACCGCCCTTCTTCAATTTTGTTTAGTCTATTGTACGTTTGATGTTTTTCAGTCTGTGCTGTTGTCTGTGATTTGTTTTATAGAAGATTTGACTTGTTGTTATAGAATTTTGTTCCCTAACTGTTTAAATGAGATGAAAATAAGAGTTACTGTGCATGATTAGTCAATGATGGCTTTATAGATGTATCTTTGGTGGACAAAGTGGAAGAGAATGGTAGTCCTCCTTCGGTGTTGGTGATTATTGCGGCCTTGAATGAGGAGGAAGGGATTGGGCCTAGCTTAGCGGAGCTTAAGGAAGTCCTAGAGGATCCAAGGTATTTGGTTGTCGATGGGAATAGTACGGATAGGACGGTTGAAGTTGCTAAGAAGATGGGGGCTGAAGTTTTGTTTCAAGGAGGGTTAGGTAAGGGAGATGCTATAGCAAAGGTGATTAGATATGTTGACTCGGATGTGAAGTATGTGATTCTTATTGATGCAGATTTTACTTATCCTGCTGGGTATTTACCTGAGATGATTCAAATTTTGGAGGAGAATCCTGAAGTTGGTATGGTTACTGGAAACAGGTTTAATCATTCTTTTGAGTTAAGCGCGATGAAGAGTCCCTACTTTGTAGGGAATAGATTTTTGGCGTTGGCACAACGCTTGCTTAATGGAGTAAGTCTTAGGGATCCTTTAACTGGGTTGAGAGTTATCAGATGGCGAATATTGAAGAATTGGGAACCGAAGTCAAAGGGGTTTGACATAGAAGCTGAAATAAATCATCGAGTGGAAAGGCAAGGATACAAAACCGTGGAAATTCCAATACAATATAGGCATAGGCTGGGAGAGAAAAAACTGAAACTTAGACATGGCTTCGCAATACTAAAAAGAATAATCAGCGAAAGCCTGTGATTACGCGCATAGATGTGGAAAAATAAACGCGCGTTCATGTAGAACCTTGAAAATGAGGTTGAAGACTATTGAAACTTTTTTTCTTGGTTTTAGCCAGAGACGAAAAGCATGTTAATCAGAAAATTGAAGAGTTGAAAGGTTTAGGGATGCCTTATTTAATTGTGTGCGCTAGAAATCTCAACCATCCGAATGTCGTCTATCGAGAGCCTCGAGGCAAATATGATGCTATAAGTTTTGGTTTCAGATTTATTCCACAGGATACGGATGTTGTGGCTCTTAACGATGTAGACACAAAAATAAGGAATTTTGAAGCCGCATTGCAATGGTTCTATTCTGAGAATATTGCCCTTGTTTTTGTGAGGGTTCAGGTTAAAACAGGCCCTCAAAGGCTTTTTTATGCTATGCTTGATCGGATAAGGCGTAGGCTCCTGATAGCTGCTAGTGGTGAGTTGATGTTAATTAGGTATAATGTGCTAAAGAGAATCGTTCCAGTTAAAGCCTGTAAGGCTGAGGACAGTTACATACTTTTTAAGGTTTTAGAGTTTAAGTATAGGGCTGTTATGTGTGAGGGCTGTTATGTGGAGACAGAGAGAACTAAAACTGCTGAGAAGGAGGAAGTTTATAAGAGGAAAACTGTTGCTGGCTTATATCAAGCTTTGGCCTATGCTAGTCCTCCATGCTCTGTAAAGCTTTTTTACATGTTTTTGCCGGTCGTTTCTCCGCTACTGCTATTTTCGGGAAGAAAAGGGTATTTTTGGATGAAAGGGATTTTGCGTGGTTTAGTGGACTATTTGCGTGGCGATAGATCAGGAATCTGGGAAAGTTTCTATTTGGAATGAAGATTCGCAGAGAAGAATATTTTCAAAGTGAAAATGGATTCCGATGAGAATCCTCTGGAGTTTGCTCAAGATGGTACTCCATGGGGTGTACGAGAAGTGTTGGGAAAAATGGTTATTAATACATATAAGAAAGCACTGAAGGCTTTTGACACCGAATTTAAATTCCAGATATCGGTTATAGTGGATGAAATTCTTAAAGAAGTCAGACCATTTTCTGTATACTTAATAGGAAGTTTTGGACGTAATGAGGGTTCACTCTATCTGTCAGAGGGAGAGGTCAGTCCTTTACGGGATTATGACATATTAATAGTTGTAAACGAGTACATTGAAGACAGTGTTATTAGTAGAATAACAAGGAGCATACATAAGAGATTAGGATTGTCAGATCCCTACTCGAAAATATTCAAGTTTAAGGGATTTACCGTTTGGATAACTCAAGTAACATTAAATGACATCAATGTATTACCGATGCTTAAGTTCTATGAGTTGAAAAAGGCTTCAAAGTTACTGTGGGGAGACGATATAAGGGATGGTATTCATATAACGCTAGAAGATATCTCCCCGTACAACTGTATCTTAATTCTTTTTAGCAAGGTGGAGGGCCTATTAGGGCTTTTAGATATTGATGCACTAAGAAAAAGGAGCGACGAACCAGAAAAAGTCGTCGATTTTGTATACGAATGTTTGAAGACGTATGTCGAGGTAGGTACATGCTTAAGCTTGCTTGCTAACGTATATGAACCAAGCTTCCTACAGAGATGCGTGAAGCTCTCAAGGAATTTCAGCGCCCTCTTTCCTGACCTTGAGAAAATGTGTAAAGCTCTTCCGTCAGTAATGGTTACATACGCTTACAGGAGGCTCCTTATCGATGATAGCTTTCTAAACAATTTAGACCTCATGAAGCTTCTTGAAGGAACGCTAAACAATCTGAGCATCGTGATATGGTATTATGTAAGGAAGACTTATAAGATCTATACGGCTTGTCCTCCTACATCGCCCTATGCGTTCGATAGCTATGTCAAAAAATTAAATACAAAGCCATTAGAAAGTCTATTCGACCATTACATAAAAGCAAAGCTGGGCTTTAGGTCAAAAGTTGTTAGAGAACTAGCGATAAGACTTTACTTAAGATATACGTTACTGAGGTTTATGGTCAAGGGACGTCAAGCAGGTTATCGAATAAAACCTAGCATTGTATTTGCGCGAAATGGAAATATTATGATGAGATTGTGGTCATTAGGCTTTTTTTTATTAAACAGCATCAAAGACGATTTTGAGATTAATGAATCTATGCTTCATGCAGTATCAAACAGACTTTGTGAGATAATTGATTTTAATTACATACAAAGAGCGCGCACATTAAAAGAAACACCCGAATTAAGCTTCTCACAGTTACAGAAGACAATTGTAGATCTTTTAGATATTGCTGATAAAATATTCCATCGAAAAGGTTAGAATTAGGAGTTGAAATCACCACGAGAAAAGTAGTCTTGGTATGGCTTGATGCCTTCTCCGACAAATATCTTTCTCCTAGATTATGTCCATTCATGTGGAGTGTGAGCAAAATATGGTTTTTCGCTAAAATATCGCCATTATTTGCGTACACAGGAATAAAAAATTGCTTCAACACAGGTATTTCAATAAATACACTTAAGATATGGAATGACCATGCATTTAACGGGTTAGATGTAAGCAATGGAGCGAGGATTACATTATTCAAGAAACTGTTACATTTTATAGACAGAATATCTCCCAATGACGAAGCGAACAAAATTTTGCGATATTTAATGTTTAAAATAAAACGAGTTGAATATGGAGTACCTCATTTGATCCCTGTATGCTTAATCGATCTGTTTCCACACGTGGAGCCGAAAAAAACGTATAAACAAGTAAGCTTGTATGAAGTGTTAAGAGAGCAGGGCATAAAATTTGTAGAGAAAATGCCCAAACTAAACATCACGGAATCTGTTATATTAAGAAGAATACCTAGATTACTAAAACGATATGACGCCTTATTCATTAAATTGAACTCATTGGATAGATTGGGACATAAGTATGGGCCATCGTCAGATATTGTAAAGCGCCGAGTAAGGTGTCTTGATGAATTGTTAAGACACATGGTCAAGGCGCTAGATAAAGATGCAACTTTAATTGTAATGTCAGATCACGGTATGGTTCCTGTGATGCATACTATCGATTTGATAGATTTTCTTAAACACAAGGAGTTTAAATTCGGTCACCATTACGTAGGATTTATTGGAGCAACTTATGCTTCGTTTTGGTTCAAACAAGAAGAATATAGGAACGCAGTTAAGAAGGAGTTAAGCGCACTGGGAGTAGGAAGGTTTCTTACTTTCAATGACAAACTAAAACTTGGCATAGATGGTATAGGTAAGGAGTATGGCGAGGAGATATTCGCTATCAAGGAGCATTACGTGTGCTTTCCGGAATTTTACCATTGGAGAAGGCCCCCCAAGGGGATGCACGGGTATGCTTTTAGCAAGTGGGATATGCCAATATTTTTAATGCACAGCGATTTAGCAATTACCCAAAGAAAAAACAAAATCGAATTTATCGACATTATGCCAACGATTTTCCAATTACTGGATTTGCCAGTGCCGTCATATGTTGAAGGTCAATCTCTGATATAACATTTCTATCGATGAGAAGACGAAAGATAATAAGAGACGAAGAAATTTGCGTGTTGCCGTAATTTGTCATGACTTTCCCCCGTTTGCTTACGGAGGGGTGGCTTCAGCCTGCTCCGACCTAGTACGGAATCTTTCGAATGAGGGCGTGGAAGTCGAAGTCTTCTGTGGAAATAGAAAGGCTCCAGCACAAAATTTGCACTGGGACTTCAGAGTTACAATTTTGGGGAGCCACCGCACGGCACCAAGACTATCTTTCATATTCAATAATCTGACGAAGATACCTTCATTAGTTGCTGAAGCGGATTTAGTTCACGTCTTTGGTTCTTTCGGCTTTCTCATAGATCATATAAAGAAGAGAACTGGAAAACGAGTGCTAAGTAACGTTCATAGCATTCCTTATATAACTTTCAAGAATTTTATGTCTTCTCCATTGTCAAATTGGACACTAGGTGACTTTGCCTCAGACTTATTGGAGTATCCTGTGAGTCACATTTTGATGAAGAAAACGTTATGCAAGTCTGATCACACGGTTGTTCCATCTTTACACGCTCTTAAAAATACACTTGCATTGTATCCTGTTCCCATTAACCAATGCTCAATGATCCCAAATGGAATTGATTTCGATGCTTCATATTTTGAATCATTAACTAGTTCCAAATCGAATGAACAATTACCGTCTATTGTTTTTTGTGGGCGATTGACTTGGATAAAAGGAATCACCTTCCTAGTGAAGGCGTTTTCTCTCCTCGCCAAAAAGGTTGAAGACGTAAGTCTAAAGATCATTGGGTGGGGGCCTATGGGATCTTATGTTAGGAGTCTTGTATCCATCCTTGGTTTAAACTCACGAGTCCGTCTTTTGGGAGTTGTCTCTAGGGAAAAAGCGATTCAAGAGATACGTAACTCAAGCTTCTTAGTTCTTCCCAGTCTTCATGAAACCGGCCCTGTGGTTGCTTATGAAGCTATGGGTTTAGCGAAGCCTGTGATAGCCTTTGACTTTCCCTTCGCTACAGAATTCATTTTTGATAATCGTAACGGTCTGCTTGCCAAACCTTGCGATGTAAGAGATCTCTCCGACAAGATGCTAACTTTACTTACTGACAAGGATGTTGTTATGAAACTTGGCAAAAGCGCCTATGCATATGTGAGGGAGAACCATGATTGGTCCATTAACGTGAAGAAATATGTAAAGATATACAAAATGCTCCTTGAGTCAAAAAGATGAGGGAAATAACGTGAAACTGGACATTAAAATGGCCTTACTGGGTGTTGGAATAGGAGTCATAGGTACTATTGCAAGTCTTTATCTTAGATACGGGGTGGGACTTGGTGTTACTGTGATGTCGTCTTCCTTAGTATATCTTCTTGTGAACAAACTAAGGGTAAAAGATGGTACACAGCAACTATCAACGGTAAAATCAAGGAGTGAACATCCATCTCATCCATCTTTTCTCATGTTGACTACGATAGTGTTTGCTTTTCTTTTAATAAGTTCATTTTCGTTCTTATATCATCGGCCACTTGAATACTTCATTGCTGTAGCGATTTTTTCAGCGGTTATAGTTGTGGAGATAGGGTTGCTAAGGTCGCATAGCAGTAAACTAGATCTCTACAACATTCTAGCACAAATCCTCTTACTTGCGGCTGCTGTCAGATGGAGTGCTTTATTTGCGTTCCCTAGTTTTGTTGGAGTAGATCCTTGGGATCACTCGCTTGGAGTGAAACACATTCTTCGAACTGGGCATGTCTTTACAGCGCTTGACATGTTGAATTATGATTTTATCGGGTATTCGTCATTGGCACAGTATGGTTCGCGTCCAATTATGCATATATTCACTTCGCAAGCGCAACTATTAGCTTCCTTTCCTTCCCTCAAATACGCTTTCACTTTTTCTGTTGGCATATTCGAGATAATAAGCCTCCTCTTTGTGTTTATACTGAGCAGGAAAATATTAAACGATACAAAAGGAGCAGCTCTCGCTTCCCTTCTGGTAGCCATGAGCAACTTCCATATCAGGTGGGGATTTTGGATGATTCCGATGACTATGGGTTTGGCGTTTTTTTCTCTGTTATTATGTCTACAGCACTTAAATCAAGAGACCTGGAATCAACGTGAAGTGCAGTTATTATCCTTGCTAACAGTGATCGTACTGGTTTTTACACATTCAATAGCAGCTTTCATAGGGATTCTCATCCTATTTTCTTATTGGATGGCAGACAAAACACTAGGACGTTCTTTCTACACAAAAAAAAGGAAGAAAATCTTTTCTCTTTTACTTGTCCTAGCCACCGTCATGCTAGCGGCCAACTGGACATTCTCATATTTCACCGATGTTGTAATACGATATGCTTTAACTTCGACTACATTCATGCCTATGAACCCAACTGTTAGAAACCTTACTCAATTTGAGATTGACAATGTAGGAATCTACATTTTGTATTTTTGTGCAATTCTGGGAGTTCTCACTTGGTCAAAGCGATTAGACAGAGACAGAAAGTTGATCATTCTTGGTGTAGTTTTGCTGTCGATCCTAACGTACGGCAGTGGGCTGATCGGCCTTCATGCGATTCTTCCGGAAAGATGGTTTGCGTTCTTATTCGTCATTTTAGCTCCTATCGCCGCGGAAGGTTACCGCTTTTTAGAGAGATGTTTACGCAAAGGTAAGATGATCCTTCCGTTAGTCGTCCTGCTGTTCACCTTTTTTATGGTAACAAGCAGCACTTGCAACACTGACAGCCCGCTTTTTTACCCAGAAACAGCCCCGCCTAGAGTAGCCTTCAAAGAATCAGAAATGATGGCAGCACAAGCAGCCACTTCAATTTTCGAAGGTAACATATACATGGATCAACGCTATACCGCGTGCAGGTATCTGTTGGAAAGGAGAGTTATCAGCCTTGATTTCGGGCATTTCCATTCTAATAATATCGATGGTCTAATACTCAGCCGAAAATTCATATATACATATAATACGACGTTAGCTAGAACATTGGAAAACGAACTCAGTAAGATGAATAAAGTATACTCAAACGGTGAAGTCGACATGTTTTTGTCTTCACTAAATATTAGTAGAAACTCTAGCTAACAATAGTAGTAATTATGATCACAAACCTCAACAATACCCAGGTCATTACCCAATGTTTTGAGGTATGGCGCATGCATGAAATAAATGTTGCAGTTGTAGGATGCGGCTTCGTAGCTGACAAGCATCTTAGCTCGTGGAAAAAAGTACCTCAGGCGCAAGTTTTGGCAGTTTGTGACCTGAATAAAGAAAGGGCGAAAAATGCGGCTAGGATCTGGAGAATTCCTAACTATTATACGTCGTTTTCGGAATTATTAAAGCGCGATGACATAAGTCTAGTTGATATTTGCACACCGCCTCAAGTTCATAAATCTCTTGCCGTTCTAGCCATGGAATCGAAATTACACATATTGATTGAGAAACCTCTAACAATGAGGGTTAAGGAAGCGGACGAAATTTTAAGATGTCAAAAGATTAACGGAGTTCAATTGGGGGTTATACACAACTTTCTTTTCAACCCGGCGATTCTAAAAGCTCGATCAATTGTAAAGAGAGGAGAGGTTGGAGAGGTTATTGGCGTAGAAGTAGAGATCCTTTCGACAGGGACCTTTATGGCTTCCAACAAGCAACATTGGTGCCACAAGTTACCAGGTGGAAGATTTGGCGAAATGCTGGCCCATCCTATCTATTTAATACGGGAATTTATAGGGAATTTTGAAGTAGAAAACGTTTGGGTCTCAAGGATAGGAGATTATACGTGGATGCGCTTCGATGAGCTATATGCTGTTTTTGATGCTGGTGATAAATTGGGAAGGACCTACATATCTTTCAACTCGCCAAGAAATGCTATTTGCCTAAATATTTTCGGGAAAGAGGCTACTTTGAGAGTAAATCTCACTAATGCAACTATTACTAAGATGCCTCGAGTTGGTGAAAGTCGGTTGAGTAGAGGTTTCGATGCGCTCCGACAAGCTTCTCAACTTACAGTATCGACCATCACGAATATGGCCAAAATCGTGTTTGGTCGATGGAGAAGTGAGCATGAAACATACATTCGCATGTTTGTTGATAGCTTGATATATGATAGAGCGCCACCGGTCACTGTTCAAAGTGCATATGAGGTTGTTAGGATCCTTGAAGAGTTATGTAAAAGAATTGATGCGCACGCGTAAGAATGGGGAAGACTTCAGACTTCTTTTGATGGAAGAAAAAGAAAGCGCCCTTATAGAAATGGCGACAAAATGCGTACAATGGTGTGTTGGCATAGATAGAGAATAATCTGGTGAAGAAAGTGGTTCACCTCTCAGTTGTAATTATAGCTCGCAATGAGGAAGATAGCATTGCTGACGCGATTTGCTCCACCATGAGAGCAGCATCTCATGCATCTAGGCTTCTAAATTCATATGAAATAATACTAGCGGACTCCGATTCATCCGACCGCACAGTTCAGATAGCGAGCAAATTTCCCATAACGATATTGAAACTCAGTAAACCATATATAGGCGCATCGGCAGGACGATACATTGGGTACAAGAATGCTACTGGGGACTATCTGCTGTTTTTGGATGGAGATACCATTCTGTACGAAAACTTTGTGCTAAAGGCGATTAAATATATGGAACAAAAACCAGAAGTAGCTGGCGTATCAGGTTATTTCACCTTTAGTTCTACGAAGAATGATCCCAACATGTCGCATACATACATGTATAAACGTCTCCGTATGGCGAATCAACATGCTCCAATTGTGAAATACCTCCCCGGAGGGGCAGCGATATATCGGAAAGCGGTTCTGGATAAAGTAAGGTCTTTCAATCCGTGGATTCTTGGCGAGGAGGAGCGCGACTTGGGATTTCATATTAGGCAAAAAAATTTTGAACTTCATCTATTAGATATTCCGGCCATTCATAAAATTCGGCAGAACAACATGATGTTGACGCATAGAATACGATACTATCAAGGTGTCGGTCAACTCTTGAGGATATATTGTAAAACACCTTTAGCCCTAGAATTGCTGAAACGATACTGGTTTCATTTATGTCTCCTCGGTTGGGTAGTTCTAATCATACCCACAGCTTTTCTAAGCTTCTTTCGGCTTCTTCACCCTTCAATATGGAAAGCAATAGCTATAACTAGCATCTCAGCTTATGGAATCGTAGCATGGGTAAAAGGTGGAATTTTAGCGGCGACGCGAAGTTTAACTATTAAACTGTTACAATCTTTTGGTATCTTGATTGGTCTGACAAAAACAAAGCGCAACATTGCGACTTTTCCATCTGCAAAACTCTTAAAGAAGGTGTATAGGCAGAAAATCGTGCATGAAAGTACAATACATAAATTGACCGACCCATGAACTCTTTCCCTGCGCACACATGCGCGCACTCGCGTATAACGGAGGTATATAAATAAAGTCCAGAAACGCAGAGTCAACACCGAAACAAAGGCTTATCTGGGATCAATCTAAAGGCTTGTTATATAGGGATTCAAAAAAAAATGATACTTCCCAGGGACCGACCATCGCATTCTTAGGTGATGTTGCTATCCATGGAAAGGTACAGAAAATCATTAAAAAGGGTAATGAGGATAAAGTGTTCGGAGAAATTAAGAACATTCTTCAAAGCCATGACCTTACCATTTTCAATCTCGAAACTCCTCTTTGTTCATGTGACAGCCCCATAATTAAATCTGGACCCAACCTAAAAGGTGACCCAACTTGTGCGCAATTTCTTCGAAGAGTTGGTTTGAACGTAGCATGCTTAGCAAATAATCACTGTATGGATTACGGAGTCGATGGGCTGAAGGAAACAATTGAGGCATGTCACAATGCTTCGATAAAAACTGTTGGAGCTGGGAGGAACGCTGATGAAGCATATCGCCCCTTAGTATTTGATATTAAAAATGTTAAGACAGCGATACTGAATGTAGCTGAAGGTGAGGAGGCGAAGAGCGTCTTAGGTAAGGGAGGAGCCGCTGATGCTTTCTCATGTAGATCAATCGAGAACTTGCGCAAAGTAAGAAAGGAAATGGATGTTGTCATTGTTGTTGCTCACGCGGGCTGTGAGTATTTACAGATACCTGCACCCTACGTAATTGACCTCTATCGACGATTCGCAGATGAGGGTGCTGATCTTGTCGTTGGTCATCATCCACATGTACCTCAGGGAATTGAATATTACAACGGAACCCTTATTGCCTATAGCCTTGGTAACTTTCTATTCGACTTTGGTAGAAAATCCTATGGTATACCTCTACTCTATCAAGGTCTGATTCTTATAACAGAGTTTGATGGCGACAAGCTTTTTCGGGCTACAGTGTGTCCTGGAAGCTTCGACCCCAGGTTGGAAAGACTTCTACTAATGAAGGGTGATGAAAAGAAAGCGTTTTTGAAAGACATTAAGAGAATTTCTGCCTTTCTGAGTAATTCCGATTATTATCAAGAACGCTGGAATGACCATTGCAGACTAAGACTTCGAGAAGCAACACCGGGTATCATTGGGGCGCTAATCGCAATTTCTCCTAATTTGTCTGAGTTCGGCAAGATCTTGATCGAGGGTATAATCACTAGCGTAATGAAAAGAAAGAACAGACGAAAGGCTGCTGCATATCTGAAGAATAACATAAAAACCCACGCACACCTAGATCGCATCTTAACAGCTTTAGATGAGATTATCGAGCAAAGAAATGATTATTAGGTAGTAACGAAGCTTTACGCTGAAGCCGAGCTCTTTTTGCGTTATGCATACACATGCAGAGTGAGAATATTATGTATAAAATACTAGTCACAAGAATTCTCGCTCCAGCTTTGGACTTGATAAAAGGTACTAATATTGTAGAATATTTACAAATACTTGAAAGGACTCAATGGCTCAAACAAAAAGAAATTATCGAGTTCGCAACAAAAAAATTGAGAAGGCTACTAACATTCGCTTACGAAAGATGTCCTTATTACCATCATGTGTTCAAGGATCTTGGACTCAAGCCAGATAACATTAAAACGGTTAAAGACTTGGTCAAACTGCCAATACTAACAAAAGAGGATGTCAGAAATAATTTAGCTAAGATGATAGCGAGGAGCTTTCAAAGGTCTAGGTTGATACCTGAGAGAACAGGTGGATCAACAGGAGAGCCGTTAGACTTCTTTACGACCAAAGAATCTTGGAGCTGGGAACACGCTGCAGGTTTTCGCGCATATGGATGGTCCGGTTACCAACTTGGCGATAAACAGGCATTAATGTGGGGTCACCCGGTCGATTTGGTCGAATTTCAAAAATTGCGAGAAAATATCGTAAATTTCTTTCAAAGAACCATAGTCCTTCCATGTGATTATGTGTCCGACAAATCTATGACGATATTTGCCAATCGATTGGAGAGATTTAGACCAAAATTGATTCGAGGATATGCTTCAGCCGTTTATTTGTTCGCAAAGTTTTGTAAGGAAAGAGGGCATAACATCCAACCAAAGGCGGTTATCACGACCGCCGACACCTTATTTGACCATGAAAGAAGGATGATTGAAGATACGTTCAAATGCGAGGTCTACGATTTTTATGGATCTCGCGAAGCAGCAGGAATAGCATCTGAATGTCCAGAGCATTCTGGTTATCATGTTTCGGCGGAAAACATCATACTTGAAATAATTAGAAAGGGTGAACATGTTGCTCCTGGAGAAAATGGAGAGATTTTGGTGACAAATTTGAATAACTATGGTATGCCCTTCATAAGGTATGGCACAAAAGATGTTGGGAGCCCCTCAGATGAAATCTGTCCTTGTGGTAGAGGCCTACCATTAATCAAGTCACTTGAAGGACGAAATTGGGACATTATAACTACCCCCAACGGTTATATCCAATATTCGTTTTTTTATTGGATTATAGCGGGCTTGCACGTTAAACAATTTCAAATAATTCAAGAGACACGTGATAGGATTTTGATAAAAATTGTAAAAGACAAACAGTACTCAGAAGTAGACACCGAATATATACTTCAAAAACTCTCTCACTCCATTAGTAAGAACATCAAGATCGATATTGAATTTGTCAATCTGATACCTCCCACCAAATCAGGAAAACGAAGAGTTGTAATATCAAATATCCCGGCAAAACTCGCTTAGATGTTTGTTTTCATGCATACATTGAATAAAATGAGTGAAGCGAGCCCCTGAATATGAGAGTGTGGATTGACAAATTGCATAATAAACGAGCTCTTTTGCATAGTCTCTTATTAGCTGTTTTGTGTTTCTCTCTCTCCAGCGTTGTCCCTCTACTTTTTTCTAAATATTCAGTTTACGGGGTTAAGACAAGTTGCAACATACGGACTGGCTCAGTAAATGCCGACATAGAATACTTCCATTCCAAAGCCGTCAACATCACCTACACGAATACTAATTATGTCTCCTTCACTCATGCGAAATCTCGAGGCGAGCTTAAGGGATATGTCTATGCCCGCGGCAACGCGATTAAAGAACTGGTTAGATTAGAGGGCAATCAGGCTACAGTTCTATATACCTTCTCTGAAAGGGTTCATTCCATCCATCGAACCCAGAATGGAAGCTTGGTAGTAGTAACCAAAGCCTCTTGGGATGTTGCAGATAATTCAACGAAGGCACACCTCTACCTTAGTACAGACGAAGGTTCATCTTTTGTCCTTTTAAAAACGTTCGGCGTCGGAGTATGTCCCCGCCACTGGTCCATAGATTCCGATTCTGATAATACTATTTACGTCGGTGAGTACGGCAACAAGTATCTTCGTAGCGGACGACCACTCCATGTATGGAAATACAATGGAACATGGCTCAATATCTACGTAGCTCCTAACCAAACAGGAATCCATATTCACCTAGTAGCTTTCGACCCTTACACCAGCTATCTCTGGATAAGTTATGGAGACGTTAAACAAGCATTGCTCTATTCGACAGACTGCGGTGAAACTTGGACTACCGTCAATGATATTTGGCAGCCAATTTCAATTGCTTTCACTCCAGACGCTATATATCTCGGACTAGATGTGGAGGAAGGAATAATAATAAGGTATGACCGGTCTTCTGGTCAGTTTGACGAGGTTCTAAATCTATATCGTGAGACTGATCAAACATTTGGTGGCCCACCTTATGATATGACAATAGGCGATGACGAAGTTATTTATGCCACCTTCCGAAGGTATAGTTGGCACGAACATAGACCTTGCATCTGCGCATCGCCTGACGGATACGACTGGTATCTGATTTGGAACGGTACATCAAGTGAATACGGTCATGATACTCTGGGCGGACCTGACGCCCATAAGTTAATATATTTTAGAGGATATCTATTCAAGGATTTCAAACGTTCGGAACTGGGCCACTCGGCATCTCCTGGATTTGAGGAGACGTTCTTGTCAATCTTATCTCAGCACTGGATGTCGATCGTCATCGGCGGATCAGCGATTATCATCAGCATACCTGTGGGATACTGGTTCTTCAGGAGACGTAGCTGCAGGGTTCAATAGTACTTATTAACAGCTTCTTTAACCAACGAACCCCCCTCACTCCAGGTTTCGGGATTGCTAAGGTCTAGTAAACCCCAATACCTATCATTCTTATTTCTGTCATGTTGCCAGTACAGTTGGCCAAAACCTTTCTCTGCTCCAAGCCGCATTTGATCCTGGAACTGCCTTTCAGTGTTCTTACACGGATTGCCTGTTTTATAGCTTACTTTACACATGCTTGTTTCAGAATTCATCACTGGAACATTGTATCTTTCACTGAAATCTAGCATCTGTCTTTGATAGTGGTCAACCATAACAGAGTAGGCGTCCTGAAAATCTTCTTCTGTTTTTGCATTCCAATACACATCTGCGTAATCGTTGTTATATTCAGTGTCCCATCCATAATACCAGTGAACACAGTAAACGATATTGGGGCGGCTCCATGGAACTGCATCTGTTAATGTGTAGTAACCTAACTTTGGCGGAATGAAGATTATGTAACTTGAATCAACTGCGTGGATAGCATCTACAATTTGAAGGGAGTGGTTATGCCATATTTCCTGCGCTTCTTCAGCTGTATAGCCTTTAGCTGTCCAACCCTTGTTTAGTGGAGTAGGCTCGTTGAGAGGAGCTATTCCGATAACAGTCGGTTTATCCTTAAACTCTTCTGCTATACTTACAACATGGTCACGCCAGCCGTCGAGTTCAACTATGATGTCAACCTTGTCTTCCCAAGTCATATATTCCTCGTCAAATTCTGGTGATCCATCATCTCTGTTTATCCACTCGTGGTATCGAATAATGACGTATAACCCTCTTTTTGTGCACATCTCTACGATATCATGTAATGCGGGGATATAGTTAGGATCGTTTTCCCATAGCCAGCGATTTTCGGCAAGCATTACGATGTTGAATTTTGTTTCCCGCTCAAGAGTTGAGGGGTCGTTTAGCAAGTTGTAGACTCCCTCTGTTTCATCAGGCCAGTTAGTTGGTGGATAACCGTTTGTTTTGTAATAGACAACGCTCCATCCTTTGATGACACCTATTGGAACAAACTCTGAGCCGTTAACCATTATTCTAGCGCCTTCAACGTAAGGTCGTTGTGCAATTACGCGAAGAGCTACTACCCCATAGGACGGAAGACTTTGAGAACTTTGCAAACCAAAAACTGGCAAAACTCCCAAACGACTAAAGAGAAAAAGAAGCGCGATAGCTAAAAGAGTACGTATCGAACGTTTCATCCCTTATACCTTCAGATTGCCTTTATTGGTGTATGTCGTATTAAGATTTAATAAACGTTTCCCTTTACTTGCAAGATAAAGATCCAGACGAAGTGAAAAGTAACACGCACGCTCAAAAGCAGTCTCAACAATAGGCGCATATTTGACCATTTTTAGATGACCAAGAGCAAAGATTTGATGACGGTAGCTAATATCCAGATGTAGGGTGCTAATCATGTATATAACATTGGCTACAAAAATTCTCGCTCCTGCTTTGGACTTGATAAAACGTACTAATGTCGCAGAATATTTACAAATACTTGAAAGGACTCAATGGCTCAAACAAAAAGAAATTATGGATATTGCCCAAAGCAAGTTAAGAGTGCTGCTAAGATTTGCCTATGAAAGTTGCCCCTATTATCATAATATGTTCAAGGATCTTGCACTCAAGCCAGATAACATTAAAACGGTTAAGGATCTGGTCAAACTGCCAATACTAACAAAAGAGATTGTCAGAAACAATTCAGCCAAGATGATAGCGAGGAGCTTTCCAAGGTCTAGGTTGATACGAAATAGAACAGGTGGATCAACAGGAGAGCCGTTGGACTTCTTTACGACCAAAGAATCTTGGAGCTGGGAACACGCTGCAGCATTTCGCGCATATGGATGGTCCGGTTACCAACTTGGCGATAAACAGGCATTAATGTGGGGTCACCCGGTCGATTTGGTTAAATTTCAAA
>Ga0209636_10003499_pt1 | contig 15988 bp, 12 predicted proteins | sample DeeMarSWOR152_54_FD_187464 | JGI IMG/M metagenome (GOLD analysis project Ga0209636, IMG submission 187464) | Marine sediment microbial communities from White Oak River estuary, North Carolina - WOR-1-52-54 (SPAdes) (version 2) | ecosystem: Environmental > Aquatic > Marine > Intertidal zone >...
CTCCTTAAAAGGAAAAAGGTGCTCAGTTAACAAACTTGTTGGTGAGCCGTTAACCACATAACCAGCTCATGAACCAGATGGGCCTGAAAAAAGGCCCCCTGGTTATGAGCGATATTAGCCATGTTGGATTCAGCGCAGTAACTCGATTGATAAATCATAGATATATGGCGGTAGATTACCATCAATTGATTGATTCAGGTTATGAAGTGAGGAGGGATCTGGGCAATGAAACGCGAAAATCGTAAGATTGTGCGGACAACTACCTGGTCCGCCGGACCTGGCTGCCATGGCGGCTGTGGGGTACTTGCACACATCGAGGATGGCAAACTGGTTAAGATTGAAGGTGACCCGGATCATCCCTGGAATCAGGGACGTCTCTGCGCCAGGTGTCTGGCGATGCCACAATATGTAAATCATCCCGACCGGTTGACCACTCCTCTCAAGAGAGTGGGAGAGCGCGGAGAGGGCAAGTGGCAGGAGATTTCTTGGGACGAGGCCTTTGACCTCATAGAGGAAAAACTGGGCACAATCCGGGAAGAATTCGGTCCAGAGAGTGTGATCTTCTCCATGGGCACTGGCAGGGACATCGGGCCCTGGATATGCATGCTCGCCTATGCATACGGCAGCCCCAATGTCATGTTCGCCCTCAGTGGAGTTGCCTGTTATAGCCCGAGGATCGCCGCAGTGGATACTGTCCAGGGAGATTACTGCATACTCGATGCGGCCCAATGGTTACCAAAACGTTACGACGACCCGAAGTATAAAATCCCAGAGTGCATAATAATTTGGGGCTACAATATCCCGGCCTCATGCCCAGACAACGTCTTTGGGCACTGGATCATCGATCTTATGAAGAGGGGCACGAAAATTGTCGCCATAGACCCGAGGTTGTCGTGGTTCGCCTCAAGGGCGAAAAAATGGCTCAGGCTCAGGCCAGGGACGGATGGGGCCCTGGCCATGGGCTTTCTCAATGTGATTGTTAATGAGGGTCTGTACGATGAAGGATTTGTTGAAAAATGGACAAATGCCCCCTTCCTGATCAGAACCGATACTGGCAAATTGCTTCGAGAGAGTGACTTGATCGAGGGCGGTGCCGCGGGCAACTTTGTAGTGTGGGACACCGCAAGAGGGATACCGGTAGTGTGGGATTCCGGCGGGGTAGAGTACCGATCGGCAGACGCAAAACCAGCCCTGGACGGAGAGCATGAAATCGGCCTTGCAGATGGAACTAAAGTGCCCGTTAAAACTGTTTGGACCGTGTTTCGCGAGCAGGTGGCCCACTATCCGGTGGAGCGAGTGTCCGAGATCACCTGGGTTCCTGAGAAAGATATTATCGAGGCAGCACGCTTTTACGCCACAAGCAAACCTGCGTCCATACATTGGGGTGTTCCTATTGATATGACACCCGCGATCACCCCCACTGTTCAAGCAATCGCTAACTTATGGTGCATCACCGGGAATCTGGATATACCCGGTGGGAACGTGATTTCCCGCTTTGCCTTTGATGCGGTTGCGTACGCTTTGCCTGGGGCCAAGGGGGTCATCAAGTTGGCATCTAAAGAAGCTGACAAAAAAAGGGTCGGGGCTGACCGATACGGGCCCTTGAATAGATTCATCTGGCGAGCGCAGACGGATATGGTTCTCGATCAGATCTTCACCGAGGATCCCTACCCCATCAAGGGTATGTGGATACAGACATGTAATCCTGTGGCCGGCATAGGCCTTGACCCGAGAAGATGGGTAGAAGCCCTTAAGAAGCTTGACTTTGTGGTTGCGGTTGACCTTTTCATGACGCCCACAACTCAATTGGCCGATATGATTCTACCGGCGGCCAGTTTTCTTGAAAAAGATGGCGTCCGGAGTTGGTGGGTGCCTCTTCAGAGCATCAACAAGGCTCTGTCAGTCGGCGAATGCAAGCCCGATGTGGAGATCAACTTCGAGTTGGCCAAGCGATTTGACCCGAATTTTCGCTGGCACGACATTCATGAACTTTTCGATGAAATCATCAAGCCTTCTGGCATGACCTTTAGAGAGCTGCAGGGAAAAGGCTGGGCCTTTCCACCGGAAGGTCACCCCAGTGCCCCCTATCACAGGTTTGAGAAGGGGTTGCTGCGGCCGGACAGAAAGCCCGGGTTTCAAACCCCTTCTGGTAAGATTGAGTTATACTCATCGCTGCGTGAAGAGTGGGGACTAGAGCCCATCGCCCACTATGAAGAACCACCGTTCACACCCATCAGCCAGCCTGAACTGCATAAAAAGTACCCCCTGATCTTGTCCACGGGGAGAAGGTCCCCAGCGTACTTCCACGCGGAGCACAGGAACATCCCGTGGCTGCGAGAAATTGAGCCCGATCCCCTGATTGAAATCCATCCCGATACGGCCAAGTCACTCGATATCGCCAACGGGGAGTGGGTCTGGGTCGAAAATTGGCTCGGCAGGTGCAAATTTAAGGCAAAAGTTACCCTCGTGGTGCCTCCGTGGATGGTGATGGCTACTCACGGCTGGTGGTTTCCCGAAAAGCCCGGGGAAGAGCCTTCACTGTTCGGCGTATGGGAATCGAACGTAAATCAGCTTATTCCCATGGGCTTCCAGGGTAAAGACGGTTTAGGTGCCCCCATAAAGCATCTGCTTTGTGAAGTTTACAAGGTCAATAGAAGAGAGGAGGGGGAAAATGCCTGAGAAATGTAAATATGGCCTGTTGATCGATTACGAATACTGCACCGGTTGCTATACGTGTCAAGTCGCCTGCGCCCAAGAATACAACTGGCCGGCAGGGATGGGGGGAATACGAGTAATTGAAGTTGTCCAGAAGCTGCCGAATGATAAGGCATATCTCACCTACCTGCCCTTTCCTACCGAACTGTGTATCTTGTGCACACCTCGCACCAAGAAGGGGCTTGAGCCGGCTTGCGTGAAGCACTGTATGGCATCCTGCATGAAATACGGGCGGATCGAGGAGCTCGTAAAGGAAATGGGCAAGAAACCAAGAATGGTGCTCTGGGTACCACGATCTTAATTTTGGGACCTCTGAAGAGTCAAAATTAATTTACTCCAAGCGCCTAACCAGGGTTTGCAGTTGACCGCCTTGCCCTAGGTGATTCTTTTAGTGGTGTCCCGCCCTCCATATCTCAATCAATATTCGTCGCTTTTCAAAGTTATCCTGGAGTGAACATTAGTAGGTGAACTCCGGAACCTTGAGATACGCTCCAACCCTTCCTATTTTCTCTCCCTCCTCCAAATATTTCTGGAGTTTCCGGAGTTTTATAGGGTGTATTTCCATAACCTGTTCATTATATGGCAAATTCTATTTTTGATTAGCGAAAACCCTTGTCCTTTCGCTTCCGTGCTTTCGAGGTGACCCTTTCAGGGCTTGCAGGCGGGGAATACTTACCCCTTCCTGCTCACCCTCGATGGGTACCCCACCTCTCCAGCAATTTACGCTCAAGGACAACGGTTTTCTCCAAAGATTAAGGAAACTCCAGCAAACATTTCCGTTGACTTTCTCCAACCAATTCGGTATCCGTACCCGTAGAGGCTCTCTGCTTAAACGAGTCGGGCTAAAAATCCAATCCTTAATCTTTTCGAGATAGTCATGAGGGTAGGATTCCAGAAGATGCCGATACTAGGCCTCCAAAGGGACTTTATATCTCTTTGGAGGCTCTTTTGCTTTAATCCTCGATAAAACACAGACCATGTGCTCGGGTCTAAGAATTGATAAAAATATCATTCACGGTATTAAGATTTGTCCGGTGTTGGGTTGTCAATGTGGTGAAGGTCAAAGTGGAGATCTTTGAAGTTCAGGGATCTATAAAATTAAATTCTGATCAACAGCAATAAAAGGAGGGTTAAGATGATAGATTTCATCGGCTTTCTCATTTTGTTGATTATCAGTGTTGTTGTCTCTGCGATCTTACATTTCGTCTTTAAGTATTACATTGTACCGGGATGGTGGTCTTATTTGTCCAAAGTCCTCATCGGATGGGTCGGTGCACGGTTGGGTTCCCCGGTATTTGGTCATTGGTGGCAAGGCTTAAATTATAAGGAAGTCTTTATTGTCCCTGCAATTCTGGGCTGTTTATTACTTTTGATCTTTGCAGTGGACTTTATTAAGACTTGTGCAACCATTTCCAAGGGTAAGGGATAACCACCTATGATCAAGGGGTCGCGTCTGCGCTTTTGGCAAAAAGGGCTCATGGTTGCGAAAAGTGTACGCCTGACGCTCAGATGAATATCATACCCTAAGGAGAAGGCAGGGTCATCACGGCCCTGCCTTCTTATTGCCATTTTTCGGTTGAGTTTCCAGTGGAAACCAAGGGTCAAACCCTACGTTCTAAGTGAGGGAAGTAATTCGAGTTCACAAACTCATTCAGATGAAAATTAACAAGGACAATTAGCTTGAAATACGCACAGCAGCTTTAAGACGAGGCTTGCCAGCGACATAGCTAAGCCGTCAGCTTGACTGAGAATCATGGTCGTGTCATCTATGCCTGGTGCAACCCTTTGTTTCTTTTGTTGCGTGCGTGCACGACGTTCTGCTCTCTTTTTCTCCTGTTCTTTCAGCGGGCTCGGGCCTTGAGTTTTGAATTCAGTCATGCTTATTTGCCCTTATGGCAGGGCCACTACGAATAGAGTTCCCAGGAGTCCTTTGCCACATAACCTCACGGGGGGTAAATATCCCGCTCGTACAATCCCCTGAATTCTAACCCTCTCTATTTCCGTAGATATAGATGAAGTAGCTCAATACGTGTTTTTATGTACAAGTCTGGAGTATGAATGGGGAATGAGGCCGAGCCCATTTTCCCCTTATAGAAACCAGTTCGGCATGTTATAAGGTAAACTTGATCATACCTTGACTAATTATCAAGAAACCCGGGCCGGATTGAGAGGCCCTTTCCAGCGCAAGAAGGCGATAGAGAGTCTGCGGAGGAGCGGAAGCGGGAAAAAGAATAGTGATCCATGGCCTAGCCCCAGATCTTAGTCCACCATTATGATAAAAATCGTTTCCGCTGAGACCGAGGAATTACTTGAGAAGGCAAGGGGGCTCTTCCTGGAATATGCCGTTTCCTTGGAATTTGACCTCACTTTTCAGGATTTTGAGCAGGAGATGGCTGATTTCCCGGATGAGTATTCTGCGCCACATGGTTGTTTACTTTTGGCTTTGTATGGTGAGGAGTTGGCGGGATGTGTGGCTTTAAGAGGTCTCGGTAACGGAATTTGTGAGATGAAGCGGCTCTATGTAAAGCCGGCCTTTCGAGGATTGAAGGTCGGCAGAGCACTTGCTGAAGCTATTATCAAAGCAGGAAAAGATCTAGGATACACCCACATGAGATTGGATACAGTTCCCTATATGAAGGAAGCTATTAGTGTATACAGGTCATTGGGGTTCAAGGAAATAGACTCTTATCGATATAATCCGATCGAGGGGGCAACGTATATGGAACTCGCACTCGATTAATGGTCGGGAATTATAACCCAAAGAATCTTATGAGGAAAATCAAGGAGTACTGCCATGAGTCAAATCAGAAAAATTCGGAAGGTCCTGAAGAGTAAACCCACCATTGAGGGAGCTGGTGTTCACCTGAAGCGGGCATTTGGCTTCAGTGAGGTCCCGGCGTTCGACCCGTTCTTGCTTCTCGATGATTTTCACTCGGACAACGCTGAATACTATCTAAAGGGGTTTCCATGGCACCCGCATCGTGGGATCGAGACTATCACCTATGTTCACCATGGCGTTGTGGAGCATGGGGACAGCATGGGGAACAGGGGCGTCATCAACTCCGGTGATGTGCAGTGGATGACAGCCGGTAGCGGAATCATCCACCAGGAGATGCCAAAGGGTGATGCAAACGGCCTGATGTGGGGTTTCCAACTTTGGGCCAATCTACCGGCGTCGCAGAAGATGATGGATCCTCGTTACCGGGACGTAAAAAGGCAGCAAATCCCAGAGGTCACCTTAGAAAATGGTGCGAAGATCAGGATTATCTGTGGCGAGGTCAGCGGGAGGAGAGGACCTGTCAGGGACATCGTCATCGATCCTGAATACCTGGATATCACTATCCCGCCGGGATCAGAACATATTCACCCGGTTAAGAGGGGGCATACCGTCTTTGCTTACGTTATTGAGGGAAGAGGATATTTCTGTATGGAGAAAAACCCGTTCACTTATGAGGTAGAAGGAGTGAACTACTTCGACATTCAAAGAGATCCCTTCGTAAGCAATGAAAATCTCCTCCTATTTGATGACGGTGACGAGGTGATGGTCTCAACGGAGGATGAAGCGGTTAGGTTTCTACTCATATCTGGAAAACCCATTGGCGAACCGGTTGCTTGGTATGGTCCTATAGTAATGAATACGCAAGAAGAACTGAGGATCGCCTTTGAAGAGTATAACAAGGGAACATTCATCAAGCATAAGACGAAGTAACTGCGTGTTATGACCTGATACTAAGCAGACTTGATCGTCATTAATCCTGAATTTGCATTATTGACGGTTCAAAACCCGATCCCAAGCCCATCCTCGTCAAAGGCCTTCAAGAGCACCATGACTGTGTCCGATGAAGGCCTTTTTTGCCTTGGAGACAGACGATTTGCGCCAATCTGACCAGGCCTAATCTGATACCCCCCTCCCGCTCTGCTAGCAGAAAACGATATTCCTCCTTGACAGGAGTTCAAACAATATTTTAAAAGCCGATTAAAATAGCGTTTGAACTCACCTCTTTTATTTTAACCTGGATTCCCGTATCCGGGCTGAGGAGAGATTCGAATGAGAGATACCAAAACGAGGATCCTCGATGCGGCTGAAAAGGCGATCATCGAGCATGGCGCTCACAAGGCGACGCTGCGGATGATCACGGCCGAGGCAAACGTGAACCTCGCGGCCATCAACTATCATTTCGGATCGAAGGAAAACCTCGTGGATGAGATCTTCGCCAAGTATATATGGCCCATGGAAGAGGATCGGATCCGACGGTTGGATAAGGCAGAGGCCGAGGCTGGTGAAGCAGGTCCTGACTTAGAGACGATTATCCGCTGTTACCTAGAGCCCTTTCTGGATTTCATTGAGAAACACCCCGACCACAACCATCTCTTTTTCCAACTTCACAAGCCCACTGGCAGTTGGAAACGGTTCCGGTGGCAGGCTTACAGATTGATTGAGCCAGGGTTGAACCGGTTTTTCATGGCCCTCTCCCGGGCGCTGCCGGACATGCCGCGGGAGAGCTTGCTGGCACGCATGGCCTTTATGCTATCGTCCATCACCTTGCTCCTGAACAACTACTGGATTGTATGGGAATTTCAGGCGCTGTTTGCTCTGTCCTATACGCCCCAGCAACTGGTCGATGAGCTGGTAGCCTACACCGCGGCCGGATTTCGGGGGGAATTAGCTGATAAACCGAAAAGGCACTGAATAAGGGTGCCACAGATATCCAGATTTGAAAGATCGTCGGTTCTGGGGCCAACCCGGTGAATCTTCGGCGTAGCTGTTGTGACGGTGAAAGGGAGATCTTGGAAATGAAAACCTGGGGAGTCATTTTATCAGCCTTGATTCTTCTGCCCTCAGCCATCATAGCGGAGGAAAGGAAACCAGGTCTGCCACCGGCTAAGGTGGTAGTGGCCCAGATACAGGAAAAAATGGTTGTGGAGAACACCCCGATCGTCGGGGTGCTGTATTTCGACAGGGTTAGCAGTCTTTCAACGGAGGTGGCCGGCCTGGTCAGGTCCGTTCACTTCCGTGAAGGGGACCGAGTGAAGAGAGGAGGGGTGCTTCTCACCCTCAACACGGATTTCATCGACAAGGATATCGAGCTGGTGGAAACAAAGATCGAGCAGGTCGGAGTGCAGATCGAAAAGACCGATAAGGATCTGACGAGGTTTAAAAGGCTCTATCGCCAGCAGGCTATCCCCGAAAGGGAATACGACGACGTCGGTTTTAAGCGCCGGGACCTGGTCAAACAGAGCGATGCACTGAAAAAACAGCTCGAAATAGCCCGGCTGAAAAAGGCCAAGGGCGTTATTCGGGCGCCCTTCAACGGAGTTATCCTGGTAAAAAACGCCGAAGTGGGTAACTGGATCGCCCCGGGCCACGAGCTTTGTCGCATCGGTTCCTCCGAGGATGTCTTTGTCAAGGTCCCCGTGGCCGAGGAATTGCTGGTCTACTCCAATAAAGGTAATGTGGTGGACGTAACCGTCAACGCCTTCGACAAGAAACTCAAGGGAACAATTGCCGGGATCATGCCGGTCGCTGACCCCAGGACCAAGAATGTCATGCTGAAGATCCGGCTGCCTCGCATGGAGATGGCCGTAGAAAACCTGTCCGCAACCGTATTCGTTCCCGTGAGCGGGCGCAAGCGACTGAAATTGATCCCCCGTGATGCCCTGGTTATCCTCCAGGGCAAAGATATCGTGTTCACAGTCAATGACAACAAGGCAGTTCCAGTCCCGATCCACATCGTCTCATTTCTGGGCGAATTTGCGGGGATCAAGGCCTCGGAGATCCCCGACGGCGCCATGGTGGTCGTGGACGGAAACGAACGCCTCCGGCCCGAGCAGCCTGTGGAAATCATCGAGATCAGCTCAGAGGACAAGTCCTCGTGAACCGAACGAAAACCCGCGTGATGCGGATGCCTCATGAGAACGCCTGAGATACAATAAGGTAACAACCGTGGACCTGATCAAGTTCGCAATCTCGAGACCGGTCACCATTGCGGTATTCGCAATCCTGATCGTGTTGTTCGGCGTCATCGGGCTTACCCGCCTGCCAGTGCAACTGGCCCCGGATACCGAGCTGCCCCAAATTGAGGTGCACACGCAATGGCCTGGCGCAACGCCCACCGAGATGGAAAACAACGTGGTCGAAAGACAGGAGGAAAAGCTCAAAAGCCTTCTGGACCTCCAGAAGATGGAGAGCTCGTGCTTCAATGGCTTCGCCAAGGTCACCTTGACATTCGATCTGGCAACGGACATCGACACGGCCATGCTGCGGGTGGCCAATAAACTGGATGAGGTCACGGACTACCCGGAAAATGTCGAAAAACCGGTCCTCTCGACCACTGGAGCCGGCGCGAGGCCGATCATCTTCTTTGACCTCAAGATGCTCACAGGCGATCCCTCTGAGGTGGCGAGATATCAGACCTTTTTGGAGAATGACATCAAGCAGTACATCGAGCGAGTCAGCGGCGTAGCCTCAGTGATGATCTTCGGCGGCACCCGAGAGCAGCTCGAGATCATTCTGGATCCGGTGAAGATGGCCCGGCACAGCATCACCATCAATGAAGTAATGTCACGTGTGGTTGCCGCAAACCGTGACACCTCCGCAGGCCTCCTGAACATTGATCGGAAAAGCTATCGGATCCAGACGGCAAGCAAGTTCCAGAAAATAGGTGACCCCCTGGACGTGGTGATCTTCGATGATGGGATCAAGCGGACCCTGTTGCGGGATATCGCCACATCCCGGATCGGTTATGAAACGCAGCGCTGGTCAGTGCTTGAGAGCGGAGCGGACAGTATCGTCCTCCCCGTCAAGCGGCAGCGGGGGTCTAACGTCCTGAACATAGTCAGGAAGGTCAGGGAAGTGGTGAACTGGCTAAATGAAGAGGTGCTGGCGGATAAGAATATGTACCTCAAGTGGACCATTGACCCGTCGCGCTACATCCTTAGTTCCATTGCGCTCGTTAAAAACAATGTCGTTATCGGCGGGCTCCTTGCAGCCTGCTCACTGCTGTTGTTTCTCAGGAGCTTCCGGACCACCCTCACCGCGGCCGTGGCCATCCCCGTGTCCGCCATAGGGGCCTTTATCTTTCTCTGGCTCTTCAACCGGAACCTGAACGTAGTCAGTCTCGCCGGCATCTGCTTCGCGGTGGGCATGCTCGTGGACAGTTCCATCGTGGTGCTGGAGAACATCGACCGGCACCGCAAGATGGGGAAAAAGACCTTCGATGCGGTCTATGATGGGGCCAGGGAAGTCTACGGTGCTGTGCTGGCCTCCACTCTGACCACAGTCGCCGTGTTCCTCCCAGTCATCTTTATTCGACAGGAGGCCGGTCAGCTCTTTAAGGACATTGCCATCGCCATCAGCTGCGCGATCCTCATCAGCCTGTTCGTCTCAATGACCGCCATCCCCACAGCCATGCACCTGCTTTACCTCAAGGCCCGGGACAAGAAGGAAAAAAGGGACAGCCTGATCGTCCGCTTTGGACGGGGCTTCGTCAACCTGATCATGTCCCTTTCCGGTTTTTTCCAAAGGAATGTCCGGACACGGTTGGCCTGCGTGGTAGTGTTTACTTCGCTTGCGCTGATAGGGTCCTGGGTACTCATACCCAAGGCTGAATACCTGCCCCAGGGCAACCGTAACAGCATCTTCAATATCTTGGTGCCACCCCCGGGATATTCCCCGGAGAAGCGCCGGGAGGTGGGAGAGTACATATATAGCCAGGTCGAACCCTACATGAAGGAAAGGGGCAGGGACGGGATGCCGCAGATCTCGAACCTCTTCTATGTGTCAGCCGACGAGTTTTTCATCTTCGGTGTCAAGTGCACGGACAAAGATGAGACGAGGGCTAAAGAGCTGATCCCCCTAATGACCAGGATCATCCATTCCCTGCCCGACATGTTCGGCGTGAGCCTCCAGCCCGGTATCTTCGAGGCCGAGCTGGGAAGGGGTCGGACGGTAGACGTAAACGTCTCCACGGAGAACCTCGGTGAAATGGTACGAGCCGCCGGCATGCTCTTCGGGGCCATTGGCCAGGCTATTCCCCAGGGCCAGATCCGGCCAGTTCCCTCCCTAGAGATTACATACCCCGAGTGCAATATCGTTCCGGATCGGTCCAAGCTGGCTGCCAATGGACTGACCGAGGCGGATCTTGGCGTTTACGTGGACGTGCTCATGGATGGCCGGAAAATCGACGAATATCGGCCAGAGGGCGTAAACCAGATAGACCTCGTGGTCCGCGGCAAGGACACAGATTTCCAGAGCCCCGAGGACATCCTGAACTGCTCGATCGTTAACAGTCACGGCAAGCTTATCCGGATCGGCGACGTGGCTCATATCGAGTACACGCAGGGGATGACCCAGATCGACCGCCTGGAGAAGAAACGCAATATCCGGTTGGAAGTCACCCCGCCGGATACCGTGCCCTTGCAGGCTGCCATTGAAACGATCCAGCAGACCGTTGACGCGGTGGCCCAGAACGGACTGCTGGAGAATGTCGAGGTCAACCTGGGCGGCAAAGCCGACAAGCTGGTGGAAACCCGGCGGGCGCTCCAGTGGAATTTCCTGTTGGCTATGATCATCACATACCTGCTGATGTCCGCCTTGTTTGAAAATTTTCTCTATCCATTCATTATTATGTTCACAATCCCGCTGGCGGCTGTCGGCGGGTTCATTGGGCTGCGGCTGGCGAATACCCTAATCGCACCGCAGCCGCTCGACGTGCTGACCATGCTCGGCTTTGTGATCCTCGTCGGCACGGTGGTGAACAACGCCATACTGATCGTCCACCAGACCCTCAACAACATTCGGTACAGGGAGATGGAGGGGCTTGCAGCGATCTCGGAATCCGTGCGGATCCGAATCCGGCCGATATTCATGAGCACCTGCACCACGATCTTGGGAATGTCCCCTCTGGTGGTCTCCACGGGCTGGGGAAGTGAACTTTACCGGGGCATCGGGTCCGTCCTTATCGGCGGCCTGGGCCTGTCAACACTATTTACCCTGTTCGTCATCCCAGCGCTCCTGGCTTTTTTCATCAAGTTCGAGAAGAACCGGGAAAGGACAAATTAATCTACAAAATGCGCTCCGCTTGATCAACTCGGCTGCGTCGGACAGTCGGGCCTTTAATCAGAAAACCCATCAATGCCCGATCGATGCCAAAACGCATGCCAAACCACTTTGATAAAAGAGTTTCCCACGGCACAAGATCACGCGTGTCAAATGAGCTTGAGCACGAGACTATATGTTCCTACGGATGGAAGGTAATATGAATTTACTAACGAAAATGTGTATATTACGGGCGCTTCAACATGTCTCTGATGATACCTGGGTAGAAACGACAGTGACGGCTGCTTTAAAGGAATGTGCCAAAAGAAGGTGTCAAGCATGCGCTTGACCCTTGAGGATAGGTGGAATAATGAGAAAAGTTGACATACGGGAGGCGAGAAAATGGCAGAACCACTCCAGTCTCTTCAGAAAGGAGACGCTCTACTCATAGTCGATGTGCAGAAGGATTTCTGTCCGGGCGGTGCCCTCCCCATCCAGGAAGGCGACAAGGTTGTTCCGGTTCTCAACCGGTGGATCAAGGCTGCACGCGAAAAAGGCATTCCCATTTATGCATCCCGCGATTGGCATCCCATGCAACATATGAGCTTTCAGGATCAAGGCGGCAAGTGGCCTCCGCATTGCGTCCAGGACAGTGACGGTGCTACGTTTCATCCGGACCTCGAGCTGCCCGATGATGTCGTGAAGATCACAAAGGGCATCCGCTTTGATCACGACCAGTACTCTGTCTTCGATCAGACCGGCCTTGCTGAGCAACTCAAGCGCAACACGGTGAAGCGCCTGTGGGTTGGCGGCTTGGCTCAAGATGTCTGTGTGCTTGAATCAGTGCTCGGTGCGCGAAATGCAGGGTTTGAGGTTAAGGTCCTCAAAGAAGCCACAAGGCCAGTAACCCCGGAGGGAGGAAAAGAAGCGATCCGAAAAATGAAGGAGGCAGGGGCGAAAATCGTGGAATGAGAGTAGTCAGGCCTTCGATCAAGTCCGTAGAACCCTTGCTGAAGCTATTACCAAAGCGGGATCAGACGGTCGACAATGCTGAGGAATCAAAGGCATGGGCATCTTTGAATCGGATCCAACTTAGAGGTTGCCATGAAGGCGATTTGCGTCCACGAATTTGGGGATCCTGAGGTTATGCGCATAGAGGACGTACCGGATCCAAGACCTGCTCCAGGACAGGTGGTTGTGCGGATAAAGGCCGTCGGGGTGAATCAAGTCGATACCTATATAAGAGCTGGGGTTTACTCCATAAAGCCCGCTCTGCCCTATACCCCGGGGATGGACGCAGCCGGTGTTGTTGAATCCACCGGTGATGATGTGAGCCGCGTGGCGGTCGGCGACAGGGTATACTCCGCTGGCACTATCACCGGGGCTTATGCCGAACTCGCGCTTTGCGATCACTTCCAGATCCATCCACTACCGGAAAGGGTCTCCTTCTCACAGGGCGCTGGCGTCAACGTGCCCTATTCGGCCGCGTATCGAGCCCTTTTTCACCGTGCTCATGCCTTGCCAGGCCAGGTCGTCTTGGTTCACGGCGCGACCGGTGGCGTAGGTATTGCTGCAGTGCAGCTCGCGCGTGCAGCTGGCATGATGGTCCTCGGCACTGGAGGCACAGAGCGAGGTCGGCGCCTGGTGAGAAAAGAGGGTGCACATCATGTGCTCGACCATCATGCCCCTCACTATCTGGAACAAGCGCTTGAGTTGACTAATGGACGAGGTGTAGATGTCATTCTGGAGATGCTTGCCAATGTGAATCTGGGCAGGGACCTCGGTGCTCTAGCACAGGGTGGCCGCGTTGTGGTCATTGGGAGTAGGGGCACTGTTGAGATCAATCCGCGCGATGCAATGACGCGGGACGCCACCATTTTGGGGATGCTTGTGATGAACGCCTCCAAGAGTGAAACCTCTCGCATCCATTCGGCACTGGCTGCCGGTCTAGAGAACGGCACGCTGCGTCCAGTCGTGGGTCAGGAGTTGCCATTGACGGAGGCTGCCCGTGCGCATCATACATTGTCGGAATCCGGCGCGTACGGAAAGATCGTGCTGATTCCATGAAGGCCAAAGGCCTTCATCATAGTGCAGTTAAAGGGAGGAGTGAAAATGTCGGGAATTGGAAGAGTGGGTAGAGCGGCCATCATCTTTGCTCACGCACTCGTCGGGTGGGCGTATTGTGGGGCGCTCATCGGAATCGGCAGACAGCTGTTCCCAATGCAGACCACGCTTGTAATCCACGCGATAGGCGCGCCTGTGGGCTTTGCGCTCATATCGCTTTTCTACTTCCGGAAGTTCGGTTTCACCAGCCCAATACGGACGGCCCTGCTGTTTCTCTCGATCGTAGTTGCTCTCGACCTCCTCCTCGTAGCTCCCGTCTTTGAAAAGAGCTTTGCCATGTTCGCGAGTGTGCGTGGCACGTGGATACCCTTCGCTCTCATCTTCATAGCGACGCTTGTAACTGGCCTCCTCACGGGGAGGAGCACCTCATCGAGATCCAGTTCCTTCAGGAGATCGACAGTATAGGAGTGGGGCGCATATGAACGTAGGATACATCCTAACACAGAAGGCAAAACAAATAGGTGGCTCCGAGGCGCTGGTCTTCGAAGGCAAGCGCCTCACTTACAGAGACCTTAACAACAGGGTGAACCGCTTGGCCAATGTGTTCCTGGATATGGGAGTAGAGAAGGGCGACCATGTCCTCCTCCTCGCACAGAACTGCAATGAATTCATTGAAGCCTACTTTGCCCTTGCCAAGATTGGCGGGGTCCTGGTGCCCGTCAACTGGCGTCTGGCACCAAGGGAAATAGAGTACATCTGCACCAATTCCCAGTCAGTTGCCTTCCTCATGCAGGATGACTACGTCCCGGTCGTGGATGCAATCCGGGAGAAGCTAGAGGGCGTCAGAACCTACATTTGCATTGGGGAAGGCTCACCAGGCAACATGAAGAGCTACGATCAACTCCTTGAGGCGCACCCGGCACGCGAACCCGAGCTGAAGTGGGAGGTAGGCCTGGACGATGATGTGGCAATCATTTATACCTCGGGCACTACCGGGCGGCCAAAGGGGGCTATCCACACCCACGCTGGCCACCTCTGGCACGCTGCAAATTCAGCTATCGGGTTTCAGGTACGACCGGATGACAGAAGCATTGTGTGTTGCCCTCTGTTTCACGTTGCTGGCTTCCATAACTTTAGCTTTCACATGTACTATGTAGGCGGCACAGTGATCATGCACAATGGTTTCAATGAGACCAGGATCTTTGAGGATATAGAAAGGGAGAAGGTAACCCTTCTCTTTGCAGTATCATCGATGATAGTGAGGCTGGTGGAGCATCCCGATATGGGTCGTCATGACCTGAGTTCTCTTCGCAAGATCTGGACAGGCGCTGAGCCATTTCCCATACCTACTATCCGCAGGATAAAGGAGACCTGGCCGGCATTGGAATTTATCCAGGCCTACGGGTTCACCGAGGGAATCTCAACGACTTCCTTTCTTGAAGATAAATGCGCGATAAGCAAGATCGGCTCTGTCGGCAAGCCCTTCTATGGTGTTGAGGCCATGGTCGTGGATGAACAGGGTAATGAGGTGCCGCCTGGAGGCACAGGCGAGCTCGTGCAGAAAGGCACTCAGGTGATGCGCGAATACTGGAGCAAGCCCCCGGAAGCGGGCCCGACCTTTGACGAAAGGGGCTGGTATCACTCCGGCGATCTGGTAAGGCTGGACGAGGAAGGCTACATGTACATTGTGGGCAGGATTAAGGATATGATCATAAGTGGTGGTGAGAATATATACCCCGCCGAGGTAGAACAGATCCTCTACACTCATCCAAAGATCAAGGAGGCAGCTGTCATAGGCGTGCCTGATGAGAAGTGGGGTGAAGCAGTCAAGGCAATTGTCGTCCTTCAGCCAGGCGAGGAGATGAGCGACCAAGAGGTAATCGAATATTGCAAACAGAACATTGCAAGCTACAAGAAACCGAAATACGTGGAGTTCGTGGAGGAGCTGCCCAGGCTTGCCTCGGGGAAGATAGCAAAAGGAGAATTGAGGCGGAGGTTCGGCGGAAAAGCCCCCCCATCCTCTCTTGACTGATGAGAAAGAATACCTGGAGTTTCCTTAATTTTTGGAGAAAACCGTTGTCCTTGAGCGTAAATTGCTGGAGAGGTGGGGTACCCATCGAGGGTGAGCAGGAAGGGGAAAGCCAGCCCTTTAGAGGCTGGAAGGGGTAAGTA
>Ga0209636_10003500_pt1 | contig 15987 bp, 14 predicted proteins | sample DeeMarSWOR152_54_FD_187464 | JGI IMG/M metagenome (GOLD analysis project Ga0209636, IMG submission 187464) | Marine sediment microbial communities from White Oak River estuary, North Carolina - WOR-1-52-54 (SPAdes) (version 2) | ecosystem: Environmental > Aquatic > Marine > Intertidal zone >...
CAACGACACTTAAAAATTCGAGCATTGATTTTATTCAATTTGAACAAATCGGATAATGACCATAATCACTTGAATTTCAAGCTTTCAAAAAATAACTGTCGTTGTAGGGTTAAGCACTTCGTTTTGTCTCTATCCAGTTAAAAAATCCTAAAAACAAGCCCAGAGTTAAAAAGGCACCAGGTGGTAAAATAAGCAGTAGAACGGGTTCAAAGCTGGGACCGAAAATTGGAATTGCCCACAGTTTTCCATCACCGAATAATTCACGGACAATGCTAATCAGAGTTAATGCGAGCGTAAATCCAATACCCATACCAAGTCCATCAATAAATGAGTAGAATACGGAATTTTTTCCCGCGAAAGCTTCTGCACGCCCCAAAATAATACAGTTTACTACAATTAAGGGAACAAATATACCCAAAGCTTTGTGAAGTGCCGGAGCAAAACCAGCCATCACTAGATCGACAATAGTAACGAAAGTTGCAATAACAACGATATAAATGGGGATCCTGATCTTTTTTGGAACACCGCTCCGAATTAATGAGATTATGACGTTAGAACATAAGAGTACAAAAGTTGCAGCCAATCCCATACCGATGGCATTTTGAACCGAATTGGATACAGCAAGAGTGGGACAAAGTCCGAGTGCTAATCTGAACACTGGATTTTCCTTATAAAAACCTTTAAAGAATTCTTTCGTTATTGACATTTTTCATTCCTTAAAAATAATTTTTTTTGTTATTCTTGAGTTTCTTCGTTGCTTTTTTTAAAACTACCAATCTGTTTTTCTAACTTTTGAATCCCATTATTAATTGAATTTGTAACTGCTCGAGAAGAAATAGTAGCACCAGTAACGCTTGTTATTTCTCCTTTGTCTTTATCAACCGCCAATCCAGTTCCTTTCTTGCCAATAAATTGATCTTGAAACCATGGTGTAGTTTCGCCATATTTAATTTCTTCGATCTTAGTCCCGAGACCTGGTGTTTCTACTTGTTGCATAACTTTTATACCGATGATCGTTCCAATTGTATCTACTCCAACCATGGTTTCAATTTTGCTTGAATAACCTTGTTCTTTAGCAACGAAAGCATATCCGACAATATCTTTTCTTAATGTGTCCTTATACCCAATAAAATATCTCAATGTATCGGCAATGTAAACTGGTTCGATGGCATTTTTATTAGCCAAGGGTAAAGCAGCGAGAAGAGCACGTTCGGTAACTAATCTTTTTTGTTCCTCAATTCTTGGTTTCGTAATATTATTAATAACCGAAAGTGCTGCGCTAGCTACAGACGTCACCAGTAATAATATCAGACCTAATTTGATAATGTCTTTCATTTTTTATTCACCTTTCCAAATGTTTTCGGTTTAGTATATCGATCGATTAATGGAACGGTCAAGTTCATTAGTAGAATCGAATAAGAAACTCCTTCGGGATAGCCCCCAATCATACGAATTAATACCGTGATGGCTCCACAACCCACTCCAAAGAAGATTCTTCCCGATGACGTCACCGGGGAAGTGACCATATCAGTTGCCATATAAAATGCGCCGAGTATTAATCCACCAGAGAGAACGTGGAATAATGGATTTTCTCCGAAAATCCAGGTAAGAATAGCTACAGTACCAATGTAACTGAGAGGAATCCTCAATCCAATATATCGCTTATAGATTAGATAAACTGCTCCGATTAATAGAAGAAAAACAGATGTTTCTCCGATACAACCACCAATTTTTCCCCAGAATAAATTTCCATAAGAATCATAAAGCTGGCTAATAACTGTTTCAGCATTAGTGACCACATCTGTATCCTTGGCGAATTTAGCGATGACATCCTTCTGTTGCTTAAGGACATTTAAAGGTGTCGCACCGGTAATTGCTTCTATTCCAGATAGAGGAAATCCTCCTTCGGGAACATCTTTAAAAAGAGGTATTTTTGTAAGCCACAAGGCGATTTCTGACTTATTCTTGACCAATTCAGCAAACCATCCCAGTGGTTGGGTTTTAAAAATAGTCATGTGGGTTGGCCAGGATGCAAGCAAGAAGGCTCTGCCCAATAGCGCTGGGTTCATTGGATTATAACCCAGTCCACCGAAAGGAATTTTACCGATGGCAATAGCAAAAGCAGAGCCAATTACTGGAATCCACCAGGGAACTTCCGCGGGAACATTGAAAGCTAATAAAATTCCAGTAACGATGGCGCTTCCATCAGTAACAGTTATTGGTTTTTTCATCAACTTCTGCAAACCAGCTTCAGTAGCCACAGCAGAAATTATTGCCAGCAGAATTATCCAGCCAGCCTGAATTCCAAAAAAATAAATCGATCCAATAGCAGCAGGAATTAGAGAGATAACAACACCGTACATTATTTTGGGGATTGAATCTATATCGGTAATATGAGGGGAGGAAGACACAAAAAATTTGTTTTCCATAGGTCGTATTCCTTATCTCAGTAAATAATAATTACGCAGCTTTCGATTTCAACATCTTAGTCACTTCAAGTTTTCCGAATTTAACATGATGGATATGTCGAATTTTTGAGGGACAAACAAAAGCACATGAACCGCACTCGATACAATCTAACACACCTAATGTATATGCCTCATCAAATCTTTTGTATTCAATGACTCTTGCCAATATATTGGGAAGTAAATTCATGGGGCAGGCATCGACACAGCGGGCGCAACGGATACAGGGTTCTGGTTCGGGCAATTTTGCCTCTTTTTTCGTTAATGCCAGAATTCCTGAAGTTCCTTTTGTAACCGGGACTTCTAACGTGTATTGAGCAATGCCCATCATGGGACCACCATTGATGATTTTGACAGTATCGTCTGTAATTCCACCACAAAAATCGATTAAATTTTGAAATGGTGTCCCAATTCTAACCAAAAGATTTTTAGGCTCTTTGATACCTCTTCCAGTAACAGTAACCACACGTTCGTAAAGTGGTTTATTAGAGAATACTGCGTCGTACACAGCTTTTGCCGTGCCCACATTATGAACCAGACAGCCAACATCCATGGGTAATCCGCCTGCCGGTACGTTGCGATTGGTAATCGCTTTGATCAGTTGTTTTTCGGCACCTTGTGGATATTTTACATTTAATGGAATAACTGTCAACTTATCACCCGATTCATTGACAAGTTTCTGCATTAATGCAATAGCATCGGGTTTGTTTTTCTCGATGCCAATATAGCCTGTTTTACAGTCCAAAATTTTCATGATGATGCGAACGCCTTCAAGAATTTCATTTGGGCGTTCAAGCATTAATCGATGGTCTGCTGTTAAATATGGCTCGCACTCTGCGCCGTTAAGAATAAATGTATCGATTGGTTTGTTGGCAGGGGGAGAAACTTTTACGTGGGTTGGGAATGCTGCACCACCCATGCCAGCGAGCCCTGCCTGCTGAATTTTTTGCTTCATCTCATCAACATCCTGGGCAAAATAGTTGGCAATTGGCCTAATGGAGTGGGATAATTCATCTTTTCCATCACTTTCAATAATGATCGATAACACTTCTCCACCAACTGGATGTGGTCGCTTTTCAATTGCTGTAACTTTCCCCGAAACAGAAGCATGAGATGGTACAGATACAAAGCCTTTTGCTTCACAAACTTTGTCTCCAGTCTTAATCTCATCACCGACATTGACGATAGGTTCGGCTGGAGCTCCGAGATGTTGTTGAACAGGTATAATAATAGATTCCGGAAGTGGTAACACCTCAATCGCTATTTCCTCAGCAAGTTCTTTGTTTTCTGGAGGATGTACACCACCTTTAAAAGTCAGCTTCTTAAGTCTCATTTTACCTCGCTTGATAAGTGTGAAATGTCAAACGTGAGATGAGAATTGCAATTATTAATTTTTTTCGTTTCACGTCTGCCGTCTCACGTTTCACTTATATAATAATCTGTTTCAATCCATTTAATCCCTTCCTGCGGCAGGCAGGCGTTGGATCCGCGATCTATCAAAGAAATTACTTCAACCTCTGGATTTCATTAATGAATTCATCCATATCCTGAAAGTTGCGATAGACGGAAGCAAATCGGACATAAGCAACCTGATCGAGTTCTTTCAGGTGTCTCATTACCATTTCACCGATTTCTTTTGAAGACACTTCTTCTTTCGATTGGTCTTTCAAAGAATTTTCAACTTGACTCACCAATGAATTAATTTCGGCGATTGAAATGGGTCTTTTGGTACAGGCTAACATAATTCCCTGTTTTAATTTTTCGCGATTAAACGCTTCACGTCGTTGATCGCATTTTACCACCAATATTGGTGTTTCTTCGATATATTCTTTTGTTGTAAATCTGCGCTTGCAGGAGATACATTCCCTTCGTCGCCGAATCACCCTGCCGTCGCTCTTAGCCCGAGAATCAATCACTTTACTATTATTCACATTGCAATAAGGGCATCGCATAATTTGTCCTCTTCATTTTTAAGGTTCAAAATTATAGAGGGGGAATTGTTGGCACAACTCATAGATTCTGGAACGAACCTGCTCATAGACCGATTCATTGCCAATATTTGATAAAACTTTATCAATCATCCCTCCGATCTCGATCATTTCCGCTTCTTTCATTCCCCGGGTTGTTAGTGCTGGAGTGCCGATCCGAATACCGCTGGTAATAAAGGGGCTTTGGTCATCGAAGGGAACCATATTCTTATTTACAGTAATTCCTGCTTCCTCAAGCGTGTTTTCTGCCTTTTTGCCAGTCAGTCCCTTATTTCGGAGATCAACCAGCATCAAATGCGTGTCAGTACCTTTCGAAATTAAATTGTAATCCATATCGACGAGTTTTGCTGCCAATGCTTTGGAATTGTTAATTACCTGTTTAGAATATTTTTTAAATTCTGGTGTGAGGGCCTCTTTGAATGCAACTGCTTTAGCTGCTATGACATGCATCAGTGGCCCACCCTGAAAACCAGGGAATACGTTGGAGTCCACAATTTGAGAAATCGCTTTTAATTTGCCTTTTGGCGTCCGAATTCCCATATCATTCTCTTCGTCCTTTCCAATCAGAATCAATCCTCCACGTGGACCACGAAGGGTTTTATGAGTGGTTGAAGTAACTACGTGACAGTAGGGCAGCGGACTTTTATTTAATCCTGCAGCAATTAGCCCGGCTGGATGTGCGATATCAGCTATCAGTTTTGCACCAACTCGATCAGCAATTTCACGAAATGCTTTATAATCAATTTCCCTCGGATATGCACTGGCACCGGTAATAATCAGTCTCGGCTTTTTTTTGACCGCGATGTCTTCAACCTGGTTCATGTCGATATAACCTGTTTCCTTATTAACACCATAGGATACAATTTTAAAAAGGCGACCTGAGAAATTCACGGGACTCCCATGAGTCAGGTGACCGCCATGATCCAGATTCATACCCATTACTGTATCGCCGGGAGTTGCAAATGTAAAATAAGCAGCGATGTTCGCCTGGGAGCCTGAGTGTGGCTGGACATTGGCGTGTTCAGCTTGAAAAAGTTGTTTCGCTCGTTCACGTGCAAGATCTTCAGCAATATCCACAAAGGCACACCCACCATAGTATCGTTTTCCCGGATACCCCTCGGCGTATTTGTTGGTCATAACCTGTCCCATCGCTTCCAAAACAGCAACACTCACAAAATTTTCCGACGCGATCATTTCTAATTTATCATTCTGCCGGGCAACCTCATCTTTTATTGATTGATAAACTTCGGGATCAGTCTCTTTTAAATTCTTCATTTTCTAATCCTCTGCTAAGTACTATGCTATTTTTATAGTTGAATACTGTAATTTAGCCTATATTAATTCATTGCAAAATGTAATTCATCAAGCGTAGAGTGTAGCGCGTGGGGCGTAGCGCAGTGGTAGATTTATCACCTATCGCGCTACGCTCAACGCGCTACGATTTAGTGAAGTCAACATCCTGTTAATTGATGAATCTTATTGATTCGACGCAGATGTCGTTCCCCTTCAAATGGAGTTTTCAGCCAGACGTCCACAAGTTTCAGGGCGAGGTTATGATCAATAGTCTTTCCGCCCATCACTAAAATATTTGTGTTCACATGACGACGACTTTGCTCCGCCATCTCCAGGGAAGTGCATAATGCCGCCCGAATACCTTTTACCTTATTGGCGACAATAGACATACCGATTCCTGTGCTACAGAACAAAATTCCTCGATCTACTTTACCTTTAGCCACAGCTCTCGCTGCGAGAATGCCATAATCCGGATAATCAACAGAGTCAGTTTTGAAAGTGCCAAAATCTTCAGTACGGACACCGATTTGTTCGAGATGGTTTTTCACTTTTTTCTTTAATTCAAATCCCGCGTGATCGGAAGCTAATGCGATGATCATACCCTGTACTCGGTAGATTTCAAATTCAGAAATCAGTTAAACAATAAACTACCCATAGAATAGATATAAACACGATTTATTAAGCTGCATCCATTTGCAGGCAATAATGAGAAGGGTGGGAATTGGTACGGGTTTAATACCAAAAATAAAAATTATTCCCCTGACGAAAAGAAGTCCGTCAGGGAAATGAGCTTCCCCGACGGAAATTCGTTTATTTATAGATCCAATCGTAGCACGGATCTTTCGGTTTTGTTTGTCCTTTATGGAAGAAAAGATCTTCTTTCGTAGGTCTAAAATCTTTTACATAATTTATTCTTCGTTCAGCCATATCCTTGAACTGGATATCTTTAGCAGCTTTTTGGTAGTGGCTGTATGCCAGGTCATAAACTAATTTATCATCAAATTCAGGTAATTTCTTTCCTCTGGCAGTATAGCATTTTTCCGCCTGGGCTTCATAAATTTCTCCAATAACAATGTCTGCCAATCCATATTTGGGGTCTATACCAAGAGCACGTCTTGCGTAGCTTCGACCGGTTTGAAATTGCCCCAGTTCTTTATAGCAAGTTGCAATTTCACAAAAAATTTTCTTGTTCTGGGGTTGGATCTTTATCGCGTCATTATAGACAACGATGGCACGTTTATAGCTTCCTTTGTTCTGGAGAGAATTTCCGAGGTACTCTATCGCCATGGCATCTTCTGGTTTTAATTTTAGTAATTGCTCAAAATTAACAATGGCATTATCATAGTCGTTAATGTTGAAATACTCTCTCCCTAATTGGAACAGGTTTTCGGTGTTATTGGGATCAAGTTCTTTTACTTTCTCCATGCGTTGAATTGCCGCATCGGCATCTCCACTGGATTTGTAGAGTCTGCTGAGTGTTCGTTGGGCATCCTGATCCTTTGGATCTAATTCAATCACCTTCTCAAAAGCACGTGTTGCCTCTTCAAGTTGATCATTTTTAATATAAAGGTTACCCAGTGCTTTCCAGTCGTTAACCATAGAAGCATCAAGCTCTGTCGCTTGTTCATATTCTCGAATCGCGTCTTCAGTTTGACCGCGACCATCGAGAAAATATGCCAATGTTCGGTGAAGATGGGCATTCTCCGGATATGCCTGGATACCTAATTCCAGAACAATTTGCGCAGAATCAGGATTGTTTAATTTGACATAGGCATCGGATAATAAAGAATATTTATCCTTAAAACGGTCAATTGTATCTAATTCGATGACTTTCCAGAAAGGATTGATACAACTGCGATAGGTTTTATTTTTATAGTATTCGTAGGCAGTACTCCATGCTTTATTTAATTCGTATTCATAAACTTTTCTTAATGAATCCTGGATAGCTTTTTGACGGGCAGTTTCAACTTCAGAACTGACCTTCTGAGTTGTCGGAGCACAGCCAAAAATGAAAATAATGCCTCCGATAAGAGCAGAAATAGATAAGATAATGAAGAAATTTTGAAAAGGACGTGGATTGATTGAAGTCCTCATTTTTTCTCTCCTTTATTAATTATTATGAAGTTTTATTGGCGTTCTAATTTAGATTAATAATTATTTAAGAAATTGAATTTAAAAACTTTTTTTAAAAAAGCAAGTAAAAAGTTACATAATTTTCTAATTTCCTCGTCTGAACCATTTTTCTCCACCGGTCACAGAGATAAAAACCTGGAAAATCTTTTCCTCAACTGGATTCAATGACAAATCTCCTCGTTTTCCATAACGTAATGCAATATCAATACGACCCCAGGTCCCGTAATATGGAAAACCAGCTCCAATACTGATACCATATTCTGTCACATTATTTCCAGATTCATCCTGAAAATCAAGTTGTCGGTAGAAATAACCGGCACGATAGGTCATCTTTTCATAATATTTCGCTAACATATTCGTATTGGGTAACATTTCAATTCCAATACCAAATCGATAGCTGTCATGATAATCTGTTATTAGATTATTTTTTTCTTTAAAATTAGACCAGGATTGATAGATGAAATCACTGCTCAGTCGATATTTTTCTTTTAAGACATAAGTCATTCCAATACCCCAGTATTCGGGAACGCTTATCTTTTCCGCTTCATTTTCAACATTATCGACTTCATAAATATAACCACCTTTTTGAGTATTATTATCGGCCTGATCATGAATAGTTAATTTGTATTTTCCAGAATAGATAGTGCCAAGGTATAGGTTAGCGCTCGGATGGACGATGAGTCCGCCGGACCAACTCACACCCCACATCTTTCTGGTTAATCTATCAGAAGAATCCCAGAACAGATCGGATACATAATCAACCATCCAGGTTTGTTCTAATTTGCCAAAGTTATAATGAAAATAACTCCCTAAATAAATATGCTTTGTGATCGCCAGACCAAATCCAAATGATATTTTATTTAATCCACCGTTGGCTTTGATTTTTTTCATGTATTCGAATTTTGTTGTAGAGTTATAATGGTCAATCGAATCCGATATGCTGTAGTCGTAATCGAATTGGCTGATGGGAATAATACTTATTGAAGTTACCAATCTATTTTCTATTAGAGGGATGGCTAAGGAAATTCCATTAAGATTAGTATATTTTACAAATCCATTTCCCAGTATTGTTTTGTTCCAGATCGCCTCATGCAGAAAATCACCCGAAAGCCGGGTCAATGGTATAAATACCAATCCTGCTGGATTTACTACATTGATCTGAAATCGATCGGGCACAGCAATGAGATTACCGCCCATTCCAATTGCCTGTGCGTTTGAAAAATATCTTATTTCGCCGAGCCCCCGGAAATTGTAAAAAGAACCCGCGTGAACGGTAGTCCATGCTAAGGCTAAGATGCTGAATATGAGAAAAATATGATAGACTTTTATCTTCATTATAATACTCTCCATAAATTAACAGAATAATTTTCATCAAATTAACAAACTGCAACTACGGCTCCCTTTGTCCTGCTATTATCCACTATGATTACTGGTTACTTATTCTTTTCAATTCGCGTGCTATTATATCTCATCCGACTCGCCTGTGATAAAAATCTTCAAAACTCTTGCTTCGGTGGTAAGGTATAATAAAGATAAAGCTTGGGTTGAAGTTCGGAACTTGATTTTGAAGAATAAAATGCCACTCGTGCCAGTGTTTGTTCTTCGTTAATCGATCGAACTAAAAAACCATAATTGGGATAATTATTACCAAGCCAGCCCTGAACTGTAGGAGTCACGTCAAATGTAAGTGTATCTGCTATTAACGTTCCGCTATAAAAACTGGTTGAGGGAGTCTCGTTAACCACCTTTTTATCCCATAATTCTTCTTCCTTACGATAAATTATAATATCGCCCGCACCTGCGCCGTTGAGAATCGAATTATCTTTGTTAATAACGATTTCCATTAAGGCACGGTTTAGATGAACAGTGGTATCAAGACCACTCAGATCAAATTTAAGAAAACTTCGAAATGCAAATGCTTTTCCAATATAGAAATAATCGGGGTCAAGATCCTTCAAAACCGCTGTAGTATCTGGAACCAGAAAAGCATCCTTCTTGGCATAGACAGTGGTGGTGTCCCGAACTTTGCCTGTTGTATCTGTAAAAGTATAGATCAGTTGCAGTTGTGGTTCCAAAGCAAGATCCACATTTTCAGCCGAATAGTAACTATTAATACCTTCCACATCCGGGCTATCAATCCAAAAACCATAATTGATTAATCCAGATATTGTATCCGCCCAATCAGCAACCACAAGCGTATCCAATTCAATTTCGATTTTATCCAATGTATCAGGAGTGATGGTTACAGTTTGGAAAGGTACACTCATAAAAGGTAACTGATCAAGATATTGCTCTTGATTCTGATCGTTGTCCCATTCATATTCAGCGTGATAGAGATTAGCTGTAAAAGTTTGAGATGAAGCCAAAAGCGTGGAATCAATTGGGCTTTTTGTCAAATACAGTTTTGCCGAATGAATTTGGGAACTATCTGGCAGACCTTCAAATTTCAGGTAGATAGCTGAGTGATAATTTTGATAGGTACCAAGTAGCAGATTGTTACTTGAACCGGTATTAATTAAGCGGTGGTAGAATGTTTCTGTCCCGCGTTCCTGGATGAGTAGCGTATCAGCGACTAATCCTTCTTTATCTCCAAATATGTCCGAATAACCAGTGGGTAAAGGTTTCTCTTTCCCGCAGTTAAGAAATATAAAAATTAGGATTACAAATGAACCCCACCATTTTAATTGATTCATAAACTTCCTCGCGTAATTTGATCGTTTAACTTTATTAATAATGATATATGTTGAATTTTCTATCACCCTTTTTTATTAAGAAAATATATCCATAATGAAAAATATCAAAGTACACTACTCGCCACTTCTCGGCATCGCATTGCTAAAGTTTTTCCACACGATTTTACCGCTTTTAATAACTTGATCAACTAAATTAATTCCAAAATGATATGGCAAATATTTATAGTTCGGAATATTCCAGATGACTATATCGGCTTTTGCTCCAGAATTAAGCGAACCTATAGTGTCTGTTCTAGAAACAGCCTGTGCTGCATGAATCGTTGTCGCCAGCCAGGCTTCTTCAGGAAGCATCTTCATGTAAATACATCCTAAAGTCATCATCAGCGGCATTGATTCCGTCATGCAGCTTCCTGGGTTGAAATCGGTTGCCAGCGCCACAGGCAGTCCAGCATCGATCATATTCCTGGCTGGAGCGTATCGCTGAATCCCCAGAAAAAATACGGCACCGGGCAAAAGTACTGGAATTGTCCCTGCTAACTTGAGTTTATCGATCGCCTCAGAAGTGATATAATCCAAATGATCAGCCGAAAGCGCACCTAATTTTGCAGCAAGCTCAGCTCCACCACTCGCAATTAATTGATCAGCGTGAATTTTTAATTTGAATCCATGATCCAGAGCAGCCGTCAAAATTTTCTCTGATTCTTGCAAGGTAAAAACATGTTCCTCACAAAAAATATCACAGAACTCTGCCAGCTTTCGCTCTGCTATCTGTGGAATCATCTCTTTTATTATAAGATCAATATATTGTTCCCGACCATGACGATATTCATCTGGAATTTCATGTGCCCCAAGAAAAGTTGGAATTAAATCAATCGGATGAATGCGATTCAATTCCTGAATCACTTCCAGAGATTTTATTTCATCTTCCAGCGAAAGTCCATAACCACTTTTGGCTTCAATAGTTGTCGTACCATATTGAATGAAACGATCGAGATAGGGTAGAGCATGTTGGATCAACTGTTCTTTTGACGCGGTTCGCAATTGCCTGACGCTGAACCTGATGCCACCGCCAGCTTCAGCAATTTCTCGATAACTTTTACCCTGAACTCGCATTTCAAATTCATTTTCACGCGTGCCGAAAAAAATTGGATGAGTATGTGGATCAACAAAGCCTGGCGCAACCACTTTACCTGTTGCATCGATTACTGTGGCATCAGGACTCAAATCAATTTGATTAATAATTTCCGCAGATGTACCTGATAGAACGATTCTCTCTTTGGAACAGGCGATCGATCCATTTTCAATTATCTGGAATTGACTTTTATTCGAATTGTCTGATATAGGGCAAAGCAATTGCTCAGCGTTTTTAATAAGCAGGTCAGCCCTTTTCAAAGTGGAATTCCTTGTAATATTTTAATAAACGCTAAATATAAAAAATATTTCTTAAAAAGCCAAAAGAAAATTTAGATAAATTCTTTTTTTTAACTCGTTACCAACCAAGAATGTTTCAAAAGATTGGTATTGGAGTGAAATATGAACATTTATCTTTTAAATTTTATATATTGACTTTTAAGTTTTATTTTCTTATTTTAAGAATTTAAAGTTCTTAAGCGCAATCAATTTTTCAGTTAACTTGTATTGAAAGGGTGTTCAAAAATCTTGGACATCATTTAAGATTTATGAATACTGAAAATAACGGTCAATTTTAGGACAAGAAAATGCCTGTATACGAATATCAATGTCTTGATTGCTCTGAGAGATTTGATGAGCTAATAGGGAGTTATAAAAAGGAAGCGGACGTAAATTGTCCTGGATGTCATTCGAACCATGTTCAGAGACTGATGTCAGCTTTTGGTTTTTCATCAGGGGTAAAATCATCAGTGAGTAGCAGTTCATCATCGTGCAGCTCTTGTTCAGCTAAAAATTGTTCGACCTGTCATTAACGAGTCAGTTGTCAGTAGTTCGTGGTCTGTTGTTATTGTCTTACGCAACAGACAACATTAATGTCGAGTGTCAGGTTTATTTCATTAATTCACTATCAAGGTCATTGAGTTTAGTATATACTCGTTATGGATTAGAATTTCAGTACTGCTGTCATTCCTGCGAATGCAGGAATCTCCTTATTTACAAACAATTAGGAGATGCCTGTATGCACAGGCATGACATGAAAAAACAACCTGTAACGAAAATAATAATGAATAATGAATAATAAATATCGAATACAGCACACAGAATGTCGAAGTCGTTAAATTCAGTTCGACATTCAATATTCTTTGTTCGATATTCAAGATTAAGGTTTTTAACTTAATGACAATAAATTCACATCATAAAGGAGTTTATTCTATTGACCAAAGGTGACTTAATTGATATTCTTGCCGAAGGGACCGGATTAACCAAAGTTGAAACGGCGGCGGTTGTCGATGGAATGATTGCTACCATGAGCTATGCTTTAAAAAAGGGCGATTCAATTGATATCCGTGGTTTTGGGCGGTTCAAAGTTGTCCAGCGAAAACAACGAAAGGCACGAAATCCCAGAACCGGGGAAGAGATCATCGTTCCCGCCCGAAAAATGCCGGTATTTCGTTGTTCAAAAGATTTGAGGGATTACGTTAACGAGCCTTTTGAAGAAGTTGGACAATTTGAATTAAAAAAATAAATAAGTTAGACGTCAAACGTGAAATGTTAGACAGACTCGTTAAGGATTAGAATTTCATAATTGCACACGTCATTATGTGGAGCGAAGCGACGAAGCCATCTCTTGATTTGCTGTTAGTTAAGAGATTGCTTCGCTTCGTTCGCAATGACTGCATTTTATGAAATTTCTATCCTAAACAAGTATATTAATACAGCAACGTTCTATCGTCTCACGTTTCACGTATACTGCGCTGGGAATAATTAAGTTTTTTGAGATTTCTAAATGAATTTTCTTGCTCGACTTCAACGGTTCGGCAAAGCCGCCAGCCACGATCGCTGGGCTTATCATGAATATCAAATACAGATCGGCAATTATTATCTTGAACAATTTGTAAAACCTTATGCAAATGGCAAGAAAGTTCTTGATATTGGCTGTGCTGAAGGTGGGGTATTAATAGCATTCGAAAAACAAGGATATGATTGTACCGGACTGGAATATAGTCTTAAGCGAATTGAATACGCCAGAGAAAAAAGCTCATCGAAGATTAACTTCATTAATGGAGATATAGAACAATTTTCTTATGGCGATAAGTTCGATGTTATTCTGCTGCTCGATGTGATCGAGCATCTCAACAAAAAGTTACAGGCTTTGGAAAACATAAAACGGCTGGTTTTGCCTGGCGGAATCGTTATAGTATCGTTTCCACCGTTTCGATCTCCCTATGGCGGACATCAACAAATAATGAGATCATTTTTAAAATTTATTCCGTATATCCATCTGCTTCCAGTATTAATTTACCGATGGTTAGTGGAAACGGTTGAACGGGTGAATGTTGATTATCATTTTCGGAATTATGAAACCGGGATTACAATCCGACAGTTTGAACAGCTCATAAATCAGGCAGGATTCAAACTGATAAAAAAAATATCTTATTTCGTCAGACCAAGGCAGGCGTTTCGATTTGACATTAAAATCAAGGAAAATCGTATAAGCTTATTTCAAGAATATTTAACGACTGGAGTTGTTTATATTCTTGGGTGATTAGGTGATTGGTTAATTGGGTAATTGGGTAAATATGGAAATGAAGTAAAACTCACCAATCATTTCTTATCAATTTACTACTAACCACTTACCACTCACAACTCACCAATCACCGCTCACCAGAGACAGTAGTTTTTCAATCAAAGAAAATTATAATATTTTAAGTATAAAATAGGTAAATAGACAAGAGAGAGGAGGTGGAGAGTATGCCGAGTGGAAAGAAAAGAAAACGACATAAGATTGCGACTCACAAACGTAAAAAAAGACTGAGAAAAGATCGTCATAAGAAAAAAAATAGATAATATTAACTTTTTTATTTATCTTAAATTATTTATGACCACGAAGACTCAAAGACATAAAGGATTCACAACGACTTTATTTTGTTAAGATTAAATTAAAGAGTTTGAATGTTGGGTCGATCACTTAGTTTGTAAGTTTGTTCAATTATATTCTTTTGATCCTTAGATACTTAGTGTCTTCGTGGTTCATTTATGAATAATCCTTGTTATATAAAAGTATGATAAATATAGATTTTTTCAGTAACGAATGATGCTAGGCTTTGGAATAAGTTTCTGCAAGCGAGGGTAAATTCTTTCTTCCAAAAACCTTTCGATCTTAAAAAAGCTAATAACATGTTGTCAAAGTCATATTCGATTATTCAGAAATACCAATGAGAGTTCTTCAACTGCAAGACGATCTTCAGCAAACCCACGATAGCTCGGGATTAATCATTCAAAATTTACTGTTTGATAATAAGGGAAAATATATGTTTGAAATCCATTCAGAACTCGATCCTCAGCATATTTATTCTGTCGCAGAATTAACTCGGGAAATTAAGGTCTTATTAGAAACAACAATTCCCATGGTTTGGGTTCAAGGGGAAATCTCGAATTTAAAATTTCATTCATCTGGGCATCTCTATTTTTCATTAAAGGACAAGGATTCACAGATAACTTGTGTGATGTGGCGATCCAGAAATGCTGCGCTGTTTTTTACGCCACAGGATGGAATGAAGATTCTGGCTCTGGGAAAGGTAACTGTTTATGAAAAGCGTGGATATTATCAATTTGATGTGGTAAAGATGCAGCCGGCAGGGATCGGTGAATTACAACTGGCTTTTGAGCAATTAAAAAATAAGCTTCAGGAAGAGGGACTTTTTAATGTAGAATTGAAAAAAGCGATTCCACAATATCCAGAAAACATTGGTATTGTGACTTCACCAACTGGGGCGGCTATTCAAGATTTGCTGAACATTCTCAACCGACGATTTCCAGGAATTGAGATTATTTTGAAGCCGGTGAAGGTTCAAGGTGAAGGTGCAGCAACCGAAATTGCGACCGCCATTGATGAATTCAATCAGTATGGAAAAGTCAATGTTTTGATTGTCGGTAGAGGGGGAGGGTCACTGGAAGATTTGTGGGCTTTCAACGAAGAAGTCGTTGCCCGAGCCATCTTTCGTTCCAAAATACCAGTGATCTCTGCCGTTGGTCACGAGATTGATTTCAGTATTAGTGATTTTGTGGCAGATTTACGAGCACCCACACCTTCTGCCGCAGCAGAATTAGCTGTACCTGATCGGAACGAATTATTGAATCGGATACTTCAATATCGAAAAACAATTTTTGAAATTAGCGCAAGCTTAATCCAATACCAGCGGGATCGATTGAAAAGTCTGGTTGGGAGTTATAGTTTTTTGAAGACCCCAGACCTGGTCAGGCAATATCAACAACGATTGGACG
>Ga0209636_10003501_pt1 | contig 15983 bp, 12 predicted proteins | sample DeeMarSWOR152_54_FD_187464 | JGI IMG/M metagenome (GOLD analysis project Ga0209636, IMG submission 187464) | Marine sediment microbial communities from White Oak River estuary, North Carolina - WOR-1-52-54 (SPAdes) (version 2) | ecosystem: Environmental > Aquatic > Marine > Intertidal zone >...
CTACGTTTAAACGTACGTGTTTAACCGCTGTTAGTCCTCCGAAGCGTTTGGTTAGGTTTTCAATTTCAAGTAGATGCATGGTCATTCCTCATTGGTGTGACTACTTTTTCTTCTTTTTGTATTTTTTCCAGATATGTGGTCCTCTTTCTTCTATTTCTCTTTCTTCTGAGAGGTCGTTTATTTGGTCGGTTACGAATCTTGCTACGCCTCTTGGCCATTTCATGATGAGGATGATTATAATGGCGATGTAGATTAGGAGGCGCCATTCGGTACGGACTGCAATCACGTCGATTAGGACATATTTGTCTAGGAGCTGTATGATAAAAGCTCCTGCTATGCCTCCGTAGATGGTTCCTAGTCCTCCGAAAATTGTCATGATGACAGCCATGAAGGAGAGGTCAACCGCCAGCATCTGTAGGCTTATAGCTCTCAGTATATGAGCAAAGATGCTTCCTGCGAGGCCTGCGAAGATGCCGCTGATGGCTAGGGCCATTACCTTGTAATTGGTTACATTTATTCCGCATGCTTTAGAAGCCACTTCGTCATCGAGGATGGATACTAAAACAATTCCCGTGTGTGAATTGGCAACTTTATAAAGTATTATTGCTGAGGCAAGTAACAGGATCAAAGTGAAATAATATTCTGCCAATGATTTATCCGAATAGGTCACTTGGGGAAAGAGGTAGGAGAGGCCCCCTATGCCCCTCTCGCCACCAGTTACGTCTTTGAAATAAAGAATTATGCCCGAGAGAATTATAGGTAAAGCCATGCTTACCAATGCTAGGTACGGTCCCTTCACTCTTAGAGTCAAGTAGCCTACTCCTACAGCCGCTACAAAAGCGAGAAGTACACCTGCAGAAATCGTTGCCCAAACCGGCCAGCCTACCTTAACATTTAATAGAGCAGTGGTATAGCCGCCAATTCCGAAGAAGAGGGCGTGTCCAAGGCTTATCTGTCCCGTGCGGCCTACGAGAAGGTCCCAGCTGGCTGCAAAGATTGCCATTAGGTTTGCTATTGTTAGGATGAGTAGGATATTTATTGGCAGTTTTGCTACTGGGACGGCTATTAGAAGCAGTGATAACAAGAAGGCTAGTAGCCTAGTTGGGACGTCTATGATGTGTGTGGCGAAGCTTGTATAAAATCTTCTAAGGTAAGTTGTTACCATTGTGGTTTTAGTCCTCCATTTCTACGCGCTTTCCGAACAATCCTTTTGGTCTAATTAAGAGAACCGAGGTCATAACTGCCAAGGCAACTATGCCCGTGAGATAGCTTCCACCTGGAACTGTATATTTAAAGATGATTTCAGTGTATCCAACGATGAAGGCTCCAATGAGGCTTCCTTTGATGCTGCCTAAGCCACCGAGAATGACAATTGCGAAGGACATGTATAAAGGCGTTTGCCACATCAATGGTTGTGCTATTCCAGTAGTAGAAGTGGTGATGAGTATTCCAGCTATTGCGGCAATGGATGCGGAGATGCCCATTGTGAGCATGCATAGCCTCTCACAGTTGACTCCCATTAGCATTGCAACTTCACGATCTTGGGCTACGGCTCTCATGGCTGTTCCAATTTTTATTTTTGCGATGAACGCATATAAGCAGGCGAAGATAAGCATGGAGGATGCGAAGGCTAAGATTTTTGAGTTTGATACTGTAACGCCCAAGATTACTTGGTTTCCTTCTACGAGGTTCGGGAGACCCCGGAAGGTCGCGGAGAATTGTATGAGCATTAACTGCTGAATGATAATTGCTATGCCAACCGTGACCACTAGCGTGGCAACTAGGTCTTCTATGATTGGGTCTATTGTTAACCTGTAAATGATGGCTCCTATGATGGCTGTTACGACTACAGCGATGATTATGGCCGGAATCACGTCTAGTTGTAAAGGATAAGGCGGGGGAGCGGTGAAAAAAAAGTATAGGTAAGCTCCAAGCATAAAAAGTGCTCCGTGGGCCATGTTTACCACTTCGGCTACTCCGTAGATCAAGGAGAATCCGATGGCTAATAGTGCGAGGGTTCCACTTGTAAATGCTCCGAGAATTATGATTTCTTCAAACAATGCTGTTCACCAAAGGTTACCTTAATCTTTCTGAATATAGAAATTGAAGTTCTGAGAGTTGCAATATAAACCTTTTGTCGATGGTAGTGACAGAACCATTTTAAGCGTGTGGCTAAATTACAAAAAAAGGAAGGAGTTTTTTGCCTCTGGAAAGAGGCGCTATGGAAGAGGCCACTGCCCGTAATTCCCTGGTAGGCTGGCGTTGTAGCCATTGTCTATTGCTACTGTGGAGATGTCGAGGATGTTGATGAAGTTGTTGCCGTCCATGTCTGCTTCCACGTATGGATACGGTGCCTTTTGCCATTTCTCTGCTGCTTTGTCCAAATCAAGAATGTCAACTAGTCCGTCCGGACCAATGGTCATACCAGCATTTGCGCCATACCAGTCGGTGTCCGCATGGTCGTACATCCATGATGGAATCTGGTATTTCCTTGAGAATTCTTTGTCTCTGGGCCATGTAACCTCTAGGTTGCCAGCTTGCCACTGAGTTACTAAAGCTCTTACACGGTAGGGTGAAGACCACGTGGGCCCTGTGTCTACTGAGAAAGCGTCGTGACTTGAATCGAATCTGAACGTTCCGGTAAGACCTCGTCTCTCAGTCTGTTCCAGTATGGGTACGAAGTCGGTGTAATTCATGGGCCATGAAGTAGCGTTGTATTTAAGGAACTCAGCGAATCCCATCAATCCGTCGTGGCATCCAAAAGCAGTGTATATTGGTGGGCGCCCCTTCAGGGCGACGAAGGCATCCCAGAATTCTGTCGTGTCATCGCTTCCCCACGCCTTCGATACGGGGGTCCGCGTACCCACTGTTGCAAGGAAGGCCTCATTCTCACATTTTCCGCCGATGGTTTCATAGAATGTCGATGGCTGGCTTTCTACGTTGATGCCAATAAGAATGGCTGGGACTTGGCTTTCTCCAAACTGCTTGGTGAAGGGAACTCCTCCCAAAGCTGAGAATATGTGTATGACGAGATGAGCACCCTTGTTTTTGATGTCTGTGAGTATAGTTGAAAAGTCTGTTTCGTCCCATGCAGGCCGTGCTCCACCAACAAAGTCACAATACGGGTAGGTTCCACTTGTATAGTTCAAGAGATCTCTGAACTTTTTGGGCATAGCGTCACACCATGTAAGACTCTCAATAACAGTGTATGTCTTGACTGGCGCACCGTATATTGCTTTCAGTTCATACGGTAGTAAGTGCATAGCCAGAATGCTAACCAGCGACGATACCAGGAAAGTTGTGTTTATTGGTGTCACCCTAAACAGATAGGGGCGGGTTACTGGATTCATTAGCGCGTCAGTAGCTGCACCACTGATATACCAAACCGGTTGTTTGTAGGTGGGGGCTTTATCATGATACGCTGCGTAATAAGGATCTGTGGCGTAATAGATCATCCCATAAACGCACTCAGTTCTGAAGCCTCCTACTATGAAGTCCAATCCATATGATCCATCAGGATGTGGTCCGCTTGCCAGCGCAGCTCCCATTGCTTGCGCAGCTGCAGCAGGATCTACGGTCGGATAAGCATGTTCATCAATTTCAACCAAGTTGATGTGATAATTCCCCGTCAACAAAAGGTTGGCTTTTGGCAGTGCTATCTCGGCACCGCCAATCTGGCTAAACCACTGTACCATTCCCTTTGGACCTACAACCCCGACGTAAATCTCTTGCACAGCCGCTCGTACTGGAATGCCACTGAAAACCACAGTCACAAGAAACATCGTTACCATTATGCCAGCAATTACTTTACTTTTCATATGTATTTCTCCTTTCTTTCATTTCAGCGATACTAAAAGACCCTAACCGCATTTAAAAGGCTTGTGGAAAAATCTTACAGAGCAAAAAGTTAACCAAAAGGCAAATCTTAACCAACAAAGTAAACATCCAATAACCAAAAAAAAGAAAACCATAACAGAGCCAAATTCAACCCTTCACACAAAAACAAGCAAAGACAGAAACGCATATCGGTTAAGACATCGGACAAAAGATTCAAAACAAACCAAGAGCAACTCGCTAAACCCGTGAGAAACGATAAATAACAGACCTACTCTATATGACATGATGTAGGAATGAAGAAAACCATCATTATAACCCTGTTTGCTCTTACATTCCTCTCCGCCTGCCTCAATCTAACCCTAGCACATGCAAATCCCAACAAAACACCAAACGAATATTCCAAATCCCTAATTGCAACCTCGAACACCATCTGGGTTCCAGACGACAATACAACCATCCAAGAGGCCATAGACACAGCAAAGGAAGGAGACATTATTTTCGTTAGGACCGGAACATACTATGAGCACGTGACTATAAACAAGGCTTTGTCGCTTATTGGAGAAAACAAAACTGACACCATTATTGATGGAAATGGAATTGGAACCGTAGTGCGTACACTTGCCCACAACATTACCTTTGCAAACCTTACAATACAAAAAGGTAATGTAGGAATATGGTTGTGGTATTCCGACAATAGCAACTTCACTGGTAACATTATCTCAGAAAACAAATATGGAATTTTCCTCAGCTACTCCACCAACAACACATTTACTGGTAACACCATTTCAAACAACGATGACGGAATCTACCTCTGGAGTTCTGGCAAAAACACTTTTGCTGGTAACATCATCTCAAACAACAATGATGGAATCAGCCTCGACGCTTCCACCTACAACTCCCTTACCCATAACACCCTTTCCTCAAACAACGATAAAGGAATCTTCCTATACCATTCCAGCGATAACCTCGTTTCGGGTAACATCATCCTAAACAACAGCTATGGCGTCTACGTCGGCGATTCTGACAAAAACGTTCTTTCAAGTAACAAAGCCTCAAACAACCAACGTGGAATTTACCTTCACTATTCCCGTGACAACATCCTTACAGATAACACCATCACCAACAACTCCTATGGAATCGATCTCCTCGACTCTTCCAACAATAACGAAATTCTCCACAATAACTTCATCAACAACATTGAATCATCATCACGTAGCATTGATTCAGTAAATTCTTGGGACAACGGTGTCGAGGGCAACTACTGGAGCGACCACCGTGGCACTGACGCGAATCGAGATGGAATAGACGACACCCCATATCTTATTGAAGAAAACAACCAAGATAATTATCCTTTAATGGCTATGTTTCTACAGTTCAACATCTTAGTAGAAAGCAGGGGTTACATAATCAACACTATTTCCAACTCTACGATTTCAAACCTTCAATGCCACTCTAACTTAGATAACAGAACTAGTGCAGTAAGTTTCAAGGTGAATGGGGTAGGTTTTTGCCGCGTCTCCATTCCTCACTCCTTGATTGATCCTCCATTTACAGTCACGGTTGACGGTAATCTTCCTTTGTACTTCAAAAAAGTTTACGCGAATGGAACTCATACATGGCTGTACTTCGCCTACGCCCATTCCGAACATGAAATAACGATAATGCACACGTCACCATCAGAACAAATTCTATTGTTTCGATGGACAGTAATCGGTTTAACGATAATCATAGTTGTTCTATTTTCAATTGGCATCAACTATTATCGACTGTTCAATAAGCAGAGAAAAGTTGTCGAAGCGTATGAACGCGAAGTGGGGAGTTTTCCGGTTAGCCATGAGGAACGCGCGCGTATGCGTTTCATACGAGATGTTATTGAACGCGAAGAAAAGATTGAAGAATTCAAGAGGAAATACGGTATAAAGATTCAGCCTGCCAGCACTCTGGAAGATCTCATGGAGAAACTGGGTGTTCAAAAAGAAAGTTAAGCATTACCGATTGTTTACACTTTTAACCTATTGGTTAAGAATCTGCTTACATTTTAGGTCGTTAACGAAAGAACTCTTCGATGCACAGTGAAATCCATAACTTTTGCTGTCTCAAAAGGTGGCGTGGGAAAGTCCCTCATTACGGCGAACGCTGGTGCTGCTTTAGCCGAGAAAGGCAAGAAAGTTGTCCTAGTTGAGGGAGATCCGAATCAACCTCTGCAAGTGATTCTTGGCGTTGATATATCTTCTAAAGATCTCAAGCTTGACAATGTTGTGAAAGAAAATGCAAAAATTGAAGAGGCAACGTACCCCACAGAATTTGACAATTTGTTTCTAATACCGTCAGGTATTTCGCTGCGAAGCTATTTCGAAATAAGCCCCATCAATTTTGCGAAGAAACTCATGGACTTAAAAGCAGATTTCATGTTTATTGATGTCCCGTTTCCTCTAGGCGAAGCCGCGTTTCTGTCGTTGGGTGTTTGCGAATATTCCATTCTTGTCCTGACAGAAGACGAGTTTGTTCTATGCGTTGAATCGGCCATAGACACGATTCGGCTCGGCAGATACTTTCTCAAATGTGTTCCGCTTGGCTTTATATTAAACAGGATAAAGACTCCTGAGAAGTTCACCGGAGAATTCATTAAGGACCTTGAAGATCTCCTTGAGATTCCTTGTATAACGCAGACAAAAGAAGACCCGAAAGTTTCAAAGTCTTACGGAGGAGTAGGATCTCACAAAGCTTTTTTGGCATACCAGAAATTTCGGGAAAATGAATTCACGAAAAGCATGGATGATATAGCGAATATGCTTCTTGGCAAACTTCCAGATCCTGAAAAGACAGATGTCGTTGGTTTCATCGAGGAAGAGATCAAAAAGAGATCAAAGTTGTGAGTTTTGGTTAACTATCCTTCCAGAAAGGTTATCATCATTCTCCAAAGCTTTAGTTTTTTCTTCTCATCGTCTGTTAAATGATTGTAAACTCTTTCTGATTCACAGTGGTCAAGTAGAAATTCAAGACGTTTCCTTTCTTCTTTAGCCAGTTTATGTCTTGTTCTTTGAGTTTTTCGCGCCAGTTTAGCTGTTTCGCTGAATGATACTCCAGCCAGCAACAGATTTCCCACGTTACCCTCTAATTGCTCTAAGATTTTTTCAACTCTTTCTTTTCCTTCCAATAAATAGATGGTTTTCCTCGCATCCGGTGTTGGCAAGAAAGCTCCAGACTCTTTCGTTACTATTCCGGCGTCTTCTAATATTTTTATGTGTTTAAGCAGTCCAGGAAGTGTCATTTTCCGACCTGATTCGCCTTCCAATTTTCTGGCAACATCTGACAAAGACATCATCTCAAATTGCAACAGCAACTTCACTATTTCTACCCTGACTTTATTCTCAAAGACACGCAAGAGTTTCCAAAAATCAACTTCAGACTCTGAACTGTTCAATGTTGGACACTTCATAGATAGTTTGAACTGTAAGATAAATCTAATGTATCCTTTTGTTAAATCTTTTACACTTGGTTAAACAGCTTTAAGTGTGTCCAACATTAATCCTTTTTGCAAAGATTGAAAACACTCACTATTCCCTTGGCTCCTCGTCTGCGGTTAGTTTCATTTTAACCTAAAATAGACAAACTTTAGTTAGTAGATGAGACTCGGGTCGCGTCCTTTCAAAACACCTATACGACAAAGAGAACCATATAACTTAAGTAAACTATAGAAAAATAAAGCCTCCCATCTATCACCACAAAGAAAGTAAAGGGGATAAACCCCTGAAACGAACACACTGAATTTAGTAGTTCCCTTATGCCCTCTTTTGCGCTGTTACGTACCTTACCGGCTTTTAGCGAAGTGCAGTGCCTATTCGCCCAAACTTCATGGCGTCACTCATAGAACCTTCAATGGTGTATTGTTTGGCAAAGTAAGCCCTAGTTGCGTCAAGTTCTCCGGTCAGCATTTTGTACATAACTTCTTCTGGGCCTTTCAACGTTACATTTGGTGATTCGTGTACTCCTACGGTAAGGGAAACTTGGCCTCCCTCGATTTTTAGGTAGAAGTCGTCGTCTCCATCTACAATGAATTGTACAACTCTGTCCCATCCAGCTATTAGTCCCTTTGCTTTATCACTCTTGTTAGCCGTTTCAACGAATTGTTTGTAGCCATCTAATACTCTACCCATTTTTCACATCACCTTCCATTAAACTCTAGAACAAAAAGAGTCGTAACATTCACATTTAAGCTTTGTCGTATTTTTTTCATTATCACTATATATAGACTTATAAAACCTTAACCACAGACCATACTGCACCAATAATTGAAGAGGGATGTGAGTTGGTATTTAAAAAAACGGATGTCTGCGAACTCCTTGGAATCCAATATCCGATAGTTCAAGCTCCCATGGGCCCCTTCGTAACGACCAAATTGTGTGCAGCCGTTTCCAATGCGGGAGGACTAGGAACCATCAGCCATACAGGTACTTTCGTGTACCTTAAGGAACGCGACCAGAGTTTTACAAACAAGTCCACGATTTCGCTCCAAAGCTTGTAGAGAGCACCTTCGAAATGGAGAAGGAATTGGGCGTCAATACACTAGAGGAACTGCGCAGAGTCAGAAAACTCACGGATAAACCTTTTGCAGTAAATGTAAGAGTGGCCTGGGAACAACCGGACGCGCCTTATCTCATAGACGCAATAATTGAGGAAAGAGAGAAGAACCCGAAGCTGGCAAAGAATCTGAATGTGGTAATTACGTCGGCGGGCAGCCCCTCGCTCTACACTCAGAAACTCAAGGACGCTGGACTCAAGGTTATTCACGTAGTACCATCGCTATATCACGCCCTAAAATCAGAGAAAGCTGGAGTAGACGCAGTGGTTGCCTCAGGACACGAGGCTGGAGGGCACATAGCTTGGGACCCTGTCCACACGTCCGTTCTAACTCCAGCCATAAGGAAAGCAGTGAAAGTTCCGGTTTTGTCAGCTGGCGGATGGTGCGACGGAAAGGGTCTTGTAGCTGCCCTAGCCCTAGGTGCAGGAGCCGTCTATATGGGCACCAGGTTTATTGCTACCAAGGAGAGCGACTTTGCCCAAGGATACAAGGAATCCGTCTTAAGAGGAAAAGAGAGGGACACAATAGTGACCGCGGGAGTCTTCGGTCCCATGAGAGTCATAAAGAATGAATACTCCTTGAAGATTGAGAAACTGCTTGAGAGCGTGACGGGTTCATTTGAAGAGAAGGCCAACAACCCGAAAATAGTAGACGCCAAAACCGAAGTTTCGTGGACTGACTCCTACAAGCACGGCAAAACTGAAAACGCGCCGGTGTTAACTGGCGAGGTGCAGGTTCTCATAGACAACATTCCAACGGTTAAAGAGTTGGTTGATGGAATAATGAAGGAAGCCGAAGAAATCATCACCAAGAAACTGCCTTCCCTCATAGCCTAACCATCGATCTTTCACTCCCTCCCTTTTTTTGCTTCTTTGAAAAAAGCTGTTACATTTTCAAGGTTCAAAACTTCTGAAAGTCTTATAATTTACAAGACAATTCCATTCGTAAGGTGTACTAGGTTGGAGGATTTAAGGAATCTTTGAGAAGTATTTTGAGCTGAAGCTTAATGAGAACGTTTTGTCTAGTAGTGTTTGCCGAGGTTTGGGCCCCATATGAATATTACGTCGTCGATTTCCACTACGCCGTTGCCGTTGAAGTCTGCGTTGGGGTTCCAGTTGGGGTCTCCAGGCCTGCTTCCTAGGGCTGGACCTATTCCAAATATTATGTCGTCGGCGCTTACCACGCCGTCGCCATCTAGGTCGCTTGGAATGCCTTGATTTCCAGATATAACTATATCAAAACTGAAATTGGAAATTCCTTCTACGTAGCGAGATACAGATAAAGTTAGAGTTATTTGGAGGGCTTCACCGGGATTCATCGCGCGCGCGTAAGTGTAGTTCCATCCAAGATTTAAGTAACTTTGTGCTTTGGACGGGTTCCAATTCGTCGTCGACCTGGTAAGAAATATCGGTTCGTTTTCTTCGTTTCGAATATAGACTGTGATGTTTTTCACTGATCCAGGAACAAGAGTACTCCAGTCAATTGAAAACACTTCATTGCTGCAGTTGCTGTCCCAATAGACTCCCACTCCGTTTGCTTCTACAGCTGAGACGTTGGTGATGGTGTTCATGGTCACTAAAAGTATGAAAGTGAAAAGGACTAGGCCTGAGACAACAAGAGCAAGAACAACCTTCTGTTTAGGAAAGTATTGCATTTCTCCTTTCTCTCGTACATATTAAGCCATCAACAATGTTTATTAAGTTTCTGTACGCGCGCGTTATTAGGTCGAAAGTCTTTGAGGGCAAGTGTGATATCTTCGTAGACCTTTCGTTTTCCGAAGTCTCGCCAATCATGCAGGCATCAATCCTTAAATCGTATACAAAAATTCAAGGCTTTTCTTGGGGTATTATGCCCCCTAGCGAGGGCTTTATGGCTATTACCGGCTTGCTGGACTCTATGTTTTGTTGCAGATTTGGTATATTATTTGATGGGAAGTTTAATGTTTTCTGTATGGTAAATTTTTCCACAAGCCTTTTAAATGGGGTTGGTGTCTTTTACTATTGCTGAAAGAAAAGAAAGGAGAAATACGCTAGACCTTAAGGTTCATGTAAGGAGAGAGAATAATGAAAGGAAAAAAGAAACTAAGTGCTATTCTCGTCACTTTGATGTTGATAATCAGCGTTTTCATGGTGGCTCAGTTTCCAGTATATGCACAGGGAGGAGCAACGCTTGTAATGCGCTACGGAACTGGGTTTCCTCCTTCCAAAGACATCGGTAGCTGGACTTTGGTGCAGATAAGGATTAACACTACGGAAAAGGTGCACTCTTGGAACGTTTCGTTCTCTTACGACCCTGCAATCCTTCAGTACAACTTTGCCGTTGAAGGAGATTTCCTGAAACAAAACGGCACAGGCACAGCCCTCACACAGGGAACACCTGGTGTTGGCCAGGTTGTTGGCCTCTATTGTACTCATGGCGGATCGAACTACACGCAGGGTTCTGGAGATCCAACATTGGCTAACCAAACTCTAGCATCGCTCAATTTCACAATCTTGGATTATGGAAAATCCGCCTTGACCTTCATCCAAGGCAAATGCAAGGTAGAGGATCCAACTCCGACGCCAATTACGCCGCTGACTTTCATAGACGGCTATTGGGAAACGAGGGCATTGGTAACGATTGCGCTTCCGACCGTTTCTTGGATTTACCCCAGTAAGAAAATTGGCGAAAACATCACAATGGCCTTGACCATTGACACCGTGGAAAAAGTTACCAGCTGGACTACTGGCATCCGCTTTGATAACAACACTATCAAGTTCATTTCGGTTACGGAAGGGCCTTTCCTGAGTCAAAATGGGACAACCAACTTTGTCTCCGGAACAGACCACAATAATGGTACAGTATCAGGCATTTCCTGCGCTCACACAGTGAATTATACGAAGGGTCAGGGAATTCTGGAAGTCCTAGCAACGTTCAAGTTCCAAATCTTGGCCTATGGAAAAACTGCTATAGAGCTCACAGATTTGCCCGGTGACCTGTGTGAAACCATAGTGCTAGACCAGAATGGAGATGAATGCAGTCTGCTCAGTCTTGTAGACGGTTCTTGGGAACTAAGAGTAGTAGTGAATGTCAAACTTGAGGACGTATATGAGACCACTGCAACGAACTCCATTGGCGGCTACTTTACAGTGGACTTAACAATCAACACTACCGAAAAGGTGTCTGCTTGGCAGGGTGGCATACGCTTCGACAACACCATCGTGAATTGCGTTAACGTCATCTATGGAACCTATCTGTCAAGTGTGGGTACAACCTATCCCATGACTCCTACGATAAATAATACTGCCGGCATGATTTATGGTATGGGTGAAACCCTCACGGGAGGCGCCTATAACACTGGCGCTGGATTGCTGGCAACAATCAACTTCACGATTTTAGACTATGGAAAAACTACCTTGGACCTCACAGATTTGGATCTTGATCCATGCGAATTCACAGCGACAGACGAGAAGGGAGACGAACTTACGGTGCTCAGCTTGGTAGACGGTTCCTACGAATTCAGAGCAGGGGTAACGTTTGGATTCACGTTCCTGAATACTATACCTAGTATAGGCACCCCCCTTGTGGTTGACCTAAAGATTTACACCCCTGAAAAGGTGTCTGCTTGGCAGGGTGGCTTCCGCTTCAACAGCTCTGTTCTGAATTGCACTGCAATCACCTATGGAAGCTTTCTGTCAAATGTGGGTTCCACATACCCACTGCCTTATACAATAAACAACACTGCCGGCACTGTGTCTGGAATGGGTGAAACCCTCTTGGGAGACCTCAAAGCAACTGTGCCTATACAAGGTGCAATCTTGGCAACCATCACATTCAATGTCACAGGTCCCGGATGGAACCTTATAACATTGAATGTGTCAGATCCTGACCCGAGCCTGCGAGTCATAGTGGTAGACCCTGGCTACGCGAGTCCTTTTATAATAGTCGTTAACGGTGGAAGGCTTAAAGGAGACGCCAACAGCAACGGTGTAGTGGAAATGGACGACGTAATGTTCGAATTTGGTCCAGCTTTTCCAAGCAGGCCTGGAGACCCCAACTGGAACCCCGACGCAGACTTCAACGGCAACGGCGTAGTGGAATCCGACGACGTAATATTCGAATTTGGCCCAAGGCTCCCCACACACTATGCATATTGGTAAAACTACCAAAAACAGCAATCTGCGCGCGCACGCGCGCATCCCCCCATTTTTTGTTCCATGTTCTTAATTGGCGATTTCATAAAAGGGTTTAAGAGACATTTGGAAAAGCCGAACTCTCGTATAGAATCTAGATACAGAAATATTTAAATGTCTACACTGGATTATTATCTGTTGCTGAAAAAGAGAAAGGAGAAGTAATAAGATTGAAAGCTAAACGTCTATTATCTATGTCTCTGATTGCACTAATTGTTCTTGGCGTCTTCGGCATACTGCCTATAGTTCAAGCAGCTTCCGAAGGAAGGCTATTCTTCAGCCCAGCCGATGTCACAGTGCTTAAAGGATCAGAAACCTCTGTTCTTCCACTTTGGCCGCTATTCGATTTAGAGGTTAGAGTTGCAAACGTCACAAACATTGTTGGAATAAAATTCAGCTGTGAATGGAATCCAGCACACTTTAAGTTCGTTGGAATCATGATGAGCGTGAAGGATCCCTCAGACTTCATATACGAAGCAGCTAAGGGGAGTAGCGAATATTACGGTCCGGGATATACAAGCGTAAACTCATCCGCCCTCCATGAATTCTACTACACCCAACTGGGTGGCACATACGGTTACGCTGCAAAGAACTGGACTGGAGCCAACACGGGACTGGTAACCAAACTAAGATTCAACTACACAGGGCCATCTCCAAGTCCTGATCCAGGCACGTGGATAAACACCTACATAAACTTTACGAACCGAGACCTCACCGAGCTTATGCGAACAAACTGGGCGAAATGGATAACTGGGACAACACTCTCACCAACCGATTTCTCAACGATGGATGGATTTCATCTACTCTACAAAGGCGTATCAGGAACACCTAGCCGTCCGGTAGCGAGCAAAACATACACTCCATCGCTAATATATGCGGGCGATACAGTATCATTCGACGCTCACTTGTCCACGGGAGGTTTCGACGGTGATGACTCAACCACAATCACCGAGTGGCGCTGGGACTTCGGCGACGGGAACTCCTCATGGGTCGAATATGATGCATATGTAGACCACAAATATGCTAGTGCAGGATCAAAAACTGTAGTCTTAGTCGTCTACGCACCACCAATCGGCTGGTACGATCCCAGCTACATAAACACGTCTCTACCCCACACTGAAATACTAAGCGTCAAAGTTGCGGCATTTACCTACATCGACGTCTACACCGAAGACTTCCGATGGCCTTCGAACGACGCTGGCGGCAGAAACGGAACAGGACCTGACCAGCCCGCCGACTGCTTTAGGCCACAAGAAAATGTCGACCTATACGCCATAGTAGTTTACAACGACGACATAGTACAGAACAAACTCGTCAAATTCTACGTTGAAGGACCCAAGAATCCTGTTTATAACTACAGTTTCGTAAGAACCGCATACAGTTCAAATGGAACAGTATGGAACGGAACAGGCTGGATGCCAATGCCCGAAGGCGTAGCGTGGATACCGTTCAGAATACCATGGCCATGCACAGACGCCCAAACAACAGTCTTCGGAGTATGGACTGTTACGGTACAAGTAGCACTTCCTGATGTTAAACCAGGCGAAGAAACAGTCTACGAAGACACTATGAACTTCAAAGTTTGCTGGGGCGTGACAATAGTCGGATTAAGAACATTAAACGCAACTGGCGACCCTGTCGACGCCTTCAAGAAATGCACAACCATAACCATTGAAGCAGACCTGACAAATTGCTACAAGCTCCAAAGATGGGCAGTCGTAGCCTTCGTTGTCTACGACGATGTAGGCACAATAATCGGTAGCGCCATCATCTCGCAATTGGTACCCGGAGAAGCAACATGGTGCACTCCCGGAACCGTCACAGTGAAGGTGGATCTGCACATTCCAAAATGGGCCTACGTAGGAGCCCACGGCATGGTATACGCCAACGCCTACACAGACTTGCCATGGCTTCCAGCAACGGCAGAACCATGGTGTCCAGAAGCATCTGCCTCAATCGAAATCGTGAAAGCGTGAGAGCTTTGAAAGCTCTCAGACTCCACCCTTTCCTCTTTTTTTTGTTAATCGCGCGCACACGCAGAATCTCTCCTAAACTTTAAATCGTTGTTTACCCATGCATGCATACTAGTCTGCTGAAAGAGAGAGTTGAAATGAAACATAAAACAATCAACGCAACAATGTTGACACTGCTGTTAATCATGTTCACATTCTCATTTTATACATCACAATCCGTACGTGCCGCTGACACAATAAATCTAACTGTTAACACCAATAAGGGAATCTACTACCTTCGAGAAATGGTAAAAATCTACGGAACTTTAGAAAGTGATGGTACACCTGTTTCAGATGCGATGCTCGCCATCGAAGTTGATACTCCTCTCGCAAGCCCTCTTGTTTTCCGAACTATAACAATGGGAACACCACCAACCTCAGGCGTGAACATTAATAGTGTCGGCATAGTCGATGAATACGGTAACCCGAAAGACACTTTCTACATCCCAATTCCAGCGCCCGCCCCCAATTTTCTGAAGATGTGGGTTAATGTAACCGTTGAAAGTTCGACCACATTCGAGGAGGTTGCAGTGGTCTTCACTGTATATGACAACAGCAGCATTTACATAGGCTCCAGCATTTTCGGTGTCGCTCCTCTCATTGAAAGCATCACCTGTTACCAAATGTATGTATTCGTTGGGGCATGGGCTACTACCGGAACAGCGACAATTTACGCCAGCATATACACCAAACGGCCACTCCAAGGCGGATACCCCTTATGCCCTGAAAAAGTCGCAACGTTTACAATTGCCCGAGGTAGTGGCGGTCCTGGCGGCGGCAGCCTTGGCGGGGGCAGCGGTGGCACAGGAACATGTGGAACATATGAATGCGAATTTAGACTGTCACCCGAACCTGAGATTGGCATCCACACAGTATATTGCAATGCAAAGGTTGGACAAGAACTAAAACAAGAATTTAAAACATTCCAAGTAAAATCCGCATCTTATCCTCCTCAAGCTTCTTTCACATACAAACCATCAGAACCTTTGCTGAGCGGCACCGTAACCTTCGATGCCTCTGCTTCAACGCCTGAAGGCGGAGAGATTGCCAGTTACAAATGGAACTTTGGGGACGGAACCAGTCCCTCCACCGTATATGTTCGATATACTACCCATGTCTTCCCAACAAATAACACCTTTACGGTAACTCTAAATGTCACAGACAGCGAAGGATTATGGTGCACCACCTCCAAACCAGTCAAAGTCTCACCAGTCGGCCCAACCGCCGTTTTCACGTATTTTCCCTCAGACCCTTTTGTGGATGAAACGACAACTTTCAATGCTTCCTCCTCGACACCTGGTTGGAACGGCACAGCCAATCCACCCATTGTCAGTTATGAGTGGAATTTCGGGGATGGAACCAGTCCGGTCATCGAGTCTG